>Ga0209636_10008251_pt1 | contig 10612 bp, 12 predicted proteins | sample DeeMarSWOR152_54_FD_187464 | JGI IMG/M metagenome (GOLD analysis project Ga0209636, IMG submission 187464) | Marine sediment microbial communities from White Oak River estuary, North Carolina - WOR-1-52-54 (SPAdes) (version 2) | ecosystem: Environmental > Aquatic > Marine > Intertidal zone >... | reverse complement strand
TATCCCCTCACCCTCACCCTCTCCCGAAGGAGAGGGAACTAAAGGGAAACCCTGTAGCGAGCTACAGGGAATAGGCAAGTTAAAATCAAATCTCTTTCCTGTACAGTCAAACAGAACATTCTTGAAGGCGCCTATGGATAGTAAGAAATTTTTGTGCGCCCGCAAGAAGCTGCGCAAGACACAGAAACAGCTGGCCGAACTCTTGGGTACTTCTCTAAAGGCTGTCCACAGCTACGAGCAGGGATGGCGATCGGGGCCGGCTCATGTGGAACGACAGCTTTTTTTCTTAGTCTCCAGGGTAGGGGGGAGCCATAAGGGACGAAAGCCGTGCTGGGTTATTAAGAGATGTCCCCCTGAGCGCAAGAAACAGTGTCCGGCCTGGGAGTTCCAGGCTGGAAGGCTCTGTTGGTTTGTTAACGGCACCATTTGTGAAGGAGTGGTTCACAAGGATTGGCACGAAAAGATGAGGATTTGCCGAGCGTGTAAGGTTTTGTCTTTTTTCATCTAGCTCCCAAAAGATCGTGAACGTCCAGCGCTATTGAGAGACGAGATCTGGAGGCAGATCAAATCTTGCATTACCGATTGCAAAAACAGATCAAATCTCATATAATTCATTGCACAGAGGCCGTGAGATGAAAGAAATCTTAGAGAACTCTAACATCGCCATTGTCGGTGGAGGCAGGGTCTGTAAGGCTATCCTTGAGATTATCCTCGGAGAGAATCTTATTGGCCAGAGACTGAGCATCGCAGGGGTAGCTGATATCAATGATGAGGCCGAGGGTTTGGTGTATGCCAGAGACAAAGGGATATTCACGACCCTGGACTACAGGGATCTTTACAAAGATAAGAAGCTGAATCTGATCATCGAGTTGACAGGAGACAATTCGGTTCTGGAGGAACTGAAGGCAACCAAACCAGCAGAGGTGAGGTTGATCGATCACTTCGAGGCCATGTCGGTGTGGGACTTCCTTCAGATAGAAGAAGAGAGGGTAAGGATCAAGAGGGATTTAGGCAAACACCTCAGGAAGCCAGAGAAGATTGAGAGTGAGTTTGAGCTCTTTTCCCAGCAGCTCGCCAAGATTGTGGAGGAGCGGACCAGGCACCTGCAGTCGGTAGAGAGGGAGCTCGTTGAGAGGGAGCGGGCCCTCTCACAGATCATCCAGGGAAATACCATACCCACCTTTGTCATCAACAAGGATCACCTTGTCACCCACTGGAACCGGGCCTGCGAACGGTTGACCGGCTATCGGGCTGAGGAGATCGTGGGAACCAATAAACAGTGGCTCCCCTTCAGGCCAAAAGAGAGGCCGATCATGGCCGATGTTATCGTCGATGCAATGGAGGAGGACGAGATCAGGAGGTACTACGGTGATAGGTGGAGGAAGTCGGCCCTCATTGAAGACGCCTATGAGGCAGAGGAGTTCTTCCCCCACATAGGGGAGAAGGGGAAGTGGCTCTTCTTTACGGCCGCACCGATAAGAGGGGCTGACGGGGAGACGGTGGGCTCCATTGAAACCCTCTGGGATACAACCGAGCGCAGGGAGGCCCAGGAGGCGCTCCAGAGGGCCCGTGATGACCTGGAGGCGAGGGTGGAGGAGAGGACAGCTGAGCTCAGGAAGCTCAATGAGGAGTTACGGAGGTCAGAGGAGAAGTACAAGACCCTCTTTGACAGCGCCCCTAACCCTATTTTCATCATGGACGGGCAGGACTTTACGATCATCGATGTCAATGCAACAGCCCTTGATTGCTACCGGCAATCAAAGGAGGAGTTGCTCACCATGACATTTCTGGATCTGCTATATGAAGAGGATAAAGACCTTGAGAAGGGTCTAAGGAAACTCACGGAACATCAATGCAGTTTTTATCCCAGGAGGAGACACATCAAGAAGGGAGGAGAACCCTTCTATGTCAATATTGTGGCATGTCATGCGATGCATATGGGCATGGATTGTCTGATAGCAACAACAACCGATATTACTGAGAGTGTAGAAAAAGAGGCAAAGTTGATACAGGCCAGTAAGATGACAACTCTCGGCGAAATGTCTGCTGGTATCGCTCATGAGCTGAATCAGCCATTGAACACTATCAAGATGGGTAACGAATTCTTAAAAATGATGATTGAAAAAGGAAAGAAGATTTCCGAGCAGGATTTGTTTCAGGTAGTCGATGAGGTGAGTGGCGAGGTGGATAGGGCAGCGGAGATTATTACCCGTCTCAGGGAGTTCGGTAGAAAGGCTGATTTTACCAAAGAAAAGATAGACATCAACAGATCCATCAGAGGTGTTCTTGATATTGTCGGTAAGCAGCTGAGCCTTCAAAACATAGACGTGGAACTGGATCTAGATGAGGCCATCCCTCCTATCTTAGCTCATAACAACCGTTTCCAACAGGTGATCTTCAACCTGGTGACCAATGCCCGGGATGCTATAAATCAGAAGCACGAGGCTGAGGCGGAATCTGGTAATCGTGTTATCAGCATCCGCTCTTTCCGGGAAGATGATCGCGTGGCGATCACGGTTTCTGACACGGGCATCGGCATCCCAGAACCTGCGAGAGATAGAATTTTTGAAGCCTTCTTTACCACGAAAGAAATGGGAGAGGGTATGGGGTTGGGACTTTCCATCAGTTCTGAGATCGTAAGAGACTACGGGGGTGACATCCATGTTCAAAGTGAAGAAGGATCAATTACTACCTTCAAGCTCACATTCCCCTGCGCCCCGGAAGAATAGAGGAAGAGAGGCACTATGGGCAAGATCTTGGTTATCGATGATGAGAAACCTACGTTGCGCATGTTTCGTCTTTTACTAGGCGCCTATGGATATAACGTATTGACCGCAGAGAATGGGTCAGCAGGTCTTGAGATATTCAAGAAAGAAAAGCCTCCCATAGTGCTTACCGATATAAAGATGCCGGGAATGGATGGCCTCGAGGTCTTACAAGAGATCAAGGGGATTGACCCTGATACTGAAGTGATCGTCATTACCGGTCATGGGGACATGGATTCGGCCGTAAAAGCTCTGGATCTTAATGCCACAGATTTCATCAACAAACCTATTCAGAGGTTTGACCTTGACTCCGCTCTGAGGCGAGCGGAAGAGAGACTCAAATCGGCCAAGGATCAAGTGAATGAGATCTCTTTGCGGAAACTGAATGACGTCATCATCATGGATATCGAGGGGAATGTGACGTCGCTTTCTGAGCTGCTACTCATGGATGCCTATGAGAAAGCCTCTGAAAGAAGCGCGGCCAAAATAGTGATGCGTTTCAATGAACATTCTTCCATAAGTGGTGCTGGCATTGCCGTATTGATCCAGCTACTTTCAGAGAGCAAGAAAAGAGATCAAGTTGTGGCTATTACCGGGCTTTCTGAGAATTTCAAGAAGATTTTTGAGATGGTCGGGATTAGCAGGTTTGCAGAAATCTTTGATCACGAAGAGGATGCAATTAATAGTCTTACTCAAAGTGGATGAAATCAAAGAAAAGAAGGGATTTATAAGAAACCTGTTACCCAGAGACAATAATGTTTAGACAGCCATCAAGGTGGAGGATCTTTCCACTATGGATCTGTGCTTTGCTTGTTGGCTTCCCTCCTATTTCCGCCCATTCCGGAAGCATCCCTGTCGCCGGCTCACATCTACCTGAGTTTCAACTAGAGGCACCTTCGTCAGAAAAAGACAGGGCTTACTTAGGAATAGGAACTGTTGAAACCTTTTCAATCAACCAGCCGGACTGTGAGCTTATAATGCTTGAAATTGTTGGTGTCTACTGCCCCCAGTGCCATATCCAGATGCCCTTGTTTAATAAGCTATTCTACAGGATCAAGAGAGACACCGATATGTATAAGAAGACCAAGATGCTTGCCGTTGCCGTCGGAGCCAATCCTATGGAAACAGCGTACTTCAAGAAACAGCACCACATTCCTTACCCCGTTATTAAGGACCCCGAATTCGAAATACATAAATTATTAGGAGAACCACGAACCCCATTCATCATGCTTGTCTCCACAGATAAGAAGGTCCTGTTTGCTCACCTGGGAATCATCAAAGACATAGATAAATTCTTCCTGCAAATTAAGAAATTGCTCCAATAAGAAAAGGCAACATGAAGATTGCAAAACTAAAACAAGCCGCTGACCAGGAACAACGTGTCCTGAGGGAACTTGACAGGCGAGGGTTTCTCCTGAAAACCCTCTGCGATGCAACGCGCGAGCTGAGCGATCTTGAAGATACAGAAAAGATCATAGAGATCTTTCTGCTCACCTCTATGGGCACCCTTGGTATCACCCAGGGGTTTGTCTTTCTGATAGATACAGAATCGCTGAAGGGTCAGGTGACTGGCCGAGGGGTAGAAGATGGGGATATTAAAAGGCTTCATGAGAGTGTCCCGCGGATTATAGAGCAATACTTTTCGGACACCCTCAAGAAAGATGCTCCTTTACCCACGGAGGCCCATCTGCTCGCGAGGGACGGGCTCCCAGATAATCCCTTTTATCCGCCTGAAACAAAAGTCTTGATCCAGTGGAACATCGGTAAGAAATATTTGGGGCTTATGGGACTGGGGGCAAAGATACTGACCGAAACTTACGGTGACGAAGATATCGAATTCCTTCTCAACTTTACCAACAGCCTACTGGTTTCCATTAAAAATGCGTGCTCCATGGCAATCATCCGGCAACTCAATTTAGACCTCCAGCAGAAAGACATTGAGCAAGAGGAGGCCTTGAAAGAGGCAGGGCACACCCAGCGGGAGCTGGACAGTCGAGTTTTTCACCTAAATGCCCTCTACGATACCACTCGCGAACTGAGTGGCCTCAGAGATACGAAAAAGATTATGGAAACCTTTCTGTTGATGGCCATGGGAACCTTTAGCACTGAACAAGGCTATATAGTGTTGTTGGATAGCCAAGAGAGGACAGCACGTGTGGCCTATCGGGGCATTGAAAGAGAGAAGGCAAGAAGGCTGCAGGAGGACGATATTGAGAGGATCGTTGCCAAATTCTTTGAAACAGCCAAAAATAGAAACCTGACTCCCATGAATGCGCAGATGGTACCCCCTGAAAAACTGTTAGACAGCCTGGTCTTCCCCCTGGATGCACGTATAGGGCTCTTGTTTATGGTTGACGATACCTGTCTGGGTCTTATGGGCCTCGGAAGCAAAATAACGGAGCAAAGTTACTCCCAGCAGGAGCAAGAACTTCTTCTGACGCTGGTCAACAATTTCATGGTATTTTTGGGAAATGCAAGATCATTTGAGACCATACAGAAACTCAACATTGATCTGGAGAAGAGAAACGTCCAGCTGAACAAAACCATCGAGGAACTTTCGGCCAGCAAGCTCAGAATTGAGATGCTGGAAAGAGCAAAGGCACAAGTCAGGTCCGTCATCCAAAGAGAGATAAAAAGAACGAGGCGAGTGTCGGTCATGGACTTCATTTTGATTTTAGCTGTTGCTCTTGGACTGGGCATTATCTCCAATCTTTCCAATCCGAATGGCATCAGCCTTGTCCCGCAAGTCTGGTCACAAAAACCATCTCCAATGATCGATGCAGATTCGGCAAAGCTGAAGCATGATGCGGGGATATCTCTCTTTGTGGACGCAAGGCCATCCGATTTTTTTAAACAGAGACACATCCATGGGGCTATCAATTTACCCCTTGGTTTATTCGATTTCGTGTACATGATGAAATTCAGCAAACTTGACCTGGAGCAGGAAATCATCGTCTATGGCAGAAACATCAGCAGGCATTATGATGAGGAACTGGCCTTCAAGCTAGGGGCAAGGGGCCATGTAAATGTGAAGATACTATCAGGGGGATTATCCGCCTGGCAGGAAAAAGATTATCCCTTAGCACCATGAAAGTGATACTTTTCATTAAAAAAATTCTTACGCATCGATATCTTGCGCTCATACTCAGGCTCTATATTGGGGGGCTCTTTATCTATGCCAGCATGTATAAGATAAATTACCCAGCAGAGTTTGCAGAAATCATTGCCGGCTATCAAATAGTCCCTTACTGGGCTGTAAATATTTCGGCCGTTGTCCTTCCATGGGTCGAACTCATCATCGGGGTACTCCTTGTTGCCGGCATTCGTGCCCGATCTGCAGCAGTACTCGCAGGTCTTATGATGACTATGTTTGCCCTTGCGATCTTCATAAATTTGATGAGGGATGCACCTATAATTTGCGGCTGTTTTCATAATGTAGGGGAGAAGATAAGCTGGTGGACATTGGCGAGGGACATAATCTGGATTATCATAGCTATTCATATTCTATTCTTTGATAAGGCCTTCCATTTGGAGAAGAGATTTTCATTGATCTTTAAGGAGATTTAATGTCAGCGCCGCCCAGATCCTTATTAGTAACTGTCCTCATTGCTTTCCTAATCTTGATGGTTTCTTGTGGGGACAGAGAGAGATTAGTCGGGAAATATCAGGTAGATGACAACAAGAGTCGACGATCACAGATTATATTTCTTGAGTTGATGGCCAACGGTCAGGGCTCCTGGTCTACTGATGAAGATAGTGTTTCCTTTAAGTGGGAGAGTAGAGAAAACGAAATCCGGCTGCACACCAAATCTGGGGGGCATATCGAGGGAAAAATTGTTGGAGACACCATCGAAATCATCTTACCAAGCGTAGGTAAATATTACTTCAAAAAAGTTGAAAGGTAATCATGCCGCACCGGGAGAGGATAAAAGCCTGGTAAAATCTCGCAGGTCTTCGGGGGCGATATCCTACCGCTCTGATTGGGCTGAAGGTCTCAGCCAACATTTTTCGCCCAATTTAGAAAAAATTTGAAAAAGCTTGACAAGGATCGGGCCAGGTACTGTATTTCGAATTATGTCGAATTATCGAGACAAAAATATCGAGAAATTTGCCGAAATGTTCAAGGCCTTGTCAAACCCGAACCGTTTAAAGATATTCTTGCGACTGATATCCTGTTGCCAGCCAGTAACGCACACCATCATCGAGTCCGAGGGATGTGCCTGTGTCGGTGAACTCGGCCAGGACTTGGGGATCGTGCCCTCCACGATCTCGCATCACATAAAGGAACTCCGTCGAGCCGGCCTCATCCGTATGGAGCGGCGAGGGCAGAAAATCGAGTGTTGGATTGACCCGGAGACCATAGCCGCCCTGCAAGGTTTTTTTGCGTGACAGAGGCCTAGCTGCTTTTCTTAAATACGATATTCAATAGTTCTGGAGTAGTATCAACAATAACCTACAAGAAAGGAGAAAAGAGTAGAAGCCATGGACAAAGAAAAAATCAAAGAGGTAGTTAGAGACAGATATGGAAAACTGGCAAGAGCTGGAGGAGTTGATTCTGGAACAGACCAGGTGCCATGTTGCTGTGGCCCATCAGGCATCCCCACCAAAACAAACTCAAAGGCATCCTGTTGCGGCCCAAGAGACTTCTCCGTGGAAAAGATGTCCGCTATCATGGGGTATTCAGAGGAAGATGTCGATGGCGTCCCCGAGGATGCCAATATGGGGCTTGGTTGCGGCAACCCCGTGGCCATTGCTTCGCTTAAACCCGGGGAGACAGTTGTGGATCTGGGCAGTGGCGGCGGGTTTGACTGCTTCCTGGCAGCCAAGCAAGTGGGCGAAACCGGAAAGGTAATCGGTGTTGATATGACATCGGACATGATTAGTAGAGCCAGAAAGAACGCGGAAAAAATGGGGACCAGTAATGTGGAGTTCCGATTGGGTGAGATCGAACACCTACCCGTAGCCGATAACAGTGCTGATATTATCATGTCCAATTGTGTGATTAATCTTTCCCCTGACAAGCCGAGTGTATACCGCGATGCCTATCGGGTGCTCAAGCCCGGGGGCCGGTTGGCCATATCGGACATTGTGGCTACCGCTCCGCTTCCCGATGAAATCCGGAATGACCTAGCCCTCTTGTCGGCCTGCGTGGGTGGAGCCGCAACCATTGCGGATAGTGTGGACATGCTTGAGCAGGCCGGATTTCAAGACATCAAGATCACACCCAAGCATGAAAGCCGGGAGTTGATTCGACAGTGGGCCCCGGGCAAGAATGCTGGGGACTACATCGTATCGGCATACATTGAGGCCGTAAAGCCCTGCTAACCATTGATAATACCGGGGCCCTGTCAAATCACAAAAACCCTCTTGTTTTCTCTAGACAAGAAAGCGAATTTATACTAAACGACCAAGTTAATTCTCAAAGATACTAAGGAGAGCACTATATTGTTTACATTTCTGAGGGTCATGGGAGTTTTCTTTCATTCCCTCCGGGGCGTAGGCCTCTCCGAGCCGGAAGCCTACGGGCCGGAGGCCGAGCCTCTCCCGCCTATCACTTCACTTCAGAAGAGCTCCATAACCCTCGTGCTTCTTGGCATGCCATGTAAACAATTTGATGCTCCGAGTAGTATCTAGCCCTGGTTGGAGGTATGGTGGGTTATGGCATGGGAATCCTGGTGGCGGTCTTGCTTGCCCCCAGATTACTTCAGATCCATGCCTACCCGATCTTATCGCTGATTCCCTGGGCAGTTTCTGATGGCTGTGGTGTTCAGCGTGTTGAGCGGGATGATCCCCTCATGGCGGGCATCGAGAATGGATCCTGGCGAGATCCTTCAGGAGACGTGAGGAGCTGTTCTCACGGCTCTCGTATCTTGAGGAATACGGCATAGTTGATTTTTGTTCAACCTTGAAATATGATTCCCCGAATGGTTGGTACCCTTTGGGCAAATTTTTTCGATGGTGGTCCTCAGAAAAGATCCTAGGATCGATCGGGTGATCTTGGAAAGCTTGAGGGATCGGCCCCCCTTCTTGAGGATGCTGGCCCCTGTCTAGATGTCTACATAAAGTAAGATCTTAAAATTTATCCGCGGATTAATGTCAAGTTTTTGCTGGTTTATTTGGGTAACGGTTAGGGTAACGAAGCCCGCCCTGTTAAATCTCCCGAAAGGGGTCCCCGATAAATCGGGGAATTTAACAGGGCGGGCATCGCAACCGTAAACCATAAACGTTACTCAGTATTTCGTGTTTTCTTACTGACATAGTGTCTCGACGGTTTGCCCGTCCCGGGCCGGTACGGGCCGGGAAGGCGAAGCTTCTCTAGTGTATTACAAGTGAGCAAGGGACAAGATAAGGAATGGGTGTAAGGATAAACATCCACCAGACTCTGCGCCACCTTACCAATGGTCAGGGGATGGCTGAGGTTAATGGTACCACGGTTGGGGAGTGCCTCAATGAGTTAGTTCAACAGTTTCCCGGCATGGAGACGAGGCTCTTTGATAAGAAGGGCAGATTGCTCAACTATGTTGACATCTATGTTAACCTGGAAAGCTCCTACCCCGAGGAGCTGGCCAAGCCGGTTAAGGACGGGGATGAGCTTTCTATAACCCTCATGATTGCCGGGGGGTAAGGCCGGGCTCAAAAGATATCGCAGACCTTTTTGGAGGCACCTATGGACAGTAAAGAATTCGCGTACATCCGCAAGATACTGAACAAGACCCAGAAGGAACTGGCCGAAATACTCGGCACATCTATCAAGGCTGTCCATAGCTACGAACAGGGATGGCGAAAGGTGCCGGGCTATGTGGAACGGCAGGTCCTTTTCCTGGTCTCTATGAAACAAAAGGCCAATAAAGGGCATAAGTCGTGCTGGACCACAATGAAGTGTCCTCCCGAACGCAAGAAGAGGTGCCCGGCGTGGGAATTTCAAGCCGGCCATCTGTGCTGGTTTATCAACGGGACCATCTGTGAAGGAGCCGTACAAAGGGATTGGCATGAAAAGATGCGGATATGCAGGAATTGCGACGTACTTCAGCCATTGCTGAATCCTGAAGCGGGTCATTCACTGAGGGCAAATGAAAGCCAGTAGTCTGGAAAGGCAAATGGAAGATTCCCAGGTTGTTCAATGACAACATTACCATTATCAGGAATTCCCTAAACTCAACACAACTATTCTATCTTTGCCCTGTAAAGGAGAAGGCTATTGGATACGACCGTTATGCTGCTCATGGCCATGGCCAGTGCCGCCAGGATGGGGTGAAGTTGTCTTAAGAATCCAGGAAGAAATTCAAAAGGATAGAGCACCCCTGCCGCAACAGGGATGAGAATAACATTGTAAAAAAAAGCCCAAAAAAGGTTCTGCCTGACGGTTCTCATGGTGGCCCTGCTGAGCTGAATCGCCCTGGAGACCCCGGTCAGGTTTCCGCTCGCCAGGATCACATCGGCTGTCTCTATGGCCACGTCCGTCCCTGTCCCGATGGCCAGGCCCACATCGGCCTGGGCCAAGGCAGGGGCGTCATTGATGCCGTCACCCACCATCCCCACCTTCTCACCTTTCGCCTGGAGTTCTTTGATTTTTGATGATTTCTCTTCCGGCCGGACCTCTGCAACCACCTCATCGATATTAACCTCTGACGCAATTGCCCTGGCGGTCTGGGTATTATCCCCCGTAAGCATGGTCACCTTTAAGTGTGCCTCATGAAGGTTACTAATTGCATCCTGGGATTCGGGCTTTATCGTATCTGCTACAGCTATCAGGCCTGCAAGTTTTCGCTCCACAACCACCATCATCACCGTCTTTCCTTCCTCCTGGAGAGAGTGGAGGTGATCTTTTGCATCATCAAAGTTCAAGT
>Ga0209636_10008250_pt1 | contig 10612 bp, 8 predicted proteins | sample DeeMarSWOR152_54_FD_187464 | JGI IMG/M metagenome (GOLD analysis project Ga0209636, IMG submission 187464) | Marine sediment microbial communities from White Oak River estuary, North Carolina - WOR-1-52-54 (SPAdes) (version 2) | ecosystem: Environmental > Aquatic > Marine > Intertidal zone >... | reverse complement strand
ATGTTTGCTACTCTCCACTTGGTAAAATTCTTCAAAGACCTTTTCGATTTTATCCTCCGGGATGCCAACGCCTGTGTCCCGAATCTCATGGAGGATAAAGGCATCTTTTTGACTGGCTGCGATGGTGACCTGACCTCCATCCAAAGTAAATTTGAAAGCATTTGAAAGGAGGTTGATGAAGATGTCATGGAGCCGCCCTCGATCGGCGTAAACATAAAGGTCTTTTGGAATCTCGACGTGAACGGTGAGGCGTTTATCTACAGGCATCACCTCGTTAATATAACCGTTGACAACCTCGGAGAGAAGGATTGGCTCTCGGGAGAGAAGGAGCCGGCCCGATTTGATACGGGTCAGATCCAACATATGATCCATGGTCCCATAGATACGGTTCGTATTCCTCTGAATGGTCAGAAGGTAAGATTTCAGCTGCTCAGGGATCTTTGCCTCTTTCTCGGAAAGGATGAAGTCGATATTGGCTTTGATAGCTGTCAGAGGCGTCTTCAGTTCATGGGAGGCGGTACCAAGGAATTTCATTTTGGTCTCATCCATCTCCCTTAACTCCCGGTTGGCCATCTCCAATTCCCTCTTAGCAGACTGGAGGTCTTCGAGCATCTTCAGGGTGGACGTCCTCGCCCGGTTCAATTCCTTAATGTTCTCTTCCAACTGGTGGGTCCGGTCTTCTACCTTTTTTTCGAGATCACTTCTGGATTCCTTGAGCTGAAGGGTCATCTGGTTGAAGGCTCTAGCCAAGTCTCCGATCTCGTCTCTCGATCGAATATCTACGGTGTAGAGTAATTCTCCTCTTGCCACAATCTCTGTTGCCGTTACAAGCTTTTCAATGGGCCGAAGAAGAATACGGGTTAGGATAATCGTGAACAGAATGCCTACGGCGATCACCCCTAAGGTGAGAAGCAGAATATCCCTTCTTAAGGCATCTAACCTGGCCCTGAACTTATGAAGGGAGAATCCCATCTGGATCGTTCCGATCACCTGTTCCTCTTGAGATTGGACGGGAAGAGAGAAGTGGTAAATGAGATCGGGATCCACAGGGGGACCTGTCTTCACCGCGGAGACGAGTTCGTTTCCGTTTCGATCGAGGAGAACGCATTGAACAACGTTCTCATCCTCCACGATGATTTCTACCTGACGGTGCAAAAAGGATCGATCCGATATCCCAATGCCATATCTAAAGAGGGGGGTGAAGGCATTTGCCAATGATCTTCCGAACATCTCCATCTCGGTGTGAAGAAACGTTTTCTCCCTGGCGATAAAGAAGTATCCGAAGGCCACGGCGCTCATCAAGACCAGAATGACCATGGCAACGATGAATTTGAGAGTCAAACTGATTCGAAAACGGTGAAAGAAATCAAACTGGCTCATAAATGCAGTACGGTTCCTCAGCCATATAATTTCCAAGGGTTTCGTAGGCCCTAGCCCGGCAGCCTCCGCAGACTTTTCTGAATTCACATCTTCCACATTTTCCTTGGTAGCCATCCGTCGTTCGAAGATTCTCGAAAACCTCGGATGTCTCCCAGATCTCTCGAAAAGATTTTTTTCTCACGTTTCCGCAGTCCAATTCCAGGTAACCGCAGGGTTGCACCTGACCGATATGAGAGATGAAGCAGAAAGAGATTCCTGCCAGACAGCCCCGAGTCATTGCATCCAATCCGCCCTCTTTCGGGGTGATCTTCTTCCCCTCTTTTTTGGCCCGTTGTCGGAGAATACGGTAATAGTGTGGGGCACAGGTGGCTTTCAATTGGAGAGAGACCTTTTCCCTCTCCTCGTAAAACCAGTTGAGGGTCTTTTCATAATCGAGAGCGGAGATCTCTTGGTCTCGAAGCTCCTTTCCCCTACCAGTGGGTACTAGGAAGAAGATGTGATGAGCTACCGCACCGAGGTCGACCGCCAGATGAAGGATGTCGGCGATCAAATGGAGGTTCGCCCGGGTGATGGTCGTATTGATCTGAAATTCGAGACGCCCTTTTTTTGCCAGCTCAATTCCCCTCAGAGAGCCCTCAAAGGCACCGGCTACCTTTCGAAAAGCATCGTGCGTTTCCGGATTGGGGCCATCGAGGCTGATGCTAATTCGCTGAATCCCTGAGTCTTTCATTGCCCGAATCGTCTCTTCAGTGATCAACGTGCCGTTGGTGGCCATTACCATTCGAAACCCTTTGCTCGATCCGTATCGGGCGAGATCGAAAATATCCTTCCTCAAAAGTGGCTCTCCTCCGGTGAGGATGATAACCGGTTTGTTGACAGAGGTAATCTCATTCATGACCCTAAGGCATTCTTCCGTTGTGAGTTCACCCGGATGCGGGCCCCGTTCGGCAGAGGCGCGGCAGTGGACACAGGCAAGGTTACAGCAGCGCGTTAACTCCCAGGCAATCATCCTCAATGGGTGATTCGTGACTTGTGAATCATGATTAATGATCCTCGAATTCTCTTTTTTAACTCTTAACTCTTCACTCATAACTCTTACCTAAGCTCCACTTTGGAGCTTGGTAGCTGCCTCTTTAGCGAAGTAAGTCAGGATCAGATCGGCTCCTGCCCTTTTGATGGCGATGAGCGATTCCATCATTACCTGTTCCCCATCGACCCAGCCTAATTGCGAAGCCGCCTTAACCAAAGCAAATTCACCACTGACGTTGTAAGCGGCCACGGGAACGTTAAAGGCCTGCTTCACTCGGTAGATAATATCTAGGTAAGGGAGGGCGGGTTTGACCATAACGATGTCTGCGCCTTCTTCGATGTCGAGACGAACCTCCCTCAAAGCTTCATCCGCATTGGCTGGGTCCATCTGGTAGGATTTTCGGTCTCCAAATAGAGGTTTCGATTCAGCTGCAACTCGGAACGGCCCATAGAAACTGGAGGCATATTTCGCTGCATAAGCCATGATGGGAATGTCCTCGAATCCATTTTCATCCAGAGTCTTTCGAATGACACCCACTCTTCCATCCATCATATCCGAAGGAGCCACCATATCTGCCCCTGCCCGAACGTGCGTCAGAGCCTGTCGGGCAAGGAGGTCAAGGGTCTCATCGTTCAAAATCTTTCCGTCTCTCACCACACCACAATGTCCGTGGTTCGTGTATTCGCAAAGGCAAACATCGGTAATAACGAGGATCCCCTCTACTTTCTCCTTGATTGCTTTCACAGCTTTCTGAACGATGCCATCCTCAGCATAGGCCTCTGAGCCCATTTCATCCTTCTTCTCGGGAATGCCGAAAAGGATGACACCGAGGAGCCCTAGAGATTTCGCGTCCTTCACCTCTTTGATGAGAAGGTCTATGGAGAGTTGGGCATGACCTGGCATGGAAGAAATGGGCCTTTTCGTCCCTTTTCCGGCACGGACAAAGAGAGGCAGGATGAAGTCCTGCGGTGTGAGATGGATTTCTCGAATCAATGCACGAAATGTCTTATCTTTTCGCAATCTTCTGGGTCTATATTGTGGAAATTTCATGACAGCCACCGGCCTCTTACTTTCTTAGGAAAGGATTGCCCTTCCAAAGATTATTACTAATTTTTACAATATTTTAAGCCAATTGTCTATAAATGAAAGATCTTCGCTAAATTCGACTCCCAAGAATATTCAGAGTGTGTTAGAATGAATTCAATTATTCCAATGAGGAGGTTAATCATGAAATCCTTCCGTCGTCTACTCATTTTTTTCTTAATCTTCGTCACCCCTGGTTGTGGTGTAGCGGCAACTTATCCTCTTTACCTGAGATATCGGCCGATTAAGGACTTCCCTTCTCTTCAGCAAAAGATCGGTTCTAACCTCGGGATTGCCCCTTTCAAAGATGAACGACCGGAAACTTTATATATAGGGTACCATACGCCTCTGTTAGGGAGTCCCAGTTATTTTAAAAGCGATCCTTTTCCTTTGGAACGGGCCATCAAGGAGTCTCTTTTGGGATCCCTCTCCCGATATGGAGTGGAAACCACTCCTATCTCAGATTGGGATGCGCAGCCGGATTCCTTAAGAGATCTGGAGACGGATTCCATCTTAACGATCGAAATTAAAAGATTTTGGATAGAAGGAACAGCAGCCCTGTTTCGGACCACTGCAAAAACATCCGTTCACTTCGTCATTCATTTGGGGGTAAAGAAGGAGGGAAGGGTTTTTACGAAAAATGTGGAGTTAGAAAAGGAAGCCACCGTTTCCAGGTTGACGCCGCAGGGGATGGAGAAGATTTTAAATGGAATTCTGACCGAAATCTTCGATTCCTTCTTATCGAATCCGTATTAGGAATCGTATCACGACTTGTTTCCTATGGGATAGATGGATGCGGAATTTGTTCATTTTTTCTGGATGGATTCCATTCATGAGGAATTACCGCTGAAGGAGGAACTGTATGCAAGTGTTTTACTGGATCATTCTTTTATTGGTCATTGGGTTAGCCATTTTTGCAATTCAAAATTCAGATGCCCCATCTGTAGTGATCAAATTCTTCTTTTGGAAATATGAAACCTCCCTCATCTACACCATCTTAGGATCGATTGGCTTGGGAATCCTTATCATCCTCTTTGTCTGGATTCCGAGAGCCATCCGGTCTTCCTTTCGGAGGGAAAACGTAAATCAGGAAAAATCTACGACTTCGTGATTGATTCACCTTACAACTTTATTCTTAAGGAGTCGCATCATGAAGGGGTTAAGGTTCTTTCGTATTCTGGGCATACAGATCTCTCTGAACTATACCTGGTTCATCGTCTTCGGGTTGATCGCCTGGAGTTTGGCTAGCGGCTACTTTCCCTACCATTATCCTGGCCTGAGCCCGTTAGCCCATTGGACCATGGGATTTCTGGGAGCTGTCTTCCTCTTCCTGAGCGTTCTGGCCCATGAGCTCACCCACTCCTACATTGCTAAGAAGGAAGGGATTGAAGTCAAAGAGATTACTCTCTTCATCTTTGGCGGGGTTTCACAACTGGTTAAAGAGCCCGAGGATCCGCTGAAGGAGCTGAAGGTGGCAATCGGTGGTCCCCTATCCAGTCTTGTTCTTGCCTTCCTCTTCTGGATCGCCTCAAGGGTAATCTCCCAGACCCCTCCCCTTATACTTTTCACGGGCCTTCTGAGTTACCTTGCTTTCATCAATCTTTCCCTGGCGATCTTCAACCTGATCCCTGGGTTTCCACTGGATGGAGGAAGGGTTCTTCGAGCCATTTATTGGAAGAGGACCGGTAGCCTGAAAAGAGCCACACAGATTGCTGCAAATGCGGGGAAATGGATGGGTGTGGGAATTATCCTTCTTGGACTGTTGCTCATATTATTAACGCGGAATCTCATTGGAGGATTCTGGTTTGTCATCATCGGAATCTTCTTACGGTCCGCTGCAGAGGGGGGGATTCAACAGGTGCTGATGAAGACTGCCCTCGAAGGGGTAAAAGTGAAGGAGTTAATGAGCCAGGGTGTCATCACCGTTCAACCCTCCCTCCGGATTGACCGTCTGGTTGGAGATTTTTACCTCACCCACAAGCACATCACCTATCCTGTGATGGAAAGGGAAAGGATTGTTGGAATCGTCACCTTGAAACAGGTGAGAGAAGTTCCACGGGATCGATGGGCCGAGAAAACGGTTCAAGACGTGATGATCCCTATCCGGGACGAGATGGCACTCGATCCGGATGGAGATGCAGTCGACGCGCTCCAAAAAATGATCCGTAGCGGAGAAGGACGTCTCCCTGTCGTGAAAGACGGAAAACCCGTGGGCATGATCACCCGGAAGGATATCCTCAATCTCCTAGAGATCAAGACAGACCTGGTAGATCAAATAGGGTAGAGAAATAGAAACGTGAGATGTTGGTATGGTTGATTGAGATGGCCTTTCTATGAGAGAAGAGGAGGACAAGCACTAATGGATGAGCGAAAGCCAAGAAAGACGAAGATCGTCTGTACCATCGGTCCTACCAGCGACTCTCCTGAAATCCTGGAAGGCCTGATCCATGCAGGAATGAATATCGCCCGACTTAATTTTTCTCATGGGACGCAAGAAGAACATTTAAGAAAGATCGAGACCATTCTGCAGATCATGGATCGATTAAAAAAGCCCATCGCCATCCTTCAGGATTTATCAGGCCCCAAAATCAGGGTTGGGAAAGTAAAACAGGGAGGGGTGGAATTGAGACGAGGGGAGAATTTTTTCTTAACGAATCGCCAGATCGTGGGTGACGAGAAAAGCGTCTCCGTCAGCTATCGTTCTCTCCCTCATGAGGTTAGACCAGGAGATACGATTCTTCTGTCCGACGGAACGATTGAGCTTCAGGTTTTAGGGAGGAATGACCAGACGATTGAATGCCGGGTTGTGGTCGGAGGGGTGCTCACCTCGCACAAAGGTATCAACTTTCCAACAAGATCCATTCTCGCTTCGGCATTCACAGGGAAGGACCATCAGGACCTTCTTTTCGGCGTGAAGCATGGAGTAGATTTGGTTAGTCTCTCCTATGTGAGAGAGGCCGCAGATATCGAGGAGGTTAAAAGAGTTCTTGAAAAGGAGGCGGCGAATATTCCTGTCATTGCAAAGATTGAGAGGAAAGAAGCCTTGGACCATATTGACGAAATCCTATTAGCTTCCGATGGAATCATGGTGGCCCGTGGCGATTTGGGCGTGGAGACTCCACTGGAAAGGATCCCCAATGTTCAGAAGATGCTGATTCAAAAGGCCAACGCCATGGGGAAACCTGTCATCACGGCGACTCAGATGCTCAGAACCATGGTGGATCATAAACAGCCCACCAGGGCGGAGGTGACCGATGTGGTCAATGCCATCTACGATGGGACCGATGCCATCATGCTCTCCGAGGAGACGGCCAGCGGTCAATTTCCTCTCGAAGCTGTCCAGATGATGGCGAAGATTGCGCTGGCTGCGGAAGAGGAGTTTCCGTTCGATAAATTTTTGAAGAGAGAAGCAGATGAAGAAGTGGATCTTCCTCAAGCGATCAGTCACGCGGCCTCTTTTCTGGCTGAAAAGGTGAAAGCAGTGGCCATTGTCACTCCCACCGAGTCCGGAAGCACAGCCCAATGGGTTTCGAGACTTCGGCCCCGGCAACCCATCCTGGCTTTGACCCGCCACTTTTCCACAGTCAAAAGGCTCACTCTCTGCTGGGGGGTCTACCCTGTTTGTGTCCCTGATTGGAAAGATACGGACGATATGTTGATGAGAGCTAAGAGGATGCCAAAAGAGATGGGGATGGCTTCCACAGGCGATAAGGTCGTCATCATTGCGGGTGTTCCCATCAGCGTTCCAGGGACGACCAACCTCATCAAAGTGGAGATCGTAGAGTAGGTTTTTTTATCTCCCTTCGCTCTTTTCTGAATATTTGTTATAAGGATACGATCTTTTGACATCGCCAGGTCTAATTGGTAAATTGTATTTCACGAACCAAATGTTAGAGGGTCTCCATTGAAGCTTGGCACAAAGTTGACTTTTTATCTCTCTCTCATCATCATGTTGGTCCTTTTAGGGTACGGGTATTTCCATACGGTGTCTCGACGTGAAATTCTCATCAGAAAGATGAAGGGGGAGGTCAGGAGTATTGGTCAGACCCTCAAGGTTTCGTTCGAGAAGATCTCCATTCCGAGGGAGATGAAATATGTCCAAGATTTGATTGATGCCGTTGAAGAGCATGAGAAAACATTGGGCGTTCTCGTCTATCATAGAGGAAAGGACCTCCTTTTTCGCTCCCGATCTTTAGAATGGGAAATCGAACCTTATTTAGAGTTGATTAAAAGGTCGATTCAGGAAGATCATCCCCAGGAGGGATTTCAAACCTATAGGAAATTTTCCATTTTTTCATACACCTTTCCTCTTAAAGACAGCAGAGGGAAGAATATGGGTGGGGTTTCAATCCTTCAACATACTTCTTTCATGGAGGAGGATATCCAAAGAGCAAAATGGACGATCTTCATCATCATCTTGATCCTGATCGGAGGAACCATTGCTGTTGTGGTCTTCATCACTCATAGAAGTATTAATCGACCTATTTCTCAATTATTGGACGGGATCAGAAGTATGGCGAGGGGGGATCTCAATATCCGGATTAATTTGAGGAGTGGAGATGAACTGTCCGAGTTAGCCCAGGCATTCAATCAAATGGCGGTCAATTTAAAGGAGGCTCAGGATCATATCATTCAGGAAGGGGAGGCCAAATTAGAGTTGGAAAGGAGCCTCCGACAATCTGAAAAATTGGCCACCATCGGTCAGTTGGCCTCGGGCCTGGCTCACGAGATTGGCACGCCTCTCAATATCATCGTTGGAAGAGCAGAGTTGATCAGAAGAAAACTTGGGGATGAAAATGCAAAAAAGAATTTGGATATCATCGTTCAACAAGCAGAACGAATCACAAAGATCATTCAACAACTTCTGGGCTTTGTCAGAAAAAAGAGACCGGAGCAGAAAATTCTGAAAATCAATAACCTCTTGGAGACAACTCTGGATTTCCTTGGCCCTCAGATTCAGAAACAGAGAGTGAGGGTCATGAAGGAGTTAAGTGACAACCTCCCGTCAGTCTTAGGCGATTCGGATCAACTCCAGCAGGTCTTCTTAAATCTCATCCTCAATGCAATTCAGGCTATGCCCGATGGGGGGGCGCTTCATGTTTCAGCCTCTTCCAGATGGATTTCAAGAGAAGGCCTTGAGGATGGTCAGCGGCAATATGTCGAGGTATGCGTGAGAGATACAGGAAGAGGAATGGAGAACGATGTGGTGGAGAACCTCTTCATTCCATTCTTTACAACCAAACAGAAAGGGACAGGGTTAGGTCTGATGGTGAGCCAGGGGATCGTTCAAGACCATGAAGGATGGATCGATGTGGAGAGCGAGAAGGGAAAAGGGTCTGCTTTTAAAGTCTATCTCCCCACGGTGACAGAATGAATAAAGATAAGGTTGAGGCTGAAGTTAAGGATCATAGGTCAAAAACTATGAAGGATAGGGATCATAAGGTGTTGGTGGTAGATGACGATCTGGAAATGTGTGGGTTGCTTTCCGATGTTCTCCAGGGCGAAGGATTTTCTGTTCTCACCACCGGTGATAGTTTGGATGCGTCGAAGCTCCTGAAGAGAGAGGAGTTCGATATTATCGTCACGGATTTGAAAATGAAGGGACTAAAAGGCCTCGATCTCCTTGAGGAGGCTGGCAAGGTGGCAGCCTTAACGCCCGTAATCATCATCACCGGCTTTGGGACTATTGAATCGGCCATCAAGGCAATGAAGATGGGTGCCTATGACTACATCACGAAGCCTTTTCAGATGGATGAACTCGTCCTGACCGTTAAGAAAGCGTTGGAAAATCGATTATTGAAGAAAGAAGTCCTTCGGTTAAAAAGGGAGGTAGAGACCCGCTATCATTTTCACCAACTCATCGGGAGGAGCCCCTCCATGCAGAAGACATATGATCTCATCGAGCGGATCAGCGATACGTCCAGTAATGTTCTGATCACAGGAGAAAGTGGGACTGGCAAAGAATTGGTGGCCAAGGCGATCCATTATAAGGGGGTTAGAAAAGACAGTCCTTTCGTCGCAGTAAATTGTGCCGCCATTCCAGAGAACCTCCTGGAAAGTGAACTGTTCGGGTATAAAAAGGGCGCCTTCACGGATGCCAAGGCGGATAAAAAAGGGTTGATCTTTGAAGCGAACCAAGGAACCCTTTTCCTCGATGAGATCACCGAGATGCCCTCCACGCTTCAAGCGAAATTGCTTCGTGTGATCGAAGAGAGAGAAGTCCGACCCTTAGGAGATACAAAATGCTATCCTATTGACGTAAGGATTATCTCAACTTCAAACCGAGATATTCCCTTTCTTATTCAACAGGGTCGATTTCGTGAAGACCTTTACTATCGATTAAAGGTGATCGATATTGAAATGCCCCCCCTTCGAGAGAGACGAGAGGATATCTCCCTTCTCATTCAGCATTTCATTAACCGATTTGGTAAAGAATTGAATAAGACTATTTCGGGAGTGTCGGAGGATGCGCTGAGAATTTTATTGAATTATTCATGGCCAGGAAATGTCAGGGAATTGGAAAACGTCATTCAGAGGGCGATCACCCTGAGCCAACACGAAGTCATTACGCCGGATGATTTACCGCTCCCTATGGTCCAGGAACGGGAGGAGAAGATTTTCGATAAGGCATGGACGGAAAGGTTTACTCTGAATCAACTAGAAAAGGAGTATATCAAGAGAGTACTCGTTGAAGTGGGAGGGAACAAGTCGAAGGCGGCGGAAATATTGGGCCTCGATCGGAAAACCCTTTACCGAAAACTTCAAGAAGAATAGCCTTCTTTTTAAGAATCATTGCCCCATCTTGCCACAGACGTGTTGCATTTTTCCCCTTCTTTAAATTTTTCAATCTTTTCATAAATCGAAATCATGGAAATATAAGGAAAATTTGTTTTCAAGCGTTTGGTATTTTTTTTGCATTTTTCATTCTAATACCCCTAATACGCAATCGGTGGGACTGACTCATTTAAATCCCGCGGGAGGAATTCAAGGGCCGCTCTCTTTTTATAGGAGTTGAATCTTGGAAAAGCAAAGATCGAATAAGCCTATTGATTTGTAGCCAAAAAGATGAGACTATTGGTAAAAAGGAAATCATGATTCATTCTTTTCTAAGAAAAGGTT
>Ga0209636_10008247_pt1 | contig 10615 bp, 10 predicted proteins | sample DeeMarSWOR152_54_FD_187464 | JGI IMG/M metagenome (GOLD analysis project Ga0209636, IMG submission 187464) | Marine sediment microbial communities from White Oak River estuary, North Carolina - WOR-1-52-54 (SPAdes) (version 2) | ecosystem: Environmental > Aquatic > Marine > Intertidal zone >... | reverse complement strand
AGAAATTTTGGGTTTACACATACCAATTCTAGGCTTATGCTACGGGCACCAACTCATTGCGTATATTTATGGAGGAATCGTAAAGCCTGGAAAACAGAAGGAGTTTGGATTAACCTACGCTGTAATTGACAAACCTCTAGGCGTACTGAGAGGACTAAGTAAACGAGAAAAGGTTTGGATGAGTCACGGCGACACAGTTTTTGCGCTTCCCGAAGAATTTGAAGTCCTTGCCCACACTGAAAACAGTCCAGTAGCAGCATTCAAACATAAAGAAAAGCCAATATACGGCTTGCAGTGGCATCCTGAAGTTGTTCACACAGAAAATGGAACGAAAATGCTGAGGAACTTCATCTTTGGGGTATGCGGATGCGAGGCAAACTGGAGAATGGAAGATTTCGTAGAAAAAGCAGTGCAAGAAATAAAGCAGACCGTTGGCCATGGAAAAGCAATCATCGCCTTAAGCGGAGGAATTGACTCTAGCGTAACCACCGCCCTAGCCGCTAAAGCCCTTGGAAAAAATTTAACGGCAGTTTTTGTAGATCACGGCTTCATGAGAGAAAAGGAACCAGAATTTGTTAAAAACACCTTTGAAAAGCTTGACGTTAACTTCGTTTCAGTGGGCGCTAGAAAGAGATTTTTCGAAAAATTAAGGGGAGTGGCAGATCCTGAACGAAAAAGGCGAATCATCGGAGAGGGATTCATCAGAGTTTTCGAAAAAGTCGCAGGAAAAGTTGGCGCAGAATATTTTATACAGGGAACCATCTATCCTGACAGAATCGAGTCTGGCATTAGAAAATTTTCAGAGAAGATAAAAACTCACCACAATGTTGCTGGCTTGCCTTCTAAAATTGAGTTCAAAGCAATAGTTGAACCCTTAAGGGATTTGTATAAGGATGAAGTTAGAAAAGTTGCTGAAACATTGAGATTACCGAAAGAGATTGTTTTGAGGCAGCCTTTTCCTGGTCCCGGTCTAGCAGCAAGAGTTATGGGTGAGGTGACAGAGGAAAAAGTCAGCATGGTTAAGAAGGCGGACAAAATTGTGACAGAAGAAATCGAGAGAAGCGGACTGGAAGAGGGTTTGTGGCAGTATTTCGCAGTTTTGACGGATACGAAAAGCACTGGTGTTAAGGGTGACTCCAGAGCCTACGGCTACACGATTGCCATTAGAGCTGTTGAAAGCAAAGAAGCCATGACGGCCAGCTTCGCGAAAATCCCATACAATATCTTGGAGAAAATCTCTACTAGAATAACCAACGAACTGCCTTCAGTAACAAGGGTTGTATACGATATTACCCACAAACCACCTGCAACCATCGAGTGGGAATAAAAAGTCGAACATCTCTTCTTTCAATGGACTTTTGCTCTTCCTATGTCCTAGCTTTTCCTTTGTTCCTTGGAAATAGATGGCGTGTTCGTAGACCGAACTTAACGAGAGCCAGCATTAGTGGAACTTCCATCAGAGGTCCTATCACTGTAGCTAAGGCGGCGCCTGAATTAAGCCCGTAAAGGGTTGTTGCAACTGCGATGGCGACTTCGAAGTGGCTGCTTGAACCGATAAGAGTAGTGTCTATTGACGTTGGGTAGTCCCAATTAGACAACCACGAAACAGAGTAGGTTATGGCAATCATCGTAGCGTAAATGAGTAGATTTGGCGCCGCGAGGTAGGCCACAAGAAGCGGATCGTTAAGGATCTTATTTCCTTGGAAAGAAAACATGACGATTAGAGTAAGCAGCAAGGCGATGATTGATATTTTGCGCACAAGTTCAAGATAAGTGGAGTCAAACCACTCTTTTCCCTTTCTTCCTATTAGCAACTTTCTAGAAATTGCTCCTAAGGATACTGGAAGGGCTATGAAGACAATTACGCTCAGGGCAATCAAATCCCAAGGAACAGGTATGCCGCTTACGCCAAGATAGAATGCTGATTGGGGTGCGTAAAGAATTAGCATCAGCAGCGCGTTGATGGCTGTGTTTATTAGTCCCTGAGCTAGGTCTCCTTTAGCCAGCATAATCCACCACATGACCATGGCTGTGCAGGGGGACATGCCTAGAAGTATGACTCCAGCAATGTACTGGGGATTTCCTCGAAGAATCAGGTTCGCGTAAAGCGTCATTAAAGGTGGAGTAATGACCCAGTTCGCAATTATTGTGAGAAGCATGGGTTTCGGCTTCCTCACAGCCTTCTTAACATCGCTAAAGGCTATGCCCACGACTGTTGGGTACATCATGAAAAATAGGCAGATGCCGATTGGAATAGATAACTGGACGAATTTCAAAGAGTCCAAATACTGACCGAAAGCTGGAAAAAACCTTCCTAACAAGAGCCCAAGAATGATGCAGATAGCGATCCACAAAGTAAGGTATTTCTCGAAAATGCCAAGTTTCGCTTCCTTTTTGTCTGTCAATGTTTGTCCTTCTCCGAGGATGGAAATAGGGATATATTTAGATATTTAAATATATTGTTATCTAATCCTTAGAAAGCACTCATTATCAATAGGGCTTGCGTAAGTATTATCCTAAAGAAGATTCAGTTTGTGCATGTTTTCTAGCAATTCTGGATTTACGATACTGTAGAAAACCCATTTCCCTTCTTTTCTATCCTTAACTAATCCTGCATTTTCCAAGAGCCCTAGATGATGAGAAGCCGTGGGCTGCGTCAAGTCCAATGCAACCATTACCTCACAAACGCACATCTCCCGGACTTCAAGAAGCTTTAGAATTCTCAACCGTGTTTCGTCGGCAAGAGCCTTGAAAAGCCTGCTTCGTTTATCCACAGTTTCAACACTTGCAACCATGTCTGCTAGTTGTTTCAACTCATCTGCATATTTCGAAGCATCCTCCACAGGACAGATTCCAGACTTGATCAGCCGATTAAGTCGTTTGCTTACCTTTGATTTAGATGCCATGTTCCAACACTCAAAAGTGGCTTAACAATATATTTAAATATGTTGTGCCGAAAATAGCCCAACTTGTTTGACGCAACAAACTAAAAGGACAATAGAAAGATTTCTCCCTAACATTACTGATTCGATTTCTGCGTAACATAGCAAGGCGCCATTTTCTCAGATTTCCTAGGAGGAAGGTGAAGGCAATTTTTTCCTTTATTCTTCTTCAACGATAGCCACCGGCCGTGCCCAACCAGCACTTGCCCCTTTAATCTTTATTGGAAAAACTGCTACCTTGAACCCATATGGTTTCGGAATTTTATCCAAGTTTGCCAATTTTTCAATGTGACAATACTCCTTCGTTATGCCCGCAAAGTGAGCTGGCCATATAACCCTGCCATCTTTATTTTCAGCGTAGTCGGCGGCCATGTCCGAGAAGGGGCGGTCGAAGCCCCAACTGTCGATTCCAATTATTTTCACTCCTTTTTCAAGGAGCCATAGAGTTGATTCTCTGCCCATGCCTGGATGGTTGAAAAAGTATTCGCGTGTACCCCAATACTTGTCGGCACCAGTCATGATTAGCACAATATCCCTTGGCTTGATGGTGTAATCTATTTTCTTGAGGGCTTTTTTCAAGTCCTCTACTGTGATAAGTTCTCCAGCCTTTTTGTGCCTCATGTCCAGAACGACACCATCGCCGTAGCACCACTCAAGGGGCACTTCATCGATGGTTTTTGCAGTTTTTCCTTCTGAAGTTTTTCCATAGTGCCAAGGAGCGTCTAGATGGGTGGCAGCATGGGTGGAGGCGTGGACGGTTTCAGCTGCCCAGCCTAAGCCATTCGAGAAGACGAGGTCTTTCTTTTTTACTCCGAAAATTGACTCAAAGAGTTCCACTGATGTCTCATGGGAGGCGTACTCGATTTCAGGCGCCTGCATTTCACTGACTGCTTCAGATTCTAGAGGAACGCTTAGATCGATAATTTTCACTTTTCTCTTCATCTTTAACACACCCTATTTCTTCTTTCTCTCCTTGTTTCGGATATAACTTGTTCCAAGAGCAAGGTTCTCGCTTTGGTAGCAAAGGCTTTATTTATGGATGTAAGAAGTTTTCCTTCTTTAACTAAGAGGTCTAAACCTTGTGTAGATTATGCGAACTTTACGGTGAAGGAGACATTTGGTACAAAAACCCCAAAAACTACGCTCGAAGACTTTATAGGTTGCCAAAAAAGGGACCATCCACCGCTGTTGGAAGAATCGAAGAAGTAGAGGGATTAGAACTCATAAAGTCAGTAATAGACGCGAAAGATGTAAGCATGGAAAGTTTCAATCAGCAACTGCAGGGTGTGCAGGAAATGTTTATGCAAAACCCCTTGGGACAAGTGCTTCCCCTTCAAGACGTTTTAGAAATCGTAGACCTCACCTATCCCATAGCAAAGATAGACTGTATCTGCAGAAGATTATCTCGAGCAACCCAAGAAAACTCGAAAACCTATTCATGTATAGGAATAGGACCAGGCATGTACAAATGGGAAAGATGGCCAGAAAGATACAAGGGAGGAGTCGAATTCATGTCGCCGCAGGAAGCCAAAGATTTCCTCAGATACTGGAACAAAAGGGGAATGGTGCATACCATGATGATCTTTGGTGCACCCTACATTGGTGGAATATGTAACTGCGACTACCCTGACTGCATAGCAATCAGACAACGTTTAGATTATGGGCTTCAAGGAGCCTTACTTAAAGGTCATCACGTAGCCAAGGTTAACTACGACGAATGTAACGGATGCGGCACATGCATCAGCCGTTGCCAGTTCGGTGCCATAAAAATGGAAGTGACCACCGACAAAGCCAACATTGACATGTTCAAATGTTTTGGTTGTGGTCTTTGCGAAACCGCTTGTTCAAGAGGCGCTATAAGCCTTGTGGAAAGAAATAGTTTGGCCGCCCTTAAAGACGTTTGGTGATGATGTTTGCTACCGAAAATTGAAATAGATGAATCTAAATGTTTGACTCCCTTTGCATGCAAGAAATGCCTTCAAGTTTGTCCGCACGCCGTCCTTGCTGTGGCACCAAAGGAAGTGTTAAGATTTAAAGAAACGAATCCTCAGAAACCAGGTACCTATCGAGTGTTTGCCGTTTATAGGGACAAATGCGTAGTGTGCAATGACTGCGTCGAAGTTTGTCCTGTAAACGCCATAAAAATAACCTTACCCGAAGGTGCATGAAAATGAGCAAGGAAATATCCTTCAACATCGACCAGCATATACTTGACACAATTGCACAGGAATTTGACGTCAACAAATTAATCGATAATTTCGCAGAAAACATAGCAAACAAGAAGAAGGAAGAAGTCGAAGACGTAGCAAAGAAAATGTTCGGAGAGTATGGACAAAAACTCATGACTAGGACGATAGAGCTCAGTGAAAAATACTCCGACAGAACTTATGAAGTTATAAAGAATGTTGCAGAGAAAACTGGAGTTGGACCATTCCCCCACGTTTGCCAAAGATTTCTGGAGATTTTCAACATGGGGACTCAGCGCAAAGCGTTGACGGTAGTGGTTAGCAATACTTCCCAGCTTACCCACAAAGTTGGTCCTTGCGTGTTTCTAGATGCCATTAAGGAGAAATGTGGAGAAGATGTTGCAAAACTCTTAACCTGCAAACACATCGATTTTTCGGCTTTGAATGTCTTATACGACAACTTGAACCTGTCAGTGGATGTTCGTATGGAAGCTTCCATTCCAAACGAAGGCTATTGCCAGTTCACAGCATTGCGCAAAAAGTGAAAAACCATTCTTCTTTCTTTTAAACTACGTAGTAATCAACTACTTTTTTCATCCGTTTCGGTGGTATTTCTGTTTTGGCAAGCTTCTTTAATACCTTAATAATCTGAGGCTGGACACGCACCATATCTGTTAGGGTTACCAAGCCGACGAGCTGCCCATCTTCAACCACTGGAAGCTTTTTGATTTTTTTCTTAAACATAAGTATCACGGCGGCTTCGAGGTCCATGTGGGGAGTTGCGGTTACGAGCGGCTTAGACATCACTTGGCTAACTTTAATCCTCACGGGGTCTTTGCGCTTAACCAGAACCCTTCTAAGCAGGTCCCTTTCGGTTAAGATTCCGACGGGTTTTTCTTCCTCATCCACTACAATTAGGCATCCTATTTCATGTTTATTCATGAGGTCTACCGCTTGCCTAACGGTGGCCCCGGCTTCAACCGTTATCACGTCGCTAACCATAACGTTTTCAATTTTCAGGACCATTTGAGTGCACAACCAAATGAATTTTGTTTGACTGTGCTTTTAAATTAAACTACACCGAACTTCACTCTTTCTCCAAATATCGCAAGTGTTATGAAGCTTTTTTATTGCAATAATGAAGTAAGAACTGTCGGAGTGGCGATTATTGAAAAAGTTTGACGTGGTCGTTGTTGGCGCTGGAACAGGAGGATGCTTGGCGGCGAAAACCGTTGCAGAAGCCGGCTTTGACGTTTGCCTGATAGATCGAAAAAGAGAGCAGGACATAGGAGACAAGGTTTGTGGGGACGCTATAGGAAGGCATCATTTCGACACTCTTGGGTTAGAATATCCGGTAGGGAAGGAGTTGGAACGCGAGGTAGTTGGGGTCAAGGTTTATTCGCCTGACATGGAAACAGTTTTTGATGTTAAAGGAGAAGGCCTCTACGGATTCATAATAAACCGCCTCCACTTTGGACAGAAACTCTTAAAAAACGCAATTGACGCCGGATCAACCTTTCTAGAATCAACTCAAGCAGTGGAACCCACCATAAAGAATGGATTTATCACTGGAGTTCTGACGAGGAATTTGAAAACGGAAAGTAAGGTCAAAATCGTCAGTCAGGTTGTGGTGGATGCAAGTGGTTTTTCAGCCGTATTACGAAAAAAGCTTCCTCCCGAAATTGGAATCGACACAACAATTGACAAACAGGATACGGTGATTTGCCACCGGGAGATTCGTGAATTGAAGGAGCAGGTTGACGACCCTGACTATTGTAAACTTTACCTCAGTCAAAAGTGGGCTCCTGGAGGATATTCTTGGTGTTTCCCGGAAGGCGGAAGAAACGTTAACGTAGGATTGGGAGTAACCATGTTCAGCGGTTTTCCGAATCCTAAAGATCAACTCTACGACAACCTCTTGTCTATGCCCCTCTTTAAGGGATCGTCAATCGTGAAGGCAGGAGTATGGTACGATCCAACCAGAAGACCCCTCGACTGTATGACTGGAAATGGCATTCTTATCGTTGGAGACGCCGCCTGCCAGGTAAACCCAATCCACGGGGGAGGAATGGGACCATCAATGAGAGGCGGAGCCGCCGCAGGTGAAACAATAATCGAGACTATGGAAAGGGGAGACGTAAGCCGAGAGGAATTATGGCCATACAACATTAAGTATTTAGAGTCGTATGGAGCTAAACAAGCGGTCTTAGATGTCTTCCGATGGCTCCTTCATGGTTTAGATGACGACGACTTGGATTACGGGCTAAAGCACCGTTTGATCACTGAAGATGATCTCCTTAAGGCTAGTATGGGTGCGGAGGTTCGTCTCAACATAACCGAAGCAACTCGCCGAATTTTCAGAGGACTTGGAAAGCTTTCCCTCCTCAAAAACTTGCGTGATGTGGCCAACCTGATGAAAAAGGTTCGCGGACATTACGAGAACTATCCAATTTCTCCTCAGGGCTTTGAAGAATGGAAGAGGAAGACGCGAGATTTGATTGAAGAGGCAGTTAAGTGGCGAAGGGCGAAAAAATTGCGCCAAAAAATGTAGATAAGATTGCAACCAAATAGTGTCGAAAAAGTAATAAGGTCAATGTTCAGTAGAAAAATGGGCTTGTCGAGGAATGAGAAAGAAGTACGTTGCTCAAGGTCTTATTCGCAAATTGAGTGAGACGGCAAGTCGTCGACTCAACATGAAGGAAACCTTAATTTTGGGGGTTGTTTTGAAGGGGCTTCCCGTAGCCTATTCTTTAGCAAGAATGAACTCTCTGATTGAAAACTTCGTTCCCATGGTGGCTCATCGCCCTCTCTACATGCAGCATCATGTGGAGTCCTATTTTCCCAGCTTAGAATGGACAGCCTACTTTCGGGACAGGCTGAACCATTGCGAAAACCTCCTCATCGTCGACGACGTTGTGAACACGGGCTTCACCAAGCAGAAACTCGAAAGCATCGTTTACTCCTTAACCAAAGAGGCTGAACCTCACAAACAATTCGCTGCTTTAATCCTTAATCGGAAAAATCTTGCTAACCAGAGTTTCATTGGTTCAAATGACCTCTTCGCTTTGCGGGTAGATGCCATGGAGGTGGAGTGCGACTGGGGTTTGATCACTGTTCCTCTATGGGATCTGCCGGTTAAAGAGGCGCTTCTGCAATGCGAGGAATACTTCCAAAGATTTTGGCTAAGTGAAAAACGTTTCATCGACATTGCTTACTAGCCTCTCTTTTGCGTTAGTCACGAACTTGGACGTTTCTGATATCCTTGTGATTTAAATGTCAATTTTAGACGAAATTTGCCTATTTTTTAGGGGCAAGTGTGTTGATTTAAATGTCATTTATTGGCATATACATATCAAATATGCCATTTTATGCCTTTGATATGCAAAGGTTTATATGGGTTGAAACGGAAACTAATCCTTGGATATGTCTAGATAAGGACATATTGTAGATGTGTAGGACGTAAAAACAGTTAAAAATGAGGAAAGAAAAATGAAAAAGGCGACTGCCCGACAAAAAAAGACGGTTAGCAGAAGCCCCATAAAGAATCTGCTGAAAGCGAAAAAAGCCGCCTCCCCAGGCATCGTCGCTCTGTTGCTGATCCTCATTACAGTCGTTTCCGGTTTCTTTTTCTACAACGCCGTAGCGGGAAACATCGGAAGCATGACAAACACCGTCCAAGAGCAGATGGAGATACTGTTTCTCCGAACCTTCAGAATCAACAGCACTTGCATAACATCCTTCATAGGAAACACTGGTATTTGGGCTATAAAAATCGTTAGCGCCTTCATCAATGATCAGATTGCCAACCTAAAGCAAAGCGTAGATATCGGAAAGGACGCTGTGAAGCCCGTGTACATACTTGGAACCTTCGGAAAAGGACTAACCTACGTTGTCAAACTGGTAAGCAACTTCGGCAAGGCTCTAACATTTGACATAACATACACATAAACTAAGTTGCCCACGTATCTTGAAGAACCAGCGGCAAAATCATTGCAAGCTTCGTGAGGATTCAATAATTAAAGGACTAGAGTTTTTCTTTTGTTAGAGGGCAGTCGTCGTTCACTTTTTGAAATTCCTCCCTTCTACCATTTCGCTCATGATGTCTGAGATTTGCGCGTGCGTCTGTTTTTTCCATTTTGAACCTTGTTTTACCTCTGCACAGTTAGTTGGTCACGACTTTAGTTGCGTCCACTCAGTTCAAGCATTCCGCGCCAGTTACTTTTATTAGGTTTTTGAGAACGGTGGGGTTCTCTGGGTCTGTAGAAGTCGCTGAATCGCGCAATGTGGCAGTCAGCGGTGCACGTGCCACATTGGAAGCATAGCAGGACGTTTTCTGCGCCAGGAAGCTTGCTGATCTCATATTTGAACTTTGAGTCTATGTCGCTCACTTTGAGCACATTTTCCTTCCTCGTCTCCTTTTCTTGAGTTCCTTCATTTTCTAGCATCGAATTAACCTTAAGCCCTTAATGGGTTCGGACCGAGCTTCTTTATTTTCTCGGTCATGTCCTTGATTACCGTTGCGAATCGTTCTCCCTCGGAGGCGGAGACCCACTCCAGTCTCAGACGCTCAGGCTCGAGACCGAGCTGTTCCAAAAGCTTTTTCAACAGTAAAACTCTATTCTGTGTTTTGTAGTTTCCAGAGAGGTAGTGGCAGTCACCAAAGTGACAGCCGGCAACGAGAATTCCGTCTGCTCCGCTTCTGAAGGCTTCGAGGATGAAAACTGGGTCAACTCTTCCGCTACACATTACCCTCACGATTCTAAGAGTTGGGGGATATTGAATTCGGCTAACGCCCGCTAGGTCGGCACCAGCGTAGGAGCACCAGTTGCAAAGGAAACCCACAATTTTTGGTTTGAACTCGGATTTAGTCATATTTTGCTTCCTCCTTTAAGGCTGCCCTAAGTTGGGCAAGAATTTGGTCATCCGTGAAGTGAAGCATAGATATGGCTTTTGCAGGACAAGTGGAGCCGCAAACACCACAACCCTTACATAGAGCTTCGATAACGTGCGCCCTGAGCTTTCCATCCACTTCTTCCATTTTGATGGCGCCAAACTCGCAAACGGGCTCGCAGAACTTACATCCGCTGCAGAGGTCTTCGTTGACGCTTGCTATGGCTCCCTCTACTTCCAATGCCTCTTTGGAAAGGATCGTGATTGCTCGAGCCGCGGCTGCACACGCTTGTGAAACACTCTCTTCGACGGATTTCGGCCAGTGGGCCAACCCGCAAAGGAATACGCCATCCGTTGCGAAGTCGACAGGACGAAGCTTCATGTGTGCCTCCAAGAAGAATTGATCTTTGCTGAGGGGGACTTTCAACATTTTTGCTATACGTTCATTGTCTGGATTTGGAATGGTGGCCGCACTCAGCGCCAAGAGGTCCGGCTCGATTGGAATCCATGTCTCTACAACGGGCTCCCAAACTAAAACTTTCAGCTTTCCGTTTTCTTGAGTGACCTTAGGCTTGTTTTCGTCGTCGTAGCGTATGA
>Ga0209636_10008246_pt1 | contig 10616 bp, 10 predicted proteins | sample DeeMarSWOR152_54_FD_187464 | JGI IMG/M metagenome (GOLD analysis project Ga0209636, IMG submission 187464) | Marine sediment microbial communities from White Oak River estuary, North Carolina - WOR-1-52-54 (SPAdes) (version 2) | ecosystem: Environmental > Aquatic > Marine > Intertidal zone >... | reverse complement strand
GTTTCTTTTCTGCGGATTTTTCAGTCATTTTCAATGCCTCCTAGTAGCCGTAGCCGGGCCTAGCTCTCAGCTTCATCATTCTCTCCACCCCGATCTTCTTCAAGAATCCCTTGTAGTCTACATCTAGGATCCATTTCTGAAGATACTTCTGCCAGCCCTCCTCTGTTCTACATTGCTCTATGTACGTCCTGATGTGTTCGATATCGTAGTCGTAGCAGTTGTATACCATCATAGGGTAGGAACCCCAAGGACACTCCACGACATAGTCTACGTAAATCCCCGGGATGGCCGTCAAGTCGGGGTGGCTGCGGATTATGTCGGTGCTCACGATCTGCTCAGTCAGCACGATGAGTGTCTTTCCAGCTCTTGCTCCCTCGACATCTTCACCCTTTATTCCATCTATCTGGCAGTTGCCTTCTTTGTCCGCTTTCTGAACGTGTATCACGCTGAACTCTGGGTTCGCCGAGGGTACCAAGCAGACCCTTTCCCCGGTGAAGGGACAATCGATGACTTTCGCCTTATCCCTTCTAAATCGATACCTTTTTACTAGGTCTGTTCCCAACATGGTCTTTATCGGCATGAAAGGAACACCGAGTGCGCCTCCTAGGAAACGCATAGCCATCGCGAGGTTGGAATAATCCTCGACTTCCACTAAGCCTTCTCTCGCCCTTCGCCTCAGGTTGGGCGCCAAGCCGTGTGCCTCGAAGGCAATGTAGGCGACCTCGAACCTAGAAGCCACCCCAGCTCCGGCCAAGATGTCGAAATCTATCTCCGACCCGCAGGTGTATAGAGTGAGGTTGCGTTTCCTCTGACGCACAAGCTCGTGGGCGAACGCCATGGGAGGCCTCTGAACCCCGAAGCCTCCCCAGAAGAGGTGCGCGCCGTCGTGGACCTTTCCAACGGCCTCCTCCAAAGTGATGATCTTGTCTTCTCCTTCAGTTTCGCTCATGAACAGGTCCCGATGACGCCTCGCCCTTCAGTTATTTCTCTTTTGCGCAAGCGGTGAACACGGAGGATGCCGACCGATTAATATACGCGGGGGCCGAATGGACAGCGATTGGCTGTGCGTAGATACCGCTTCAAGCAGGTTGATGTATTCACCGACAAACCGCTGGCGGGAAACCCTCTGGCAGTCGTCCTCGACGCTCAAGCCCTGAGCAAGAACGAGATGCAGATGATCGCCAAGGAGTTCAACCTGTCTGAGACGACGTTTGTGCTCCCCGCATCGAAGCCGAAAGCGGATTACAGGGTGCGGATCTTCACGCCCTCCATGGAGATTCCCTTTGCCGGGCATCCATCGATCGGAACCGCTTATGTCCTGGCGGAGGAAGGCGTGCTTTCCCTGAGGGGCCCGTCGACGACAGTCCATCAGCAACTGGAGGTTGGGGTTCTGCCCGTGAATATCTATCGCAGACGACGAAGGATAGAGAGGATAGTTATGGATCAGGCTAAGCCAAGGTTCGGCAGGCTGTTCAAGGGCGTCCGAAAGATCGCGGCCGCTGCGGGGGTTACGGTTCGCGATATAGAGGAGACCGGGCTGTCCCCTCAGATCGTATCCACCGGGATCAACCAGTTGATGGTTCCCGTTAAGACGCTCAAGGCTGTGAAGCACTCGCGGCCAGACCTCAGCGCGTTGAATGCCCTCGAGAAGGAGTTTGGGTTCTTTGGCTGCTCTCTCTTCACGCTGGAGACCCTCACGGCCGAGGGATCAGTCCACGTCCGTTACTACAGCCCTGAAGTAGGAGTCTTTGAAGACCCTGCAACCGGGAGCGCAGCCGGCGGCTTGGGAGCCTACCTTCTTAAGTGGAAGGTTCTTCGAGGGAAGCGTCGCTCCAAGTTCGTGATTGAGCAGGGGTACGAGATGGGGCGACCTAGCAGGATCTACGTGGAAGTCGACGTTGTCGAAGGGGTTCCGAAGATGGTTAGGGTGGGTGGCGAAGCAGTGCTCGTGATGGAGGGCGTCATCACCCTGCCTGCCTAACTCTGTTGGCTCCCCAGTGCGATTGGTCGACGGGCTGGAAAACTCTTTAGTCAAACAAGAGTGGGAGAGGCTCGCTGAAGAGACATGAGGTATAATCTGGCCTTCATCGGTTTCGGCGTGGTAGGTCAGGGTTTGGCTCATCTGCTTGATTCAAAGAGGAGTGACTTGCGGGCCCGTGATGCGTTCGAGTATGAGGTCGTGGCAGTGTCCGACCTGAAGTTGGGGGCGGTCTACGATAGAGACGGACTCGATCTAGGTGAACTACTAAGGCTAGCCAAAGAGGAGAAGTCGCTTTCCAGCTATTCGGGTGGTGCCAAGGGACTTTCTGCACTAGACTCCATTCTGAAGACAAATTGCGACATAGTCGTGGAGGCAACTTGGACGAACCTGAAAGATGGGGAGCCTGGCTTGACGCATATTCGCACCGCGCTGGAGAATGGAAAGCACGTCGTCACGTCCAACAAAGGTCCGATAGCGCTTCGATACCGGGAGCTGGTCGATCTAGCGAAGAAGAGGGGAGTAATGCTGCGCTTCGAAGCCACCGTGCTCAGCGGCACCCCGGCGCTGAACCTTGGATCTGAAGCCCTCAGAGGAGCGAACTTCACTGCCATCAGGGGAATTCTGAACGGCACAACAAACTACATTCTCACTCGCATGGAAGAAGGCGTGTCCTATGAAGAGGCCTTGAGGAAAGCGCAGGCGATGGGGTATGCCGAGGCAGACCCGACGGGCGACGTCGAGGCCTGGGACCCAGCGGCCAAGGTGACGATTCTGGCAAATGTCCTAATGGACGGGGATGTCGAGGTCTCTCAGGTCGAGAGAGGGGGAATAACCAAGGTCTCCACGAGGGACATCGATGACGCAAAGGAGGCAGGGATGAAGATCAAGCTGATAGCCAAAGCCTGGAGAGCAAATGGGAAAGTCCTGGCAAGTGTGAAGCCGGAGAGGATTCCTGCCTCTGATCCCTTGGCAAACGTCGGCGGAGTCCTGAACGCGATCACTTTCTCCAGCGATGTGCAGAAGGATGTGACTGTTATAGGGCCTGGTGCCGGTGGCGGTTCAGCCGGGTTCGCCCTCTTGAGCGACCTGCTGGCCATCAACAGGCTGGAAAGCGTTCACTAGAGACACCTGGACTGCCGACTGGTGATAGACAGATGAAGGGTGGGTATCAAAACACGCTCCTTGAAGTGGATCTGACTAGCAAGGCAGTGAAGACGCGGCGGCTTGACGAGAGCACAGAGAGGCTCTTCATAGGCGGCAAGGGGCTAGGGGCCAAGATCCTCTACGACGAGTTGAAGCCAAATCTAGATCCCCTGAGCCCGGAGAATCTCCTCGTCTTTTCAACTGGTCCACTAACGGGAACAGCGGCTCCCTCCTCAGGCCGCTGGGCGGTTGTGACGAAGTCTCCGCTTACGGGCCTCTTTCTCGATTCTCAGGTGGGGGGCTTTGTTGGAGCTGAGATAAAACATGCGGGCTATGACTGCATCGTAGTCCGCGGTGCGGCCGAAGCACCGGTGTTCCTCAAAGTCAAGGACGACCAGGTGGATGTAGTTCCAGCCAAAGATCTCTGGGGCAGGGGGTGCCTTGAGGCCGAGAGGACTCTGAAGGCTAGGCTTGGAAGGGAGTTCAAGGTCGGTTCCATAGGGCCAGCTGGGGAAAAGCTCGTGAGATACGCCTGCGTAACCTTCGACCTCTTCAGGCAGGCCGGGAGGGGAGGGGCAGGAGCGGTCATGGGATCAAAGAGGTTGAAGGCTCTGGCTGTGAAGGGCACCAAGAAGGTCACGTACCGAGATCCTGAGGGGTTCAAGGAGGCTTGCAGGAAGGCGAGGGAGGTTATCAGGGGTCATCACTTCACTCCCCTGAGGAGGAAGTACGGGACCCCCGTTTGGGTCAATCCTGTCAACGAGGCGGGTTTGCTGCCGACCCGGAACTTCCAGTCCGGGGTGTTCGAGCATGCCGAGGAGATCTCGGGGGAGACGATGCGGGACAGGATCGTCGTGAAGGATGGGGCATGCTTCAACTGCATTCTCCCCTGCTGGAAACACAGCCGATTCTCGATTCCTGGGCAGCCAGAAATGGAGCTCGTGGGGCCGGAGTACGAAACCCTCGCCTTGATGGGGTCGAACTGCGGCATCGGTTCACTTGAATCTGTGGCCTACGCCAACCTACTGTGTGACGATTTGGGACTGGACACCATCTCAACTGGCGCGGCCATCGGCTTCGCCATCGAGTGCAGTGAAACGAAACTCCTGAGTGAAGAGCAAGCTGCGGGGTTGAGGCTTGCCTTTGGCGATGCCGATTCGGTCTTCGAGTTGGTGAGGCTGATTGGGAAAAGGAAAGGCCTCGGGGATGTCTTGGCTGAGGGTGTGGAGAGAGCAGCCAAAATCATCGGGAAGGAATCTGAAGGGTTTGCTCCTCACGTCAAGGGCATGGAGATACCCGGCTACGATCCGAGGGGGGCCTTCGGCATGGGGCTCGCGTACGCGACATCTGACCGGGGAGCCTGCCACCAGAGGGCTTGGACTGTGAGGGCGGAGATCCAGGGAGGCCTGGGAGATCGTTTCTCCATTGAGGGACGGCCAGAGTTCGTGAAGGAGACGCAGGACGAGCGGGCGATGTGTTTCTCCTTGGTCCTGTGTGACTTCATGCCGCTGGGCGTTGTAGACTTCGTTGAGCTACTGAACACTGCGACGGGATTGGAGCTGACAGAGCCCGAGTACCTCAAGACGGGCGAACGAATCTGGAACCTGACGAGAGCCTTCAACGTGCGGGAAGGAGTGAGAAGACGTGACGACAGTTTGCCACGAAGGTTCACGAACGAAACGTTGCCCTCGGGTCCTGCAAAGGGTGAGCGGGTGACCCAGGCGATGCTCGACACCATGCTGGACGAATACTATGCCCTGCGCGGATGGACGGCCGACGGTGTTCCGACCAAGGAGAAAATGGAGGATCTCGATCTCATCGACGTCTGGAAGACGATGATGGGCTACTCGTAGATCGATCGAGCTAGTGAACGCCAAGGCTGACACTTGAACCGTATGAATTCGGGCGATCGATCGCGATGGATTTATTGCCTCAACAGAGTTGCGTGATCTAGGAGGCTCCGGGTTTGGACTTCGGACTTTCTGAAGAACAGAGATTAATGCAGAAGACAGTGAGGGAGCTGGCGGAGAAGCTCATTGCCCCAAGGGCAGCCGAGACCGATCGCATGGGAGAGTTTCCGTGGGAGAACGTCAGGGAGCTTGCGCGGCACAACCTTCTTGGAATCCCAATATCGACCGATCTCGGCGGAGCGGGATCCGGCTTCCTCAGCCACGCCATCATCGTCGAGGAGCTTACGCGGGCCTGCGCCAACACGGGCTTCATCTGCGCAGTTCACACCATGACGGCCGTCGCCCTACAGCTGTTCGGGACAGAGGAGCAGAAGCATCTGTATCTCACACCCCTAGCCAAGGGGCATAAGCTCGGCGCGTTCGCCCTCACCGAACCCGGAGCAGGGTCCGACATCTCCTCGCTTCAAACCCGAGCTGTCCTAGAGGGTGACGACTACGTTCTCGATGGTTCGAAGTGCTTCATAACCAACGCCGGGCAGGCGGAGACCTACATAGTCTTCGCTTCCACCGATAGGTCGAGAGGCGGAAAGGGGATCAGCGCCTTCATAGTCGAGAAGGGCACGGCGGGCTTCAGCTTCGGCACCGTGGAAGACAAGGTCGGCCTCCGAGCATCATCCAACGGAGAACTAGTCTTCGAGGGTTGCCACGTCCCCCGTGAGAACCTGCTGGGCGCCTCCGGGGAGGGAATGCGGATGGCACTCGCCTCACTAGACCGAGGCAGGGTCGCCGCCGCAGCCATGGGCGTAGGAATCGCCTCGGCAGCGCTGGCAACCGCCAAGAGCTACGCCCAAGAGAGAGTGCAATTCGGCCAGCCCATCGGCTCCCTCCAAGCCATACAGTTCAAGATCGCGGACATGGCGACCGAGGTTGACGCCGCTCGTCTCCTGACCTACCGGGCCGCGAACCTGGCCGACAGGGGAGCGAAGTTCACAAGGGAAGCAGCGATGGCCAAGCTCTACGCCTCTGAAGCAGCCATGCGGACGGCACTGGAAGCTGTACAGATACTGGGCGGCTACGGTCTCTCACGTGAACACCCGGTCGAGAGACACATGCGCGACGCAAAAGCACTCGCACTGATAGAGGGAACCTCAGAGATACAGCGTCTCGTCGTCTCGAGATTCGAGTTGAAATGAGACAGCACGCGAACCCCATGCTGTGTTCAGTGGTCCGATCGATCTCTTTCGATCATCGATGAGAAAGAAAGAGAAGGAAGAGGAAGAGACAGACGAAGATTATGAAGAACTCCAAATATACGATCAGGACGATGGATCTTTTGAAGATGAGGGGGAGAGATAGTAAATAACGCGCCTCCCGGCGTGCTTTATCTCCACATAACATTTCGCGTTTCACTTCGGATCGATCGATCGAGCCCGAAAGGGAGGTGGTCTATGTTCTCTTCAACAACCTCCACATGGCTGATGACTCGCTAGGGTTCTTGAATGTGCTTCACCAGGTGCACAGCGGCGCACACAAAACGTGTCGTTCGCACGCTGGTACTGGTTGACAGTTACACAAGGCGTTCTTACGGTAAGAGGGCATTGGTGGTCGCCGTTTTCCTCGTTTTCACAAGTCGCCCACAAATCGAGTTCATGAAAGATTAAGGCCCAGATGTTCAAGAGGTGCTGAGGTTCTCAGGTTGCAGAGACCTTGAACGCTTCCTCTTATCTATTCGAGCTCTCAGTGCAGCTTCGGACCAGAGGCAAGCGCTGTGCGTAGAAGGTGCAACATCGGTGTCTCGATGGCTATGGGTGTTCTCGTAGTATCATCGATCACAGCGGCTCTCTCGCTGTCTGCGACGATGTGGGTTGCGCCTCTGACCGCAGCTATGACCACCTTCGAAGCTGTGAGGCTTAGCGGTGTCTGGGTCTGCAGGACCGGCCCGGAAAGCTTCAGTCTGTTCATAGGTGTCAAGAACGAAGGTGAAGCGACGGCCACAATCCAGAACCTGTTGCTCAACGGGGTTCCCCTCAACGAAGCTCGCGGCGCGACACAGGTCGTCGTTGTGAACAACGGAGTAGAGCGCCCACTCAACCCAGACGATCCCCAAACCTACTTGACTCTGGGGCCAGGAGCCAGAGGACAAATCGTAGTGGAACTGCCGGAAGGCGTGTTTACGCTTGCACAGACCGTCACTTTGGAGATCGAAACTCTATCCGGCGCAGCATACCTTGCTACCGTCCTTCTGGTGTAGTGGGACACCAATGGGGGGAGAGGCCAGGGCTACTTTTCTCCCCTCTACTCTGAGGCCACCTCAAAATGGATGGTGCCGTCCTTGAACTTCAGGTCGTAGACCTCGTTCACCTCGAGCTTGAGGTTCAGAAGCATATACTCCTGCTCCGTAAGGAACAGGGTCAGCTTTGGGACAACCCTCTCTCGAGCCCATGGGAACACGCCCATGGATCGCAGCTGCATTACTACCCCTTGAACAGCTCTGGCCTCTTCGCCGGGCATGACAGGAGGGCTCGTGGCCTCTCTAGTTTCTACGAGCTCGATCATCTTGCCAGGACGGTTGGTGTCGGGATCAGTCATGCTCGAGATTCGGTAGACCTTGACTCTGACCATGGAATCTCCGTAGTGGTTCCCGAAGTGCTTTGATTTAACTCATTCATTCAGCTCTCCCAAATTGCTCAGCCGAAGCGATGGCTACCGAAGACTTATGCCTCTCTTCCTGCAAACAAGAGAACAGGTGTTGATCTTTGGAAAGAAAGGCTGGAGACACGACCGTCAGCCTCGTGGAAGGGGATATCACTGATCAGGAAACCGACGCGATAGTGAACGCCGCCAACTCGAGTCTAATGGGAGGAGGAGGTGTTGACGGAGCTATTCACCGAAGAGGAGGACCAAGGATTTTGCAAGAGTGCAGAAGAATTCGAGAGACCATTTACCCGAGGGGTCTTCCGGCGGGAGAAGCTGTTATGACAACGGGGGGCAATCTGAAGGCACGATTCGTGATTCACACGGTCGGCCCGGTCTGGAAGGGGGGAGAAAGCGGCGAACCCCAGCTACTTTCAAACGCGTACAGAAACTCCCTGAAGATCGCTCGTGAGAAAGGCTTGAAATCCATCTCTTTCCCATCGATCAGCACGGGGGCCTACGGTTACCCTGTGACCAAGGCCAGCAAGGTTGCCCTCGAAACGGTGAAGGAGTTTCTTGAGTCAAACAAAGGGTTGCAGAGCGTCGTCTTCGTTCTCTTCAGTGAGCCAGACCTTGAAGTCTATGAAGAAGGAATGAAGCTTTTGTGGGCGAACTCGAACCAGTGAAGATCCTGCGGCGTATGTCGATCTCATCGTAGCCGCAGCTTCAACTCTCCTAGGCCCTTCGAGGTGAGACGCCAGAGAGCTTCGGAGTTCCTTGTCCTACACTCGACAATTCCTTTTCCCCGGAGAAATTTTAGGTGCTTCTTGACGGCCTCGGTTTCCCAGAAGGATGTCATCTCATGTGGGCCGCCCACAACTATCTGCATTCGGCTAATCTCTTTGAGTGTCATCTCCTTTCTCGAGAGCTCCTGCATTATTCGACGGTTTCTGTTGTGGATCACTTGAAGAAACCTGGCCAGCCGAGTCGAGACCCTTTGACGCACGGCCATGCCGTGTCCGGGAAACGCTGCAGACAGGTCCAAGTCTATCACTTGCTGTATGGACTGGATCGTTTTTGATAGATCCGAAATCTTTGTTCCGTACCATGGGCCAAGATGGGAGAAGGTTATGTCTCCAGTAAAGGCAAGCGGCTGGTTCTCGAGCAAGAATATGCAGTGCCCCGGTGTATGCCCTGGGGTGTGTTTCACCCGGAGTGTGCGGTCTCCAGCTTGAACCCTGTCTCCGCCCCGGAAGACCGAGTTCACTTCATAGGGCTTGAATCCCATTCCCTCCACGGCTTGAACATACCACGTAGATGCCTTCCGACTGGAAGCCAACCCAACCGACCTTAAGATGTTGGGAAGGTCTTCCCCGTACTTTCGGTCTCTCGCGTGCATTGTTATCTCAGCTCCGGTTATCTTGTGAACATCGCCTGTCGAGTAGTTGTGATCAACATGGTAGTGGGTCAGGATGACGCGGCCCAGATCATCGATCCTTCGATGGAAAGCCCTACAGACAGTATCCATATCTTCGAAGCTTGCTCCGGCGTCGACAAGCGCGATCTCGGGTCCGAAGAACAGGTAGGAATTGGAGCGCGGTATCAGCCTCTGAGCTATGGTTCGAGGAGGAGGGGGTAGGATCATGGCCACATCCTGTGAGATCTGTTCCACTCTTGAGCCGCTTGTCAACGTCTGACGTAGTGGCACGTCGAGATTCATCTCATCTGGAGGTAGATAGTTTCACTAGGCAGACTTGCCTGGTTGTTAAGGATTGCGGGAGGAGAACATGCGTTGCTCAGGTGGCTCGGCCTCCTAGCCCACTTGCCTGTTCACTTGAGTGTTTCGCGAACAGCTCGGCTGGCCGCCGTCTCCGCATCGATCTCCTTGCTTCGGATGCTTTCTATGATTCTATGGAGGCCTCCTGTTTCCCTCAGCTTCCGAACAACGAGGGCGGACGCCTCTCGTCCAAGCGCCTTCATGAACTCATTCTCTGCTTTTAGCCGTTCCCTCCTAGTCCCCTGGCCAGACTGGTCTAGGAAGTTGGCGAATCGCTGTATGGATTCCATCAACATGTGCACCCCTTCGCCTGTTCTGCCTACCGTCTTGACAACTGTGGGCTTCCAACCATCCCTTTCAGGAATCATGTTCTCGATGTCATTGACAGTTATGTCGGCGCCAGAAAGGTCGGCTTTGTTCACTACGAAGATATCTCCTATCTCCATCATCCCCGCCTTTAGGGCTTGTATCTCGTCGCCCATCATCGGTGTCAACACTACGATGGTGAGCTTCGCAACTTCGATCACTTCAAAGTCGGACTGCCCTGCCCCCAGGGTTTCGATGAGAATGACATCGATGCCAGCTGCGTCCAAGATCCTGACTACATCCCTCGTTGCCTCGGAGATTCCCCCAGAGACGCCTCTTGAGGCCATGCTTCTTATGTAGACTCCGGGATCCTCGCTGTGACCGAGCATCCTTATCCTGTCGCCCAGCATTGCTCCCCCCGAGAAGGGGCTGGAGGGATCGATCGCTATGACCCCAACAGTTGACCCTCGTCTTCTGTAATCCGATATCAAACGGCTGATCAATGTGCTCTTCCCAGCCCCCGTTGGGCCGGTGATTCCGATAGCAAGTGCCTTCCCTGTGCGCGGGTAGATTGCCCTCAGAATAGAGGAAGCATCTGGCAATTCATTCTCAACGGCGGAGATAGCTTTGGCGATTGCGCGGTGTTCTCCCATCAAGACTTGCGCGACTATTTTGGGTTCAGCGGCCATGTCGATGGAGCCTCTGAAAACCTCTCTATTATGGCTTTGCATCGCGGACCTAGATGTTTTGGCGGTTCATCGTTCTTCAGCCAAGTCTTTGCACGATTTATTCCAACTTTGAGCGATGGTCTACCGATCGAACGGACATGCCGTAGCTGACATTTCTCCAAGGTGGAGAAGGACCC
>Ga0209636_10008245_pt1 | contig 10616 bp, 9 predicted proteins | sample DeeMarSWOR152_54_FD_187464 | JGI IMG/M metagenome (GOLD analysis project Ga0209636, IMG submission 187464) | Marine sediment microbial communities from White Oak River estuary, North Carolina - WOR-1-52-54 (SPAdes) (version 2) | ecosystem: Environmental > Aquatic > Marine > Intertidal zone >... | reverse complement strand
AGATCGACGAGATCCGGTTCGAGCGCGAGAGTATGCTCTCCTTTAGGGCATCATTCGAGGTGATTCCTGAGATCGAAATCAAACACTACAAGCATCTTCGCGGTACGCGCAGGATGCGTCAGGTGACGGAGCATGATGTGGACAGCGAACTCGAGAGATTGCGGGAGGCTTCTGTTGTTCTGAAGCCGGTGGAGAGAGCGGCCACTCTGAGTGATGCTGTTGTCGCTGATCTCAGAGTATTCCAGGGCCGTCAACTGGTGAGAGAAGTGGCCGAATCCACGGTGCTCGTGAAGAATCTGGTTCCTGAACTCCAGAACCAGATGGTGGGAAAGATGCCGGGAGATAGAGTTACTGTCGAAGGGGACGGCAAAGTGACGACGATATCGATTAGAGAGGTGAAGGAACCTGTGTATCCACAGGTGGATGATGCATTCGCGAAAGATGTCGGATTCGACAATCTCACTGTTCTGAGAGACAAAATAGCGGGTGAACTGGAGCGAGCGGAAGACCTGCGAAGTCAACGAGAAGTACAGGATGAGATCGTGAATCATCTGATTGAAAAGAATCCGTTTGAAGCTCCCGCATCATTGGTAGAGGCTCAGCTCGGTCAGATCTCCTCAAACAAGGAGGAGTGGGAGAAGTACCGAACTGACGCAATCTTTCTTGTGAAGAGAGATATCGTTCTCGACAAAGTAGCCGCAGCTGAGAACATGTCCGTGGACGAGGAGGAACTCGACCAGGAGATTCAAGGAATCGCCGAAAGCAGGAACATTCCTTCACAGAGATTGAAGAATGAACTGAAGAAGAGCGGAAGAATAGATGTGCTGAGAGAATCGCTGAAACGAAGGAAGGCGCTGAAATTCCTCGTAGATAATGCGTCTATCAAGACGAAAAACGTAAAGGAGTGAAGATGGCTTTGGTACCTATCGTTGTGGAGCAGACCGGGAGGGGAGAAAGAGCCTACGACATCTACTCAAGGCTGCTGAGAGAGCGGATCATTTTCTTAGGATCTGCCATCGACGATAACATTGCCAATCTGGTTATCGCGCAACTCCTCTTCCTTGAGGCCGAAGATCCTGAAAAGGACATACACGTGTATATAAACTCTCCAGGAGGGATCATCTCGTCGGGTCTCGCAATCTACGACACAATCCAGTACATCAAGCCAGACGTTACCACGACGTGTATGGGGATGGCGGCTTCTCTGGCTGCGGTTCTCCTCTGCGCGGGCACGAAAGGGAAGAGATTCTGCCTGCCTCACGCGAGAATACTGCTTCATCAACCTATGGGAGGAATCTCGGGTCAGACCGTTGACATAGAGATCCATGCGAGAGAGATGGTTGCGGTAAGAGAACAGCTCAATACGATAATCTCCAATCACAGCGGCCAGCCTCTGGATAAGATTTCGAGCGACACGGACAGAAACTTCTGGATGTCCCCACAGGAAGCAAAGGAGTACGGTCTGATCGACGAAGTCATGAAGTCGCGAAGCGAGAGACCGTGATGTGAACCCACATTGGAGTCTTCTTCGGGGACTCCCACCGTTCTGAGCGCGAGTGAAGGTCGAAAAGAAGAAGGAAGTAGAGGTGGAGAAGAGGAGCACCATGATTGATGGGGAGCTCATTGAGTTGGATGATACCCTTCCGCTCGTGCCCTTGAGGGATGTGGTGGTTTTCCCACACATGATCATACCTCTCCTTGTTGGCAGGTCGCGAAGCATCAAGGCCTGTGAGGCGGCGAACGGTAGTGACAAGCTTCTATTCCTGGCAGCCCAAGTATCTCCAGAAGAGCCGTCGCCGACTCCTGACCGGATTCATCGTATAGGCACAATCTCGAGAATCACCCATTTTCTCCGGCTCCCCGATGGGACATTGAGAATACTGGTGGAGGGCCTCTTCAGAGCGGAGATCCGCGACTGGGTGGAGGGCGAGTACTGGCGTGTAAGATTCTCGCCATTCGAGCGGAAGATCTCGAAAGGGATCGCGATTGAGGCAATTCTAAGAAGCACGAAGTCGAACTTTGAAGAGTACGTGAGCCTGAACCGGAAAATACCGAATGAAGTGCTGGTCTCAATCCTGCACATAGACGATGCCGAGCGGCTCGCTGACACGATGTCTGCCCACTTCCAGGGGAAACTCAAGACGAAGCAGCGGCTTCTCGAGAGTGAATCCCTTGAGGAGCAGCTCAAGCTTCTGATCACCCTTCTCACAACAGAAATAGAGATTTTGAAACTGGAGCACAAGCTTGAGGAAGATGTGAAATCTGAGGTTCTCAGGAATCAAAAGCAGTTCTATCTTGCCGAACAGCTCAAGGTAATCAAGAAAGAACTTGGCCATGAGGAAGGAGCTGTTGACGAGATGGAGGAACTCAGCAAGTCTATAAAGCATGCGAGAATGACACCGGAGGCCGCGACGAAGGCGAAAAGGGAACTCGAAAGACTTCAGAAGATGGCCCCTCTCTCACCGGAGGCGACGGTTGTACGAAACTACATAGACTGGTTGGTTTCGCTTCCCTGGAGCAAGCGGACGAGAGACAATCTCAGCATCGCTCACGCTGGGAAAATTTTGGATGAGGACCACTATGGACTCGAGAAGCCAAAGGACAGAATACTCGAGTTCCTCGCCGTTCTGAAACTCGTGAAGCGGATGAGAGGCCAGATACTCTGCTTTGTGGGAGCTCCTGGTGTTGGTAAGACATCGCTCGCGAAGTCGATTGCGAGAGCGCTCGGAAGGAAGTTTGTGCGGATGTCTCTCGGTGGAATACGAGACGAGGCCGAGATAAGGGGACATCGCAGGACATACATCGGTGCGCTGCCTGGAAGAATCATTCAGAACATGAGACGGGCTGGGACCAAGAATCCGGTGTTTCTCCTGGATGAAGTGGACAAGATCGGAGCAGACTATAGAGGAGACCCTAGCGCTGCATTGATGGAGGTTTTGGATCCGGAGTTGAACTACTCTTTCAACGACCATTACCTTGAGACGGATTTCGACCTGTCCGAGGTGTTCTTCATATGCACAGCGAATATACTGCACACGATTCCTCCTGCCCTGAGAGATAGAATGGAAATAATCCGGCTCCCGGGCTACCTCGAACACGAGAAACTGAAGATTGCGAAGGGATTTCTTATTCCCAAACAGTTGAAAGCCCATGGACTGACCGGATCCAATCTGAAATTCACGGATCAGTGCGTGTTCAAGATCATAAGAAACTACACGAGAGAGGCGGGAGTACGTAACCTCGAGAGGGAGATAGGGTCAGTCGCGCGGAAGGTTGCGAGAACGGTCGCGGAGGGTGAGAAGACAGGAGTGGCGGTCCGGAGTCTCACGAAGTACCTTGGAGCTCCCAAGTTTCTAGAGAAAGAACTGTCAGGAGCCGACCAGGTTGGGGTCGCGACCGGTTTGACATGGACGGAGGCGGGTGGCGAGATCATTCACATAGAAGTCGGGATGATGAAAGGAAAGGGGGAGCTCATCCTGACGGGCCAGCTCGGAGATGTCATGAAGGAGAGTGCACAGGCGGCGCTCACGTTCACGCGTGCGAATGCGAGGAAATTCGGGATCGCACCTGACTTCTACGAAGATGTCGACATCCATATCCATGTGCCGGAGGGGGCGATTCCGAAGGATGGTCCGTCTGCCGGGATCACCATGGCGACCGCATTGATTTCCACTGTGACCCAAATCCCCGTGAGGCGAGATGTTGCGATGACTGGGGAGATCACGCTTCGGGGAGAAATTCTTCCCATAGGAGGCCTGGCAGAGAAGATGGTGGCCGCTCAGAGAGCGGGAGTGAAGACGGTCTTGATACCTCAGAAGAACGAGAGAGAACTGAAGGAATTGCCCGCATTTACGAAACGCGGTCTGGACATCAGGTCGGTGAACTCAATGCACCAGGTGCTCGAGATTGCGCTTGCCGCTCCATTGACCTCCCTTGCAGATGGCAAACGAGGAAAGCAGCTTTACGCTCACTGAAGATGAATGCTCAGGAGATAAGGACGCTGGCGGAAGACGTGATGCAGATCAGGGAGTCCGGAGTGGAAAGAAACGCCTATGTCTTCAGGGGAATGTTGTACGGAACAGCTGAGGAAACGATGACCCGACTGAAGGGGGCGCTGGAACCCTTCAGCATGGTGCCGCTACTGTCTCAGGAGGATGGAGGTGTGGTCTTGAGGATCGGCTTTCTGAAGATCCACAAGAAAACGTCCAGGTCGAGCATACACCTCCTGCTCTTTGCATTGACCGTCGTGTCGACACTGTACGCTGGTGCGGCCTGGGCGACGGGTAATCCGTTGGTGAGTCCTGTGCATCTCGTGAAGGGAGTTCCATTTTCCCTCTCTATACTGCTCATACTTGGAAGCCACGAACTGGGCCACTTCATTACCTCTCGCCGTAGCGAAATGGATGCCTCTCTGCCATACTTCATACCTTTTCCATTTGTGCTCGGAACTCTCGGTGCAGTGATACGGCAGAGATCACCAATGCCGGATAGGAATACTCTGCTCAGAGTAGGTGTGGCCGGACCCCTCGTGGGACTTGCGTTTGCACTACCCATAACGGTGATAGGACTCAGGCTTTCGGAGGCAGTTCCTCTGTCCCAAGTGCAGGGTGCGTCAGGCTACCGATTCGGGGAGTCTCTCCTTTTCGGTTTACTCATGAGGTTTCTGATGCCGGTTACTTCAGATTCTGCGATCCTTCTTCATCCCGTTGCCATTGCGGGGTGGGCTGGCATACTGGTGACCGGAATGAATCTTCTTCCTGCGGGGCAGCTGGATGGCGGCCACGTGGGTTATGCGATTCTTGGAAGGCTCCACAAGTGGGTCGCCCGGGGGCTGCTGGTTGCGTTGATCGGCCTTGGTCTTTGGTGGCAGGGATGGTGGGTTTGGGCAGTACTTCTCTTTCTGTTCGGTGTTCAGCACCCGCCGCCGCTCGACGACATCACCCCGCTTGGGCGAACTGAGAGGGTGCTTGGGTGGTTGTGCCTGGCTCTCTTCGTGCTCACATTTACTCCGATTCCTTTGGCTTTTGAGCTCCAACTTTCCGTTTGATGAATGTGAGGATTTCATCCTTCCTATCACCAAAGAGAATGTAGACTCCTCTGAAGTTCTCAAGTCTCGACGGTTTGGAAAACGGAGAGAGCAAAACTCCGTTCTTATCAGGGTAGTAACTTCCGAAATGTGACCATTCTTTCTTCATTCTACTATACGGTTTCTTCACTATGAGCCCATCCTCGTTCAGTTCGTATTGCGTCTTGAGGAAGAATGGAAGAAGAGAGACACCAAGGAGCAGGATGGCCAAGCCTGACGCAAACATTCCGTAGAAGATGTAGAGCAGGGTGAGGAATACTCCGAGGAATATGAGCAGTCCCCAGGTCTTCTTCTTGCTTCTTCTCGCGGGCAGTACGGACCAGCGCAGAACGGACATCTACCTGACGATTCCCCTCTCGGATGTCTCGACGAATTCGACGAGGTGATTTACCTCCTGGAGAGGCGGGAGTTCACCTTTGATCCTTGCGAGTGCCTGACTCGTGTTGAGATTCGACCTGAAGAGATAGTGGTATGCGTCCTTCAGTGTGTGACGGACCTCCGGCGGGAAGTTGTTTCTCCGCAGCCCTACGATGTTGAGACCATAGATCTTGATTGGGTATCCCCCGGCCAGAGCATATGGCACAATATCCTTTGGCACTCTGTATCCACCCCCGATGATGGAATAGCATCCTATTCTCACGAACTGATGTACTGGCACGAGACCGCTCACGACCGCGCCATCCTCCACCAGCACATAACCTGCGAGATTTGCAGCATTTGCGAGGATGACGAGATCGCCGATGTGGCAGTTGTGGGCGACATGGGAGTACGCCATTAGGTAGTTGCCATTTCCCACTGTGGTATCTCCCTGTGAACCGCTCGCCAGATGAATCGTCACGTATTCTCGAATCACGTTATCGTCGCCTATTCTGCAGACGGTCTCTCTTCCCTTGTACTTCACGTCCTGGGGGGGTGTCCCGATCACCACACCGTGTGAGATCTGATTGTTTCTTCCTATTTCCGCCCAGTCTACCCAACAATGAGAGCCGATTACGGTGTTGTCTCCAATTCTCACACGATCGCCGATCACCGAGTATGGACCGACACTGACTTTTTCACCCAACTCTGCCTTAGGACTGATTATGGCCGTGGCATGAATCACTTCTCGACCACCTTGGCAAGGAGTTCAGCCTCACACACAAGATTGCCATCCACAAATGCATGCCCTTTCATCTTACAGATCATTCCCCTGAACTTGAGCATACTGAGCACAAAACGGAGCTGGTCTCCTGGCCTCACCGGGCGCCTGAACTTCACTTCATCTATGCCAAGGAAATAGACGAGCTTGTTCTCGGGATTGTCGACCGAGTGGAGAAGCAGAAAACCTCCGACCTGAGCCATCGCCTCCACGATGAGCACTCCGGGCATTATGGGGTGGCCCGGGAAATGTCCCTGGAAGAAGGGTTCGTTAATGGTTACGTTCTTTATTCCGACTACCCGGTTCTTCTCAAGTGCCACGATTCTGTCTACGAGGAGAAAAGGATACCTGTGAGGCATGATATCGAGGATTTTGAGGATGTCGAAACCCGGACTCTCTTTCCTCCTCAGAGCTTTGCACAGGAGCTGAAGGAATTTAACATTCGTCCTGTGGCCAGATTTTATGGAGACGATACGGAGATGGGCAGGGACTCCCAGCAGGGCGAAGTCACCCAGGAAATCTGTGACCTTATGTCGCACGAATTCATCGGGAAATCGAAGTGGGGCTTCATTCACTATACCCCTCTCGGATATCACCACGGCGTTGTCCAGGCTCCCCCCTTTTATCAAACCCTTGTGCCTGAGTTTTTCTACATCATCCTCGAAACAGTAGGTCCGGGCTGGTGCGACCTCCTTCACAAAAGCCTCGGGCTCCACCAGCAAGTGGATATACTGACTGCCAACGAAAGGGTTTGTGTACTGTATGGTAAACGAGATGCTGAAGGCGTCAGAGGGCATGGCAATGATCTGCACATCTTCATCGGTAAAGCAGACCGGCTGATCAATGCAGTGGTAATTCTTCTTCTCTTTCTGCCTGGTAATACCTGCTTCAAGCAGTGCCTTCGCGAAAGGAAGCGAACTTCCATCCAACACCGGAGGCTCACTTGCACTCACCTCCAGCATGAGATTGTCAATACCCAAGCCTGTGATGGCTGCGAGCACGTGCTCGACCGTATGGATCTTCACGCCGTCTGATGAGATCGTGGTACCTCTATCAGTCTCGATCACCTTGTCGATGCTCGGGGTGACCTCCGGCTGTCCTGGGAGGTCTCTCCTGATGAACCTTACGCCCGTCTTTTCTGGAGCTGGTTTGAAGAGAAGTGTGCTCGTGGCCCCTGTATGTAAGCCAATTCCCGAGAGGGAGACTTCCTTCTTTATGGTTTTCTGGAATTCATCCATTCTTCGTGACTGCTTTCTTCAAATCTCTCTCAAGTCTGCTCACTCTGCTCAACAGCTCTGGCAACATAGAGAGAGCTGCATAAGCCTTCTTCGACTGAGCGTGGGGTCTCGCCGGATACCCTGAGACCTTTGTGTGGGGAGGGATGGACTTCGTGACCCCAGCCTGAGCTCCCACCATCGTTCCTTCTCCGATCCTCACATGTTCGATAACGCCTGCCTGACCGGCGAGTACGCAATTCTTCCCTATCTCGGTGGAACCGGCGATTCCAACCTGGGCAACGAGGAGACAATTCTCACCGATCACCACGTTGTGGGCAATATGAACCAGATTGTCGATCTTGCTGCCTCTCCGAATCACTGTTGCACCAATAGTCCCTCTGTCCACTGCGACATTCGCTCCGATCTCAACATCATCCTCGATGATGACTCTGCCCACTTGCGGAATCTTCTGGTGGGAAGTGTCTAGCGTGGTATAGCCGAATCCATCACTTCCTATGACTGAGCCAGAATGAATGATCACGCGGTCACCTATGACGGTATCTTCGCATATGGTCACATGTGGGTGAATGGTGACCTCTCTGCCAATGCGTGAGCCCTCTCCGATATAGACGAAGGGAAGGATCGTCGCTCGATCCGCAACACGGCATCCATCTCCAACGTATGAAAGATACCCTATACTCACTTCTGTACCCATCTGGACATCCTCTCCTATGAACGCACTCTCGTGAACACCGAGGGAGGGCGTTCTCGGCGGAAAGAAGAGGAGAAGCAGCTTGGAAAAAGCCGCCCACGGGTTGGCAGTCTGTATGGTAGCGCATTGTGCCGTTTCGATGCCTGGTGGGACGATGATACAGGATGCCTGCGTCTTCTCGAGGTGCTGAAGATATTTCCTATCGGCCAAAAGCGTGATATCCCCTGGTTTGGCGTCCTGTATGGGTGCAATTCCAGTGACGAGCGTGGTAGGATCGCCGGTGAGAACCCCGTCTACGATTTCCGCGACTTCCGCAAGCGTCTTCTCCATCACGCCTTAGGGTATTAGAACGAAGGGAGAATGTCAAGGAGAGGCAGAATCGGCGGATATGGAGATTGCAGTGAAGGTTGACAAAGATTTCGCTCATGTCGTAATGTATCTCGATGTTGAGATTGATAAAGGAAACACACGTGCCGTTCCTTCGGTATAGAAGGAAGGCGTACGTCTTCTCCATCATCCTGATCGTTGCAGGCGTGGCCTCGCTGGTACTGAGGGGCGGTCCCAACTACGGGATCGACTTCACCGGAGGAGCACTGATGCAACTCCATTTCGACAAGCCAATCACCACAGAGGATATTCGGGGTGCTCTGGCAAAGGTGGGATTAGAAAGAGCGGTAATTCAGCGGCTTGGCGGGACAGATGATTTTGTCATCCAGATGAAGGGTTCTGAAGAGGAGGGCATCGCGAACCTTGTAGTCGCTACGCTGCAGGAGAATTTCCCGGACAATACGCTGAGAGTAGACAGGCAGGAGGAGGTTGGACCGAAGATAGGGAAAGAACTTCAACGGAGAGCACTTCTGGTGGTCCTGGCCGGAATGCTGGTGATATTGGGATACATTGCCTTCCGTTTCGACTTCAGGTTCGCGGTGGGTAGCGTTGTGGCGTTGGTTCATGATGTAGTCATCACTGTGGGGATTCTCTCCATGTTGAACAGAGAGATGACCATAGCGATCATCGCAGCACTGCTGACTGTAGTGGGATATTCTGTGAACGATTCGATCATAATCTCGGACAGAATACGGGAGAACCGCAAGTTGATGAGAGGCGAACCTTTCGACAAGATTGTCAACACGGGACTCAATGATACACTGTCCAGGACCGTGATGACAGGACTCACCACTATCCTCGTGCTTCTCTCCATCCTCATATTCGGGGGAGAGGTGATATTCGATTTCGCATTGACGCTTCTGATAGGCGTGATCGTGGGAACCTACTCTTCCATCTTCATCGTGGCAGCCTTGGTCGTGGAGTGGGTCAGCAGGAAGCAGTGACCATCCAGCACATAATCGACAGACTAAACAAATACTGGGAACGCAAAGGGTGTTTGATCTGGAGGCCCCACAATTCCGAGGTCGGAGCTGGCACGTTCAACCCAGCAACATTCTTCAGAGTACTCGGACCGGAGCCCTGGAGAGCGGCCTATGTGGAGATATCAAAGCGTCCGAAGGATGGAAGATACGGGGAGAACCCCAACAGGGTGCAGCAATTCCACCAATATCAGGTGATCGTGAAACCAGCCCCAGTGGACGCTCAAGGTCTCTTCCTGCAGAGCCTGGAGGTTCTCGGAATCCACCTGAAAGAGCATGATGTGAGATTCGTCGAGGATGACTGGGAATCGCCCACACTCGGAGCATGGGGTCTTGGTTGGGAGGTGTGGCTGGATGGTCTTGAAATTCTTCAATTCACCTACTTCCAGCAAGTGGGCGGTATCGACCTCGAGATCATACCCGTGGAGTACACCTACGGACTCGAGAGAATCGCCATGCACATACAGAAGAAGGACAGCATGTTTGATGTCGAGTGGAGCGAAGGAGTCACCTGGGGAGAACTGCACCTGCAGCAGGAAATAGAATTCTCGAGATTCAACTATGAAGAAGCATCGGTTGGACTACACCTTCTGCTCTTCGACAAATTCGAGGATGAAGCAAAGAGATTACTCGATGGAGGTCACGTATATCCAGGATACGACTACGTGATCAAATGCTCTCATGCCTTCAATTTGCTGGATGCAAGGGGTGCCATATCACCACAGGAGAGGAAGAATTACATCGCGAGAGTACGCAGACTCGCAAGAAGAGCTGCCTTAGGGTATCTCAAACAAAGAGAAGAACTGAAGTTTCCCCTTCTCAAATAGTCTCTCTCCGTTGCCTTTTCGGTCTTTGCATTATGACGTTTCCACATCTCGTGCACACCCATTTCCGTTTCTTGTGAAAACTCCTCTTCTCCTCTTTCATTGGAGATCTGCACTTTGGACAGATCATGTCAACTCATTGTCCAGAGCAACACGAAAACGCCTACGGCCCAGCAGTAATACGCGAAATCCGCGAATCTCCTCACTCGCAGCACGAGCAGAACCAGCTTTATCGCAGCAAAACCGGAGATTCGCGGATTTCGCGTATTACT
>Ga0209636_10008243_pt1 | contig 10617 bp, 7 predicted proteins | sample DeeMarSWOR152_54_FD_187464 | JGI IMG/M metagenome (GOLD analysis project Ga0209636, IMG submission 187464) | Marine sediment microbial communities from White Oak River estuary, North Carolina - WOR-1-52-54 (SPAdes) (version 2) | ecosystem: Environmental > Aquatic > Marine > Intertidal zone >... | reverse complement strand
GGCTTCTGCCACTTTTCTGCATAGCGCCGCGGGAGACTTCTCTCTCCCTCCTTTATATGTCCCTTCGGGACCGTAAATGTTATGGTAACGCAGGACCCGCATGTCCATGCCATAGTCACGTTGGTAGGCTTCGCACATTTTCTCTGTATAGAGTTTTTCCCATCCGTAGAAGTTGTCGGGATCAGCCGGATACGCGTCTTCTTCTCTTAAACCTTTTACGTTTGGATCAGTTTGGCGGTATGTTGGATAGACGCAGGCTGAGCTTGTAAAGAGGTAGCGTTTGACATTGTTTTTTCTAGATGCTTCGAGCATAAAGGTGTTTATGAGCGTGTTGTCGCGCATCACTTCAGCACCGATTTCTGTTATGAAGCCTATTCCACCCATGTTCGCAGCTAAATTGTAGACCTTATCAATGTTCTTTGTGGCTTTAAGACAATTTTCCTTTATGCCCAAGTCTATTGTTAGTTTTTCTGTGCAATAGTCTTGAATATAATCATCATATTTTATGTCTGCTGTTCTTACGAAGTTACCCTGCAGGTAGAGGTATCGAGCGAGATGGCTGCCGATGAAGCCTCCGCCTCCTGTTACTAAAATGCGTTCCATTCTCAGCTTCACTTCTGTTCTTCTATTGATTTTTTCTTAGGAGTGGTGTCTGAAGTAGTAATAAGGTTTTTGGATTAAAAACTCATATAGTAATTAAGAATATTTAACGCTGTCATGAAGATTGGATTGCAGAGAATATTTGCGCGCGCGCGCGCGGATAGCAGATACGGCACTGTAGCAATTTTTATGTTAGCTTTTTTAATAAGAGGATTGCCTGAATTATTAAGCGGGCCTTATCCCGTGGGCTATGACTTGTTAGCAGGATATGCTCCCTCGATTTTGGCTCTACCTGCAACGTTTCCACTTAAACTGTTTGGATGGTTATGGTCGCCCTTGTCTGTTTTCATTTTATGGGTAGTGTGGAAAATAAGCACTATAGATTTGTTTTTGCTTCTCAAATTAGCTGGACCCATTTTTTACGGATTATTTGTTTCTTCATTCTATTACTTACTGTCAAAAGGATTGGGGTGGAATGAAAAGAAGAGTTTCTTCACAGCCTTGCTTTTCTTATTGCAACCTGGGGTTTTAAGAACTGGTTGGGATCAGCTTCGCTTAATGTTAGGATTTATTTTCTTATTTGTTTTATTAGCTAGAACTAAATGCAACATTGTTTCAGGAGCAAAAGAGCGACCGGTGACGGTGGTTGTTCTGTCTGTTTTGATTGTAATATCTCAGCAATTGACCGCGATTTTATTGTTTAGTGTTATGATTTGGCAATTATTTAAGGTCTTTTTCAAGGAGAGGATATTAATATCTAGGAGGATATTGTTTGTCCTCATTCCTTCAATTATAATTTTTACGTCGCAATTGTACGTAGCGTACTTTGCAGACACTGGTTTTCCTTCCAATTTTGCACCTATTTATTTGCCGTCTGGTTCGCCATTTTTTGCATTTACTAATTATTTCTTGAACGACCCCCGGTTTGTGGGCGAAAGTTTCTTTACGATTTGGGCATATGTTGGTAATTTGTCATTGTATGTGGTTGTTCCCTTGACCCCTTTAGCTTTGAAAGGTTTTTTTAAAGACGACACCTTATTACCAATTTTAGCATGGCTTCTAGTCGCTTCTTATAGTATCGTCGTTTTTCCTTGGTTCTCTTTGGCCTATTACTGGTTTTGGGTTTTTCTTTTGCCTATTCCCTTAACAGTATATGCAGGTAATAGCCTTGATAAACTTGGAGCCTTTGATGGGAAAAAACTCAAGTTGTTGACAGGGTTTTTGTTGTTAGGAATTGTAGGTTTTGGCTATGCAACCTCGGTAGTCAGCATTGGATATCCATTTGCTTACACATACATGCCACCCGGTCTTGTGTCCTCTTGCGTGGACCTTGAGAACATACCAAATATAAAAGAAGCATTTACGTGGATTAATATGCACTTTCCTGCAAACTCTGTAGTGGTCGTGCCGGAAAACTTTCAAGGATTTGCTGTTATGTATTCACGATCAGATCTTTATATGCGCATTGCACCGCCATTGCTTAGTTTCAATGAGGTAGTTAACCTAATTGAAGAGAAGCCAAATGTGATCTACGCCATATACCCAACGGATGCCGTGGAAATTGATGGCATAGAAATGCTGTCTGAATTTGGCAGAGTTGGAGTATTCAGAACTGCAATTTGAGTAAAAAACAATTATCGTTTTAATAAGCTCAATATGTCCCGAACCCATAGAAACAAGTCTGATCCAATACCAGTTGAAACAAGTCTTGCAGGGTCGATGTATGGATTTTCGATAAACTTCTCTAATGGCGAGATATAGTTTTGGAGATTGAACTTGCCTTTAAGCAAAGAACGCATTTTTCTTTTTGAATACTCTAATTTTTTTGGGTCAGCTATGATCTGCTCTACAGCTTGTGCAAGACTTGCAGGTTCTCCTGCTTTATATGTGAAGCCTGCACCTTCTTCCACAACAGCGGCTGAGTATTCATCTTTAGCAGGGGTTAATATAGGTAAGCCAGCCCAGATATAATCCACTACTCTTGTTCTGACGCTCAATTCGTCTTCAATTGTAATGGAAGGAATGTTTATGGCAACGTCCGCAAGAAGATAATAGTCAGCACGCTGTTTAAATGGAACGGTTCCACTGTACACTATTTTTTCTTGCAGTCTATACAGTCTCCCCATTTCTTGTACTATGCGTTCAAATCTGGGATTCCTCGGATTTCCACCCATGAACACTACTTTCAGATTTGTTTTCTCTTTTCTATTCAGAATTCTCAGGGCTTCGAAAAGAATTTTGTAGTTGTACCACGGAAGAAATGCTCCAGCTACCAACAATACGAACTCATCAGCTTTTTTTGGGAATATTTCTCTGTCCAATATGGGAGGTTCGGGCGGAGGTGTCATGGGTATTAAATGAATTAGTGGGTCAGTCTGATTATACCTTCCGTGGCTAAGTTTCTTCGATGCAGCCAATAAACCTAACAGATAATATCGTTCTCTTTGCCCTGCGGTTAAAAAGAAGTCGCCCAGCCAAAAAGACTTCAGCTTCATCTCCAAGAGAGTGACGGGAATGTGGCCTTTAGTAGCATATTCTTCCAATAGACCTACGCCAACATAATCGAGTATGGTTGGAATTTTTCGCTTGAGACGGCTTAAAAAAGGAGAAGAAGACCAAGGTAGATAGAGAACATCAGGTTTCTCATTCTCGATTAGTTGTGCTATTCTGATAGGCTTTGGCTTTATGCATTTAATCAGCATATTTTTCTCGGATACTTCAAATTCTTGGGCAGTTTTTAGATGATAGTTCTCGTATAGGCTTAGAACGATTACTTCATGTCTCTGAGCAAACTCTTGAAAAAGATGCCAAGCTCTATAACCTGGACCGTCCGTAATGTTGTTACCATACGGAAATGGAGAAGTTGAAATGGCAATTATTTTCCGCTTCATGGATTATGTCTCCTTAGCTTCTTCAGTGTAAGTTATTCTAAAACGAATATTTGAAGTCTTAATTAAGAGCAATATAAACAAAAAGAGATTGATCAAAATTATTGTTAGCAAACCAGATTCACTGAATAATAGGCCTTCGTAATAAACTTGATTCGGCACACCAGTCAAAAGAGCGTACTCCAGATTCAGCCAAAAAGTTGCCAGAAGTACCAAATAGGAGCCAAGTATTAATTTTGATTTTCTGTAAGCGAAAGGAAGAAAGGAAAGGGCGAATACCAAGTACCGTTCATGAATTCGAGTTGGGAGCATGAAAAACGCAAACATCAGCAAACCGAAATTCAACATCTGATCAGTGGGTTTTGAAGATTTCCAGATTCTGAATGCTATGAAGAAATAAGCTATCATGAAGAGAATCAGTCCTAATTGCATATAGCTCAATGTGAAGAATTGTGGTTCGACATCCTTAATTCCGCCAATTATACCCGTTCGCAAGTTCCCCGGTTCAAAAGTAATGAGAGGCCATATATTGAGTGCCCATATAGATGTCCCTCCTCCACCCGGTGGTGATACCGGATCCATACCTCCGCCAGATGACCAAAGACCTAAGCCGGTTGTGCTTAGAGCAAAGTCGAAAGAGAATCCATTAACTAGAAATGGAAACCAGACAAAAAAAGTGACGGAAAAAAACACTAATAGCCCATAGATTAACCGTGACCATGATTTCTGTTTGATGTTCAACAATAGTAATCCTGGAAGAAAAACCAAAGCAGTCTGTTTTGCGGAAAGAGCTAGCGCGGCGAAGATCCAGCCTAGTTCAATCCGTTTCGTAGCGACCAGCCAAACGGCTAAAACCATAAACAGAGCAACGATTGAATCATATTGTCCCCAAATTGAAGAGTCAACGAAGTTAAGTAATGACAAAAAAAGGGCAAGTGTTGCAACGGAAATACCCTCTTCTCTTTTCAGCGCTAAGAAGACCACTAATCCAAGGAGTAAATCCCCAATTATTGGGGGCAATTTTAGGATAAATTCAGCAAGATTCTGTTGGGGTGGAAGATAAGGGAAAAGCGACAGGATATATGCAATCATCGGAGGATAAGGAAAACCAGGACTTACCCCTAAAAATGGAGGTAACGTTGGGGGAATAGGATAAATAGAAAACACGCCATTTGTTCTTATTAGACCATGCCAAATGGTCATTGTGGTTGAGTCGAATAGATGGCTATTTGTGGAAAAGGCAAGAACAAGCCGTAACCCGGCGAAGAACGTGAACATAATGATGACGAACCGAGTATTTGGGTCAGAAATTTCAAGAGAATGTTTGAGGTTTTTGGGATTCAGTATATCAAAAAGGTTTCGTGTTCTTTGAAGGAAAGAGCCAGTAATTGAAGAAAACTTTGATTTAACCGTTATCCCTATGGCAGCAATTATTGTAGTTACCACACTTGAAATTAGTAAAACCCAAATGCTAAGTGGATTCTGTTGTACAGAGTTGTCTAAGGATAGTTTGCTATTGTCATAAAGCGCTTTTGAATAGGCCTGAGTTACTTTATCGTAAGCAAAAGCTTGAAGGTAGATGGCTACTTCATCAGGCTGAAAATCAGTTTCGATTGGTATTGGAGGAAGAGTTATTCTTTGACTTGACCAAGTTGAGTTGGAAATTGTAAAGCTTAACGCTACGTTATGAAGCGATGACTTAAATTCGATTTGAATTGTATATGTGCAGTCCAGTGATATAGCAGGGTTACTCATCCAATTAATGGGCTTTCCTGTTGAATTCTCATAATTTGGATGGTAATTATAATACCATCCAGACGTGGAGTAAGCCCACAGAACAAAACTCCCCGCTTTCCAATCAACTGCAATTTTTATGGGTTGACAATCTCCAACGGCTGCAAGCGGAGTCGCTGAAAAACTCCAGTTGAAGGCATCACCACCAGAATACACTTGGACCTCGGGCCACGGCTCAATGTTATTTATGGCTTCGATGATGATTTTGCCTTCAGATAAACTGATATGATCAATATCATCGTAAATGTAATCGAATGGGAAAAAGCCGTCTACTATTGTTGTTGTGCTTCTTTGTGTGTTCACCTCGAGATATACAGTGGACCAAAGAAGAACAACAAGAATCAAAACGATTGCAAGAATTTTGAAAGGCATTTTTTTAAAGAAAAGACCTATACTTGTAATCAATTTATCGCTAAAGTTCTTAATTCTTTGTGTCGAAATCATCTTATTCACCTATCGCAATTTGCTATCAACTTCTCTTCTTAGGCAGGCTGTAAACTTGTTTCCAAGTCACTTTTTTGCCTTCTCTTTAATCCAAAATGAATGTTTAATGATATAAAATGCCATGAAAATACAAACGGCAGACAAGAATGTTCGAAAAATGCTAATGAGCTGAGATCCAGGTAAACCAACGTTGTTTAGGAAGGCTATCGGGCTTGGCCAAAGCAATGCTTGTGGAACTATGGGAGTAATTACGATTGTACTTAAGACCGTACCTGACTGTAGTGTATATAGAAAGAAGAGAGGCAAAGTTAGCACGAAAAACTTTTTGTAAGTCCTAGGGTTTTCAACCAATAGCATAATTAAGAGGGGCTGAATCCATAAAAACCATTGAGGATAAAACAGTGAAAAGGAATAATACGCTAGTAGAAATACCGTGAAGTACTTACATATCTTTTCAAACGACAGATGACGTTCATAGGTAGCACCTAAAAACAATAGAGCATAAATGAATGGAATAAAATATACAAAATCAGAAATTGATAAACTTGTTTGAAAAGCGTAAGAGAAGTTTAACAAGAAACTAAACAGTCCTGAGTAAAAAGGCTCAGTTGCTACTCCTTGGCTGTAAAAAGTCTTACCGAAGAAACCATTAAAGAATATTCCAGGTGGAAGTGCAAAATTTGCTGACTCATAATACTGTGGAACCACCGAGAATAAAGTCGGGATTAATAGTAAGGGTAGCAATCCGCACATAATTATGCTGCTAGTTTTCAATGTTTTTAACGTCATAGATGGTTTATCTTGACTTTTCCAATAGCTAAGAGCAACGATTGGCAAGAGGGCAAGACTGAAAATTTTAAAAATTGCCCCAATGCTTAATGAAAAAGCTGTCCAGCTATATTTATTCCTTTTCAAGAAATACAAGGCTAGAATTAAGAAAAAAACGGCTATAATATCATACTGCCCATAAACGTATGAAATTGCTATGACTATTGGATTTATTAACCAAATCTTAAAAGCAAAGAGACCTTTTTTTCCATCAGAGAAAAGATGTAAAATTAGAAGCGCTGACAGAATGTCAAACAAAAGAAATGGCAGTTTACCAAGGAAAAGAAAAGTGTGGATTCCCGGTTCAAGCAGAACAAATACTTGAAAAGGAGTAGGAGAGAAACCTATTGGAGAAGCCATTAGGTTTAGAATACCCGGCGGGAAAAATGGTAAAAACAGTTTATAGAAAATACCTATAAGAAAAAAAATAGCGGGTGGATCACTAGAAAAGATTAACTGATTTTTTTGCACTAAGGTTAGACTGATCCAAGAAGTCGTCATAAAGTCTGAGCCAGCCATTATCGGCATCAACAAAAATCTAATTGAAACGCCAATTACCGTCCAAAGTAAAATTGTATCGGTTTGTGAAGCAAGCTGTGATGGTATAAAATTTGGAACATTGAGATGAATTTGAATAAAGTTTTTAATAGCCATCATATGATCAGAAATCCAAATTGCCAAAGGACAGTTCTTTATACAACACCCACTCATTAACATCGGAGGCTTCCAATTGCTTCATGCTTAGTTCAATCATAGAGATGTTGCCAGACAGTTCAAAGAACGACAAAAGTACTATCTCTTGATGCCATGCACTGTCGTTGTAAGTTTTCACTAGAACTTCGTGAGGATGTTCAAAGTCGGTCCAGATAACAACTCTAGAAGCCACAGCTATGGAAGAAGCCATTATTGAGACCTTGATATAATCATTAGAGGCTAAATCGGCAGGGATATTCTGTGTTTTTTGTGCTGCAACTATTTCTCCACCGTTACGTGCTCCTTCCATGTTGATTTTCAGCGGTCCACCCTCATTGGAAATCCCACCAATTATTGGAGCGTTTTTATTTGTTTTCCAATCCAAAAAAGCGTTATCTTCCCACTCGGCAGATAGCCGTAAACCAGGATGGTATACCAAGTTATTAAGAAGGGTAACATATGATATAGGAAGTATAACTAGCAATAGAATGCAAAATAGAATATTTCGTGTTAAACTCCTGTTCAGAGCTTTCACAATCTTTTTTTCAAGGCGTAAAGAAGTAGTCCATACACAAAACCGAAAGTATAAGCTAAGTCAGTTAGAATACCAATTGCAGATGTTATCACTGTTTCAAGACAAGGGTAGCTAACGGGATTTTTGTAAACTTTCAATTCTGGAAAAACTTTCAGAAAATAGTACACGTATCTAAAGACAACCAGACCAAGTGCCAAATAAAGGGACCATGGTGCAAAAAGGGCTCCAATAAAAGCCGATAGCAAGACAAAAGTAAAAAGCGGTTGACTACTTCGGTGTATTGATCGAGACGCGCTATAATTCGGGGCGGCCAGATTGACAGCTGTAAATAGGAAAGTTTTGAACTCAGAAAAGACTCCGCCCATGACTTTGCCGAATAAGAACTCCTTTCCCAGATTTCCCCCAAAAGACTCTGCGGCTCCACCAAATCGCTGTATCACGGGCAAATCGTAACATTTCACGATACTGTAACCTAGACTTCTGAGTCTGTAAGATACAATTAAATCCTCACCAGCAATACGATAATTTGTGGGAAATCCACCTATTTTGATTAGTAACTCCTTCCGATATAAGTCGCATTTTCCCTCGGAAAAATTGGTTTCTTCATACGAGTATTTTGGGCGAGAATGAAACTGTTTTCTGAGAACACCAAAGGTTCTCTTAACGAAACTGTCGTCCTTAGCATCAGAAACCCCATAATATCCAGTCACCACAGCTACTTTTTCATCCTTCATCAAGGTCAATGCTTTTTCAATCCAATTGTCATTAACGAACTCGCAATCCTGATGAAGAATCAAAACATATTCTCCGCGGGTTGTTCTGATACCATCATTAAGTGATTTAGAAAGGCCCAAATTCATTTGATGGTGTACTAGGTCAAACTCGCTTGAAAAACCGTTTTTACTGACGAAGTCTTTAACTAAAGAAACAGTTGAATCCTGACTTCCATCATCAACAACAATCACTTGTAAAGGCCTATATCTTTGCTTAACAATTGAAGAAATCGTTTTAAGAATTGTTCTTTCGCCATTGTATGCGGGAACAACTACCGAAACCTCAGGGCGAGATTTCTGCAGATTAGCCACCTTTCCTAATATCAGAGTATAGATTTGCTAGACCTATTAGCTGTTTTAGAGCTATTAGAGGAATCTGTGAAGGAGCGTAAATACGTGTACCACCATTCGAGCGAGTAGAGTGACTAATAGGAACCTCATAAACCCTAAAACCCTTCAAACAAGCCCTAATTGTGAACTCTGCCCAAAAACTATACTTGAGAAACCTAGCCTCGTCAATAACAGATTGAATAACATCTCTCCGAATGAGCCTAAAACCACAATCCGCATCATGAAGATTTAAGTGAAATAGTTGATTGAAAAGCCCGTGAAACCCTTTTGATAAAATAGTTCTATGGACTCCTTCACTTCTGCAAAGTTTGCGACCTATAATCATGTCGTAGCCATATCGATTTTCCCACAGTTTCCAAAAGTCATTCGGAGAATATTGCCCATCTGAATCAGAAAAGAAAATCCATTCTGCTTTGCACTTTTTGAGGGCATCGCTTACGCCTTTTGCATAACCTTTCCTGCCACGGTCTGAAAACAAAGATATGGGAATTTCATTAGCCAAAGAAGCCAAAATTTCTGGTGTTCGGTCAACACTGCCATCCTCAGCCACGATTAGTTTGCTTGGTAACTTGTTGACAATTTCTTCAAAATAGTCAATCACAACACCTCTAATTGTCTCAGCTTCATTGTATGCTGGCAAAACCACAGAAACGACTGCTTTCGTTTTAAAATCTCTTAAATTAAGAGTCAATTTTTCATACTTTTCTTCATTTTTATGAAGTGTTTCCATTACTTTGCACGACACTAATTTTAGTTCTTTCTATTTAAATTCTTTCTGGACGAATCAGTAACCGCGCCCGTTCTTTCCGTCTTCGTCCACCGTTTTGGTCTCCGTAGCGCGATTAGCAACACTGCATACAAGGCAATAAATGCTTGCAAACTCCAATAGAAGTAAACAAACGGTAGCCATAGAACGTTTCTCAATTTTCGCGGTTTTGTAACGTAAATCAAAGCGAAACCACAAATGAGTATTGTAATAGTCGTGCTTAAGGTGGCAAAAAGCACAGCATAACTCCACAAAACATCAAATGGAACTACCAGAAACGTGTAAGAACTCACTAGGTAAGGTAGTAACGAAGCTATCAAGATGAAAGGAGCAAAAAGCGTTGCTTCAGCATCGAGGTTTTTCCAGTTTGGCTTTGCCATCAATTTGCCATATTTGAAGGCTAACTCTGTAATTCCCCGGAACCACCTGGTGCGTTGCTTAAACAGTGTATTAACCTTTGAAGGGCTTTCTTGCCACGCAACAACGTCCGAAGCGTACCTAATCTTATAGTTATTCTTCGTTAGCCTTGCTGAAAGCTCTACGTCCTCAGATAACACGTTTTCATCGAAGCCTTCCAGTTTCTCTAGAACACTGCGGCGTACAAACTGGCAGCTTCCCGTCAGGTGGACGAACAAATTCAAAACGTCCTTGCCTCGGAGGTAAACTTCCCCATACACTGCTGATTCATAAGAAATGAACTGTGTAAGCATATTTTCCTTAGGATTAATAGAAAGAGTCTTGCCCTGAACGGCTGCGACGCTTGGGTCTTCAAAATACTCACATACTGCGTCTAAAACGTTGCTATCTGGAATATTGTCTGCATCGAATATCGCAATTATCTCACCTTTTGAGTGATTGATGCCGAAATTCAGCGCTGATGGCTTGCCGTTAGAAAAGGAACGATGCAGAACTTTCACGTTAGGACGTTCTTTAGCGTAATTCATG
>Ga0209636_10008241_pt1 | contig 10618 bp, 10 predicted proteins | sample DeeMarSWOR152_54_FD_187464 | JGI IMG/M metagenome (GOLD analysis project Ga0209636, IMG submission 187464) | Marine sediment microbial communities from White Oak River estuary, North Carolina - WOR-1-52-54 (SPAdes) (version 2) | ecosystem: Environmental > Aquatic > Marine > Intertidal zone >... | reverse complement strand
TGGCTGGCGAGCTTACTCAGATGAGGCAGATGTCCCACTATCATTGTGTCTTCTGTGGTTTCAGCTAGCTGGCCTTTCCAAGCCTTTGGGTCTGCCAGTGGCTCCAAGCCCTCAGCAACTGTGAATCCCTTTTCTGGCCGAAGATGCTCAGCCAGAATCTCTGCAGTCTGTTTAGCCCGTAGCTTGCCACTGTGGAATATTTGTTTAACCTGGATTTGCAGGTATTTTCCAGAATATTCTGCTACCTTTCTTATGTCTTCCTGTCCACTCCTTGAGAGCGGTCTTGAGGGATCCTCTTCTTTACTCCTGGCCTCAGCATGTTGAACCAAGTACAGTCTCAATCAGAATACCACCAACCAACCCTTTCAGGAACATAACTAATTAGCATTTGCCTAACAGAAGCCGCTTCACTCTTGCTTTCTCATGTAAAGAAAGAAGCTCAGCACTCCGTTCCTGTAGTGGAAGTCGTGGACTTGAGGGACCACCTGAGCAGGCAGCGGAATCCGTTCATAAAATTGAATGTTTCCATGTTCAGCCGAGATGACCACTTCCCAGCCAGAAACATTAATCTCTATGTCTTCCTGCCGTACGCCAGGCAACTCAGCAAGAACCCTCACCTTGTCCTCCTCCACCATCAAATCTACGAAGGGCTTTCTAACCCGAGGACCAACTGCCAAAGGTCTAAGTGGCTTCGTCCTAGTGACACCCACTTTCATGAATCTAGGCTTTGCTCCAAAGACCTTCACAGTTATGAGCCCAGCTGCAAAGCCTCCGATGTGGGCCCAGAAGGCAACTCCAGAGGGCAATCCTGTGAGGGAGAAAACGCCCATCATGAGCTGATAGATGAACCAGAACCCAAGATAGTAGTACGCGGGTACCGTTATGACTGTGACGAAGAAGAAGAAAGCTAGAGTTCTTATCTTAGCCCTGGGGTAAAGAAGCAGGTAAGCTCCCAGAACAGCTGAGATGGCTCCTGAAGCTCCAACGGATGGGATGTTGAAGCCAACGTCGCCGAGAGACGGAAGCGCCACAAATAGGGAAGCAATATGCACGAAGGTAGCGGCAAAGCCTCCCAACAGATAGAAGACAAGGTATTTTATATGTCCTAAGGCGTCCTCAATGTTATCTCCGAAAACCCAGAGGTAGAGCATGTTTCCAAAAAGGTGCATGATGTCGGCGTGCATAAACATGCTGGTGAGGAGAGCCCACAATCTCTCTCCATTAATGATGTAACTGGGTGTGACGCCGAAAGACCTGATTCCCGTGGTCAACCTTCCAGTTCCCTGTAACAAAAAGTACAAGAAGACCACTGTGTTAATTAGTAGAAGCCCATAATTGACGTAAGGCCTTCTTGCGGCCCTGTTCTCATCAGAGATAGGAAACAAGACCTTACCCCTTCAAGCAGAATAGCTTCGCAGAAATAAGCCTTGTCCATACTACATGGATATTAACCCCACACTCGAAGGATGGAGCGTTAAATCCAAGTGAGCGCAGATTTATATATCGTAGAAAACAAAGATTGCAGACTCGGGGATGCATAAGTGATGGGGGAATTAAAGAACATAGTTTATGACAAAGATGACGGAGTTGCAAAAATAACTGTAAATCGTCCGCCGCTTAATGTTTTGAATGTTGAGACTTTGCGGGAAATCTCTAAAGCCCTAAAAGATGTTGGAAAAGATGATGGCATCAAGGTTTTGGTGATAGCTGGCGCTGGAGAGAAGGCCTTCTCAGCTGGTGTAGAAATAAAGGATCATCTCCCAGACAAAATTGAAGAAACCTTAGAATCCTTCCATAGAGTTTTTCACTTACTTGCTGAAATCAACAAGCCAACGATAGCAACAGTGCGGGGATTTGCTTATGGAGGAGGATGTGAACTAGCATCTGCCTGCGACATAGTCTTAGCCTCAGAAGACGCCCAGTTCGGGCAACAAGAGGTGAAGGTCGGAGCAATACCAACTGTCGCTACCGTACTCTTACCAAGGATAGTTGGGAGAAAGAAAGCGCTAGAAATGATCTTCACAGGAGACACCCTAACAGCAGCAGAAGCAAAGCAAATAGGCCTGGTGAACGAGGTTTACAGCGCCGCAGAGCTTGAGGAAGGCGTCAACAGATTAGTTGAGAAATTCAAAAAGAAAAGCCCTGTTGTGCTCAAACTAATTAGAGCAGCCGTTTATCAAGGCTTAAACAAAAACTTCAAGGAAGCCTTGGATGGCGTTACTGATATCTATCTAAATAGGCTGATTAAGACTGAGGATGCTGTTGAAGGCTTGACGGCCTTTCTTGAGAAAAGGAAACCCAAATGGAAGGGGAAATGAGAGCGTACGCAAGGTGGTAAATTTTCTTCTGTCACGGTTACTCGAGTTTGGCTCCGCATTTTAGGCAGTATTTAGATTCGCTTGGGAGGTATTCTACGCCACACTTGCTGCACTTGACCATGTACGGCCCGTGGGGAACTCGTGGGTCTCCTCCTTTGGCGATGAAATCGCGGATTTTTTCCATTTCGGGCTTTCTCCTTTCTTTGAAGGCCCATAAGCCTTCGGTGGGTTCCATTGACCCAATGTTTAGAGCAAACCAGGCTTTTCCATGCTCCCACGTGAGACGCCAGACAAGGTCTTTCCACCAGTTGTGATGGACCTTGTAATACCAGAGGCTGGATGGAGACAGAGTTTTCATCCTGTCGATATACTCTTTTACCTTGTCATCTAGCTTGTCTAAGGGGACTACTTCGTTCACTACGCCGTGCTTGAGGGCTTCTTCAGCGTTTATCTGTGAGCTTAGGAGAACCATTTCCGCCGACTTCTTTATGCTCATGTGCAAAGGAAGCCATTGAGACAGCCCCCCGATGCTTGTCATGCCGACCCTTGGACCGGGAGAGATGAATCTTGCGTGGTCCGCTGCAACTGCAAGATCACAACAGGCGACGAACTCCCAGCCACCTCCTGCCACTGCACCGTTCACTCGGGCTATAACTGGCTTTCCGCAGTGCATTATCATGTCGAAGATTCTACCGTAGTATTCTCCCCATTCCCAGAACTTCCACGGGTTTCTGTTGTATATCTCGGCATACTCGTTCACGTTTCCACCTGTGCAGAAGGCCCTATCGCCTACACCAGTCATTATTATAAATTGTACGGCGTCGTCTCCCATAGCTCTCTCATAACCAGCACATATTTCTTTAAGGGTTCCCAGAACATACGAATTCATTTCTCCAGGATTGTTAATGGCAACACACGCAGTATGATCATACCAGTTAGGAACGTACTTGACAGTTCGCCATTCCTCTGGATTTTCAGCCGGATACCAATCATATTCCCTTTCTGTCATTTCAGTCACTTCCATGCCAATTATTTCAGAACATATTTAAGACTTACTCGGGATGATGGGAGTTCTGTACCATTGATAAGCTGTTTTTTGACGTGCGATTTTCAGACTACGTTGACGCGTATTTTATAAAGGAACAAACGCAATTTATTAGGTCTAAATCATCAAGATGGTGAAAAAAAGTGAATATGCCCGAAAAAATACAGACCTGGCAAATGGTACAACCTTGGAAAAAAGACCCTGAAACAGGCAAGCTAATCGACGGTGAACTGGAAAAAACCGAGATTCCCGTTCCTCAACTTCAACCAGGAGAGGTCTTAGTTGAGATAGCTGGTTGTGGAGTCTGCCACACAGACCTCGGCTACTTCTATGGCGGAGTTCTCACGGTAACCAAGCCTCCTCTCACACTAGGCCATGAAATAAGCGGTGTTGTGGTAGCTGGAGAAGAGAAGCTGATGGGAAAGGAGGTTGTTATCCCAGCTGTTATGCCTTGTAATAAGTGTCCGATTTGTGCTGCAGGAAGAGGAAATCGATGTCTAGCACAAAAAATGCCCGGAAACAGCCTAGGAATCTATGGAGGCTTTTCCAGCCACATCCCTGTCCCTGCCGAAGACCTGTGCTTAGTAGAGAATCGTCGGGACTTTCAACTCGCTGAGCTTGCTGTCATAGCTGACGCTGTAACAACTCCATATCAGGCATGCATGAGAGCTGGACTCAAGCAAGGAGACAACGTAATCGTCGTCGGCGTAACTGGCGGCGTTGGCAGTTACATGGCTCAAATGGCCAAAGCCTTCGGCGCCAAAACCGTTATAGGCATTGGACGAAATCCAACGAAGCTTGAAAGAGCCCTTAAGTATGGCGCTGACCACGTCATGAATTCAACAGGTAAAGACGGAAGAACAGTTCGCGACGAGTTCCGGGAATTGTGCAAATCTCATGGTCTCCCTCACAATTACGGCTGGATAATATTTGAAGTCACTGGAACAGCCCCTGGACAGGAAATAGCTCTCAACCTCTTATCCTTCATCGGCAAGCTCATTTGGGTCGGCTTCGGCATGCAAAAGAACGAATACAGCTTATCAAGGCTTATGGCCTTCGACGCCGAAATCATAGGCACATGGGGCTGTTTACCCAAATATTATCCAAAGACATTAGAATTGATTCTACACAAAACAATCAAGATCAGACCATTCGTCGAACTTAGACCGATGAGCCAAATAAAAAAGGTTTTTGAAGAAGCTCACAACGCAAAACTGATGAAAAGAGTCGTCTTGACCCCAGACTTCTAAAATGGCATGCTCCAAAACTAGAAGTCATGGTGTTGGGGCCAGGGTTCGGTTCATGGCGTCGTCAGCTATGGCCACTGAATAGCCAGCAATCCTTCTCAAATCGCGAGCGACATGACTCAAAGCGACAGCAAGGTCAGCATCTTTAACCTTCTTCAGTATGGCTGTTAGAAGCATTTCCTCCTTCCGTCTAACATCGCTCATTTTCCCCATAGTCGCTATCGCAAGCATAACATCCTTTTTCAGAAAAGCTTGCACTGCGTTCCTTTGCATCTCAAGGGCGATGCTTGATATATCCTCTATCGCTCGTAATATTTCACGACTTATCTTTGCTTTGTCTTCCAGAGTGAGATATTGCTTTGCGATTGATGAGGAATGATAGACCAGCCTGTTCAAGTCTCGGGCAATCAAAGCGAAAGTAACACATTCACGGCAGTTCTTAACTCCAACCTTTCTTGCAATAGTTTTGCTGAAGCTTGCCAAGGCAACCTGCCTTATCGTCATTCTATAATGCCTCAAGGCTTCCCTACTTCTTTCAATCACTTCGCTGGCAAGTTGAAAATCGTCGTTCAGAATGGATCTGACAGCATCCTCTTGCAAGTGAATTGAAAAGGAAGAAGTCTTTTCTATAAGGGATTCCAACAAGAACGCGGCTGGGTCAATTATCACATGAAAACTTATTGCATCAGCCCTCTCTTCGGCAACCTCGACTCCCGGCAAATCCATACGTAGCAGCTTTAGTCTCTTCTTCACATCTGCCGGAATTATGCTCTTCGACGTTATGTTGATTTTGTTGCCACCCTGTATGTAGTATGTTCCAATACAGTATTCAAGGGCCCTAATCTCAGGAAAATCTTCTAAAGCCAAAACAACCTCCGCAGGTTCCTCGCGTTCCATTTTTATGGGATAAAGCCTCAGTGAACCGTCTTCTTCGTCGAAAACAGCTATTTCCTCACCCCGTCTAAGCTTCTGCATCTCAACCCATTCCTTGGGCAAAGACAACGTGAAACTTCCACCCTTAATGTGCTGCAACCTTCTGATTTCCATGACAGACACCTATATAAATTATAGAATCTGGAATTTAATAATATTGCTTATATTTGAAAGATCTCTAAACTTTACTAGGAATGGCAAAAGGTCAAAGCTTATGAATACTCGTATCAAGGTGATATTCGTCGGGAGCTTTAGGGAAATAGTCGGAAAAAGAGAAATCGTTGAAGAAATAAACTCGAATTCAACGCTAAAACACGTTCTGGACAAGTTAGCTCGGAGGTATGGCCGAGATTTTAAACAAATAGTTGATCCGCAAACCAGAGCCGTCTCCTTAGAATTTCTTGTTTCAATAAATGGGCGAGTCACAAGGGATACAAACATTAAGTTAAATAATGAAGATATCTTAATGATCACAATTCCGGCTGGTGGAGGATAAAACAGGAGAACTAAAGAATGAGTGAAGTCAGGTGTCTAAACTGCCTCAAAAGGTTCCCAGTAAATTCGGACGTCAGAGAAGCTGCATGCCCCCACTGTAAGACAAAATATCGCATTTCGTGGCCCCGCCCTGACCAGCCCAAAATCCGTGGTTTGGCAAAGGAATAGTTGATGACACCATGGTTTGGAAAAGAAAGATAGCTTACATAAACCTAACAACGAGAAAGATTGCTACAAAGCTCATTCCCAAAAAAATCAGACAACTGTACCTAGGCGGAAGAGGTATAGATATGTACCTTCTCTATAATCATGTTAAACCTGAAGTAGATCCACTAAGCCCTGAGAACGTCTTATTTGTTGGAACGGGGCTTCTCTGCGGAATCCCAGCCCTCGGCTCCGGAAGATGCGACATCGCCGCCAAATCTCCAGTGACTAGTGCCGTTGGCGACTCCAACATCGGCGGTTTCTTTGCACCCGAACTCAGACTGGCTGGTTTCGACCATTTGGTGATTTCAGGCAAGGCTGAAAAGCCAATTTATCTATGGATAAACGACGGAAACATCGAAATCCGCGATGCAGGTCACCTTTGTGGGAAAGACACCTTTGAAACTCAAGACATGATTAGGGACGATAGTGAAGACGAAGAAGTCAAGTCTCTGGTTATCGGAGTTGCTGGCGAAAACCTGGTTCGTTTTGCCAACGTCAGAACCGGGATGAAAAATTCTGCTGGCAGAACCGGCATGGGCTGCGTGATGGGTTCCAAGAATCTGAAAGCCATCGCAGCTCATGGAACAATGGACATCGAATTCAGTCATGCCGACGGATTGCTTGACTATTGCAAGGAAATGAATGACATGATCATGAATACTCGATGGGCGAGGGCTCAGTCTAAGTGGGGAACCTTAATCATTTACAGCAACACAAACACGACGGGGCTTATCCGAACTAGAAACTTTCAGCTGAACAGATTTGACGAAGGTGAAGACTTAGAACCTGAAAACATGGACCGATACACGATCGGAATGTCAGGATGCTACGGATGCTCTGTGCATTGCAGACACAGATACGTTTTAAGAGAAGGACCATACGCGCCAATCTTCGCAGAAGGACCCGAATACACCTCTCTAGGCGCCTTCGGAACCATGGTTGACTGCAAGAAAATGGAAACAATTCTCGTCGCCAACCACCTAGTAAACAAGTACGGAATTGACACATTAGAAACAGGCGGCCTCATCGCTTGGGCAATGGAGCTATATGAGAAAGGAATAATTGACGAGAAAGACACGGCAGGATTGAAACTTGAGTGGGGAGACGAAGAGGTTCTTTTCGAGCTGATAGAACAGATAGCCCATAGAAAGGGATTCGGAAACCTACTTGCCGACGGCTTCAGAGCAGCCATTAGCAAAATCGGAAAAGGTTCGGATTATTATGCTATACAGATCAAAGGGATGAGCAGCCTCCACTCAGACGAGCGACCAACACCAAGTCTTGCTTTGAATATTGCCACATCAACTCGAGGAGCAGACCATCTGAGGAGTAGGCCCGCAATAGACCTTTACGGCTTGCCACAAGATCTCCTCAAAGAAATCTATGGAACTTCAGTCTCTTCGGATTATACGTCTTATGAAGGAAAAAGCCAGATGGTTTTGTGGCAAGAGCGTCTTTACGCTGTTACAGATTCTATAGGCCTGTGCAAGTTTCAGACAGTCTTCTGTGCGGTGCACGCGCCAAAATGGGGAGAGTTCGCAAAATTGATTCGGCTTGCCACGGGCATGGAGTTCACAAAAGCCCAGCTGATGGAGGTCGGTGAGAGAATTTACACAATCGAAAAAATGTTCAATGTCAGGGAGGGCTTTTCAAGGAAAGATGACACGTTGCCAGAACGCTATTTTAAGGAGCCGACCCCAATAGGGCTTCCGATAGCCAAAGGAAAGAAAATTGACAAAGGTAAATTCGAGAAGATGTTGAGTGAATATTACGCGTTACACGGTTGGGACGAAAATGGTTTGCCAAGAAAAAAGACGCTTGAAAGATTAGGGCTTGATAAGGAGCCGTCACACATGGTTTAGGAGGAAGAGTTGTGGAGAAAATTCTGTTCATAGACCCGGAGAAATGCTCTGGTTGCCGAACTTGCGAGTCTGTTTGTTCGCTCCATCATGAAAAAGTCTGCAACCCAACACGCGCCAGAATCAACATCGCGAAGTGGGAGACAGCAGGCATCTATGTGCCGATGGTTTGTCAGCAATGTGAGATTCCAATCTGTGAGGATGTGTGTCCGATGCACGCCATAAAAAGAGACAAAGAGACTGGCGCTATGTTGATAGATTACGACTTATGTGTGGGATGCAGACTCTGTTTAATGTTCTGCCCCTTCGGCGGGATAAACTTTGACTCGAAGACAGGGAAAGTCTTGAAATGCGACCTTTGCGGTGGAGAGCCTGTCTGCGTGAAGTTTTGCGAACCTGAAGCTTTGCAGTATCTGAAAGCCACTACGATGAACCTTCGGAAGAGAAGAGCCGCCGCAGAGAAGTTTTCTGAATTGATGAAGAAAATGTTTGCAGTGGTCTAAATTGTCAACGAAGGGCAGATTCCACTATTTCAGTTATATCGCACACTCTTACGGGAACGGATCTTCTAAGAGAAGTATAACGGAAATTGATTTGACAAAGAGGACACGCTGTTGTTAACGTGTCAAGTTTCAAGGGCTGGAAATCCTTAAGCCTCAAATTGGCTGAGTCCATGCCAACTTGATGGTTGAAAGACCACAAACCTCCGCCACCACCGCAACATCTTGCAAGCTTTCTGTTTAATGGCACTTCGATAAGTGTCAAACCTGATATCGCCTTCAAGACGTTGCGTGGAGCATCGAAAACCCCGCTGTGTCTTCCCAAGGAGCAAGGATCGTGGTAGCTAACTTCAAGGTCTAAGCCTTTCAACTCGAGCTTTTTGCCCTTCAGTAGTTTTTCGATAAAGTGTGACGAGTGGAGAACTTCGCATGGAAGTGAAACGTCCAAAATCTCTGGATAGAGCTTCTTGAAAGTGTAATAGCATCCTGCGCAAGGCGTGACGAGAGTGTCAACTCCGGTTTCTTCTATTTTTGACAGTACGTCTTTTGCAGCTTTTTTTGCTTCATTCCAGAGCCCTGTTGACAATAAGACGTATCCGCAGCAGCCTTCGCTTTCCTTGAGCATTGTGAAGTCCATGTTTGCATGGTTCAGAATCTTCAAGAAAGCTCGAGCGGTTTTTGGAGTTCTTTCTGCCACCATGCATCCAACCCAGTATAAGACTTCAGCTTTTTTTGGGAAAAGTTGAATAGGCAAGTCTTTCATCCACGAATGGCGACGCTGAGCAGAGACTGCTCCTGGATCGCCAGTTTTCAAGATGTTTGTGGCTGTTTCGCGGAAAACCTGTGGAGTCAATCCTTTTTCTGCGATTTGATATCGAGTTGCCATTATGGCTTCATTGAATTCAAGATCTTCGAAGCATTGGGCGAAACATAAACCGCACTCTGTGCATGTGTAGAGTATGTCAACAACCCTTTTGGAGATAGGGAGCTCTTTATTCTGTAGACCTTTGATTATGAGAGTTCTTCCCTTTGAGGACCACGTTTCGACCCCTTCAAAGGATGATGCAACAGTGCAGTAACCGCTACAGGTTTTGCATTGCTCGCATTTTGCCAGATTCTTCTGTAAGAACATGGTTTTTAGGGCAAGAGCCAAGTTTTTAGGGCTTCCATGCCCTTTCTCGCGGATTTCCTTCAGAATTTCTTTTATCTCAACTGTTTTTGCTGGTACTCTTTTGAGCTCTGGAACAGGCACATCGTCCAGTAGGACCAGTGGTTTTCTTATGTTTTGGTGACTAATCATTTCGCCTCTTTTGATAACCGTGAAGCCCTCTTTTTCAGCGAGTTCAAGAATTTCTTTAGCCTTTTCAGGTGAGAGGGTCTTGACGACTATGTCTGGTTTTGGCTTTTGTTTTTCGTAGATTTTTTCAAAGGAATACACGTATAAGTCTTCTGGATCTGTTAGGACCTGTTTTGGCTTCACTATTTGCTTTAGATGTTTCGTGACTTGTTGGGTGTCCATGTCTCTCACTTTCGCCAGCTCGCATTAACGTATTTCGGAGTTAAGTATCAAAGGCTTGTGGGTGCCTTTCTCTGATTTTGTTTACTAATTCTTTGGGTAATGGTGTCTTTCTTTGGTTTTTCTCGTCGTAGGCGACTATGACTACTTCTGCTTTGGCTGCTAGGACTGGTTTTTGTTGTTTTTTGCTTTTTTTGTAGAAGGTATGTTGGAGGGTGAGTGATGTTTTGCCTACTTTTTTTATTTCGGTTTTGAAGTCTATGGAGTCTGTTGGGAAGACTTGTGAGAGGTATTCGAAGCTTGAGAATCTTCTGGGGAAGGATATTTTGTGTTTTTCGTAGAAGTGCATTTGATTGAAGCCTAGACTACTCAGCAAACCTGCTTCTCCGAGTTCGCAGTAGCGGCAGTATACTCGCCAGTTTAGTCTTCCGAAGGCGTCTGTGTCTTCGATGAGGACTGTTATGTTTTTTTCTTCGTGGGACATGACGGTTCAAAGAT
>Ga0209636_10008240_pt1 | contig 10619 bp, 6 predicted proteins | sample DeeMarSWOR152_54_FD_187464 | JGI IMG/M metagenome (GOLD analysis project Ga0209636, IMG submission 187464) | Marine sediment microbial communities from White Oak River estuary, North Carolina - WOR-1-52-54 (SPAdes) (version 2) | ecosystem: Environmental > Aquatic > Marine > Intertidal zone >... | reverse complement strand
ATTAATGTTGAATTTGAACAGAAATTGACTCTTGGTGAGCGTATGGCCGACCGCCTTGCCGAATATGCTGGAAGCTGGCGTTTCATCACTGTTTTTGCGGTTGTGCTTGTGGTTTGGATCTTGCTTAATTCCTTTCTACTCATTTTTAGACCCTTCGATCCCTATCCCTTTATTCTCCTTAATCTAGTGCTTTCCTGCCTTGCTGCGATTCAAGCTCCAGTAATCATGATGAGTCAGAACAGACAGGAGTCAAAGGACCGGTTGCGTGCAGAACATGACTATTTGGTTAATTTGAAAGCGGAGTTAGAGATCCGTCATTTACACGAGAAGATTGACCATATGCTGATGAATCAATGGCAGAGACTGCTTGAGATTCAAGAAATACAGATGGAATTAATGGGGGAACTGACGCGCAAGCAGAATCGTTGATGTGAGGTTTTCTTATATGAGAGACCAAGGGTCGTCAGCCAGTAAAACCAAACTGGTGAGATTGGTAGTGTTTACGTATGTTCTGGGCATTATGGTACTGGGTTCAATATTTTTCTTGTCTGCAGGCACGCTTGGGTACTGGCACGCTTGGGTTTTTTTGGCAATATTGTTCATCCCGATGTTCTTTGTCCTGCTCTATCTGGTCAAATACGATCCGGCCTTGCTTGAAAGACGTATGAGAAAAAGGGAAAAAGAGATCCCCCAGAACCTTTTTATCAAGCTGTCGACAGTCGCTTTCTGCGCAGCATTTCTAATGCCCGGATTTGACTACCGTTTTGGATGGTCATCTGTCCCCGTATGTCTTGTTGTCGCAGCTGACTTGTTGGTTTTTTTGGGTTATTTCTTATTTTTCCTTGTGCTTAGAGAGAATTCATATGCCTCCAGGGTTGTTGAGGTAGATAAAGGGCAAAAAGTCATATCCACGGGTCCTTATGTTTATGTTCGGCATCCTATGTATTCAGCAGCTCTGATCATGTTTCTTTTCAGCCCGATTGCCCTTGGGTCGTATTGGGCGCTGATTGCCATGATTCCAATACCTTTCGTGTTTATTGTGCGTATAAATAATGAGGAGAAATTGCTAAGGAACCGACTCGTGGGCTATGAAGAATATGCCAGGAAGGTAAGATACCGATTAATACCCAAAATCTGGTAGTGTTGATCGTTAGAGCGATTTGATCAATGAACAAGTCATTGACTTAAACCACAAAGTAAAAGATAATAAGCATAGCGAGAAGGGGAGGTATGTATGAAGGTCAAAGAATCGAGGTTCTTTTCTGTGTTGAGGCAGGACTGCGCAGTCTGCAGCATGTTTCTTTTAACAATCTTATTATCACCTACCATGATTTGGGCAGATTGGCCCGGGGTCGGTGAGAACCTTCCTATATGTGTTGCTTCAGGCGAGCAGTACATACCCCAGATTGTGTCGGATGGACGTGATGGTTGTGTGATCATTTGGTTTGATGCGAGGAATGGGATGAATCTCATAAACGTATACGGTCAAAGGATAAGTGCTCAGGGCGACACCTTGTGGGCATCTTCGGGAGTACAACTTACGAACGTGCCGAGTTATTCTTGGATATCTTATCTTGTTGCGTGTAGCGACGATGGTGGTGGTGCATTCTTTGCATGGGAAGATCCCCGTGATGGCAACTTTGATGTATATGTTCAACATGTCGATAGTACTGGAACTACGCTTTGGACAGATAATGGAGTCCGTCTTTCAATGACCAGTGATGATGATTACGTAATGGACATTACGCCTGATGAAACGGGCGGATGTATTGTAGCTTGGAATACAGTCGGTGCTGCGGAAATTATTATTGCCCAGCGTATAAATACTACAGGTGTAAAGGTGTGGGATACTACGGGGGTGGTAGTATCTGCAGGCACAAATTATGCTTCGCGTGCACAGATCCAAGGTGATGGTTCTAGTGGTATTGTCGCTTGCTGGCTTGATGGCCGGTATCATCCCGTTTGGAATGATTTTAAAGATATATATACGCAAAGGATTGATTCGTCGGGCACCTTGTGTTGGGCAGACACCGGGGTGGTTCTTCTTGGGCTCGGCAGCGCGCCGTTTTATGCATTTCCCGAAATGGTCAGCAACGGGTCAGGTCGTTTTTTCGTAGCCTGGTATGACTGGCAGCCCAGCGGTTTTGATATATATGCTCAATGCGTGTCCGACTCTGGGCAGGTATTGTGGGCCGCGAACGGAAGTGGGGTCTGTACGAATCCGGGCGAACAGACGGGTCCGCGCATAGCGCCCAGCTTTTCGGATGGTTTGTTCTGCGCATGGTATGATGATTACACAAGCATTCGCGCTCAGCTTCTGGATGCAAGCGGTGTGATGGTCTGGCCGGCGAGTGGCGTCGTCGTCGCAAGCAGCGCGAGTGAACTAGCGCTAGCTAGTGCGTTTCTGACGAGTAATGGATTTTACGCTGTAGCATATGGTGAATATATTGGAAGCACGACGACCGAGTTAGTAAAGGCGCAGGCGATTGACGCGTCGGGAAATCTGGTCTGGGGTGCGGGAGGTGAACCGGTTTCGACCGTTGAGTCGCCGAAATCGAATATTGGAGCGATCCCTGATACATGCGGCGGTTTGACCGCGGTGTGGAGAGATGACCGGAACGGCTCTTATGCGTCAGACATATTCGCGCAGCGCGTGGATCCACCAGTTGGTATCGTCGAAACAAAACCGTTTCCACATGGCCTTTCGTCGTTGCACTGTGTGCCGAACCCGTTTAGGAATGCGATGCTGATCCAATACAGCTTTAGTAATACGATATCTGTGATTATGGATGTTTATGATGTCACGGGTCGTAGGGTACGGTCTCTTTTGTCTGGCGTTCAGGCCGCGGGTCTTCATGAACTAACCTGGGATGCAAAGGATGAAAACGGCGCAACACTACCAGGCGGAGTGTATTTCCTGTCCTTGGAGACGACTGCTGCGGAGTGCGTTGTGCAAAAAGTGATTTTCTTGCAGTAGGCAGATTCAGTTATTATTACACAGCTTAGATATTGTCTATTGTTTGAGATAGTGTCATCTCAGTTTTCGGATTACAATCCTTGAAGATCGTGTTCATTGACTCACCATGTGCCCGTTAATATAATGAATACAAGGAGGTCAGGAGTGAAGAGATGCCTGTTGTTTATGATTTTTGTTATTGGACGGTCAGGTGTGCTTACAATAGATGTTCCAGCGCCGGAATATGAATTCGTGGGCGATCGTTTGACGGTGACGGATGCCGCGTATATGAACCCGATAGGTGCGCCAGACATTCCCTCAAAAACATTCACGATTGCCTTGCCACCCGGAGCAATCGTACAAAGGGTAAATTTCCGTGGTGTGCGGCAAGAAGTCGGGACAACATTCATGGCTGCCACGCAACCACCGCTACCATTGGTAAACGACGATGTTGTGATTGATCTGCAAAGGCAGTTCCATAAAGCAATGAGCGTATACTACGGGTCTGAAAATATATATCCTGAGACATACGGAGCCGTTGTTACAACAGGCGGATTGCGCAAGTACACGCTCTTGACGGTCGCTTGCCATCACTTCGCGTACAATACTATGTCTGGAACACTATACTGTGCACCGAATATAATTATCGAAATTCACTACACAAACCCACATCCGTTGAATAAAAGAGCTCGGTATTGGCAGGGATTAAATGATGATATTACGTTTGATGACATAGCGCAGGAATTGATATACAACTGGGGTGATGCGCAGGCATGGTATCATACGGACAACCCCACGCGGGCGAATGGTTATTATATTATAATACCATCAGCAATTCAAAATGCAGTTGATGCACTTGTTACGCATCGTCAGAATCAAGGCTATGATGTACATGTAGTTACTAGGGAATATATAGAGGCAAATATCGCCGGCGATGATACACCACAGAAATTGAGAAACTATCTCAGGGCAAACATGGTCGACATAGAATACGCCTTGCTGGTCGGTTTCTCGGCTGACATGCCCTGGCGAAATCTCGTGCCTTTTAACAACGATCCGAACAGTCCGTGGAACAATTTGGATTATTCACCAATACCAGGTGACCTGTATCTGGCCGAGTTAACTGATCCAGATAGTGTTTCCTGGAATAGTGACAACGATTCTTACTATGGTGAGGTGTTCGATGCAAATTTCCTGCCTGCGGGCGAAGACAATCCGGATTATCATGCAGATATTCACCTGGGGCGCATTCCATTCAGCACGCAGAGCATGATTGAAGATATCTGTGCGAAGCTGATTTTCTTTGATACAAATACTGATGTTGCATACAAAACCTCATCCCTGCTTACCGGTGCCCTATATTATTATGCTAATGAGAATGGTACTGGTAATGCCCGTATGGATGGTGCGGAATATTGTGAACTATTATTGATTGATTCAGTACTGCCGCGCGCGACTGCCACCACGCTTTATGAAAAAGGAGGGTTGAGACCGTGCACGCTATCGTGCACCGATTCACTAACCCGCAGTAATCATGTCGCATACTGGCAGAACAAAGGCGTCATGTACGAATGCCACCACGGTAATGTGCCGCTCTATGCGCGCAAGTTATGGGCCTGGGATAACGGCGATAGTATTCCGGAGACAGCAGAGATCACGTGGCCCACGTCGTTCTACATCACCGACGTTTACCAGCTCGATAATGGTTATCCGGCAACCTGTTTTCTACGTTCATGCCTTTGTGGGAAACCAGAGGAGAATGGTCTGGGCGCTATGCTGTTGTACCGCGGCGGTTCTGCGGTTATTAGCAGCTCACGTGTCTCATGGGCGAGTTCCGCAGACATAGGTGGCATTCCATATCATTTCTACGAGCGGCTGCTGCGAGATACTACGATGACTAGTGGCGTCATTGGAAATGCATATGATATCGCGCGAACCGATTTCATGGATAATAGCGGTTTCTGGCTTCCTGCTTACCATTATAATCTATTCGGAGATCCGGCGACCCGGCAATTCGGTCAGCTAGTTAATATTGAAGAGAACAAGATTGGAACACCAATCTCTATGTTCACTGTTTTCCCGAATCCATCGCACGGTATTGTTACGATAGAAATGCAATCACCGAACACAAACCCAATCGAGATTAGGATTTTTGATGTTGCAGGTAGATTGTTAAGAAACCTGCAGCTCAACCGAGCTACACCAGAAAGCGTTGTTCAAGAAATGCGATTGCCAGCAGGAGTGTATTTCATCACTTGCTTTGAGAGTGATAAAATTTACAGAGAGAAAATCACAATCGTTGAATGACGAATAATGAAAAACTGGCAGTTGGTTCAGAGGGGAACAACGGGGTTGTGAAAGTGCGTTATGGATGAAATTCTGTGGACCACTCCGCTTTATGAATTCATAAGGCAATGTAATGATACTTCGCTAGAAAAAACGGTTCTGGATTGCGGTGCAGGGTGCGATCATGGGCGCATCCCGCCGCTTTTTCTTTTTTGTCAGCAAGGCTACCGAACCTACGGTATTGAAATTGCGGAGGACGCATTAGCTGGTGCCGTTGTATTCATTAGAAAAAAGAAAGTACCTTTGAATATTATCCGCGGTGATATGCGTCGGATACCTTTTGCAAATGAGACGTTCAGCTTTGTCTATTCTTTCAACGCGATTTCATTTATGACCAAGGCGGATATCGAACAGGCGATGCACGAGATGGAAAGGGCATTGAGACCAAATGGCCTGTGTTTTGTGAATTTTGATTCTGTAGATGACCCGGACCGACGTCCTTTCCGAAAAAATGGATTTACGAGACGCCTGCTTCGGAGTAAGCGCTTTTCTCATTATGAAGACAACGAAGCAGACAGATATTTCAAGAATTTCGAAATCCTGCGCAAGGAGAAAAGGTTGATAGAGAAGCTACATCATGGTAAGAGAATAAACCAAGCCTATATCGATTATATTGCGAGGAAAAGATGATAGCTCTAAATTGCGAGGCATATATGAAAAAGATTGTGCTGCTGCTTACAGTAGATAGTTGGAGTAAGAGAACGATTATGGTTTCTTGCTGGTTTCTATGTTGTTGAACCTGCCTCACGATTCATCACGTTGCCGGTGAATATGGCTGGAAATTTCATTACGTGCGTCTATAACAATGTGCCCGGAAATACTGGGGTTGATGTTCGCATTGGCGCTGGTTTTAGCGCATTCATTGCGTACAAGCAGAGAAATATTCTATTTGATGTTGGTGCAGACGCGACCATTTTACTTAAGAATATAGTCGTACTAGGCATTGATACAAGGCGGTTAGATGCCGTGGTGATTTCGCACAATCACTGGGATCATGTTTATGGTCTACCTGGAATATATGCACTTGAGGAATCTGATCCTGATGTCTACGTTGCTGCTTCTTCCAGAGGAGCGATACTGGAGCAGAATCCGCGTTCCAAGGTCGTGCCAATTGACGAACCAATGCAGATTTTCCCTGATGTCTGGTCAACCGGATCAATGCATGTAGAGTACCGCAACTTATCATTTTCAGAACAAGCAATAATCCTTAATAATGATGATGGTACGTACGTCGTCACTGGTTGTGCCCACCCGGGTATTGTCAGCATAGTTGAACGCGTAAAGCAGTTGTTTCCCGAGAAACCGATTGCACTGGTTGCCGGAGGGTTCCATCTTGTTGATGCTACAGAACAAGAAATCATGAAAATATCGGCGAAATTGAGTAAACTAGGCGTGAAGAAAATAGCTCCTTCCCATTGCACGGGCCATACTGCAATACAAATATTCGAGCAGGAATGGGCAGAATGCTATGTCCGACTATATCTCGGTGATACATATCGCTTGTAGTTTTCTACTTAATATGAGTCTCTGGTCTAACTGGTTCGTTTCAGGATAATGCCAGATGTATACAGTTGAAGTGAAGAATCCGGTCGGCGTTTTGCTAATCATATTGGTGTGGTTAAATTGCACATACCCTCTGAAACGATACGCTGTACACGAACGCAGTGGAGTGGTCATCTTGAGCGACAGAGTTGGGGAAGTAATTGACGCCGAGGAGCGCAAACGATACGGGTTACTCGAGGGAACCGTGGACTTTCGATCGGCTGTGCTGTATGAGATAATCGAAGGCGGCTATGTAATTGAAATCATTACCAAAGATGATAATTACGTAGTTGTCAACCGTGATCCCCAAGGGCTTGATCTTTTGCGCGACTATGTTGACCGGAATGAAGAAGTGAAGGAATCAAAGGATGATTTTGAAAAGAAATGGAAAATTGTTGAATATGACAAGGTCGGTTTACCTATAACGCAGAACGAAGTGAATAATATAAGGGGTCATGGTTTGACAATTGGGTGTGGTGTAGCTGGTGGCCTCGGTACAGTACTGATTGGTGGCGCCGTGCTTTCATTTTATGGATTGGTTGCTGCTTTAGGTCATGAGCGCGACCATATTAATCCATGGATACTAATCGGTGCTGGACTTCCGCTCGGTGTGTTTACGGGGTTACTGGCAGGGATAAGTATTGATGAATCACGCGCCATCAATTGGATTAAACAAGCAAGAGAACCGAGGCCAATCGAGTGATTTCTCTGTGATGCAAGAAAGATGCATAATCAGGCGCCTGTAGCGAGAATTGAGGAAACAATTAGAACAAGCTACCGACCATAAAGGTACATCGCGTATGAAGTAGAGCCCAATACAGATACAATAGTATTCGTGCATACCATTTAGTACACTCCATGATTGACATGATTTTGTTTTGTGTATAATAATCTGAGGCATACCCAATGAAAATCAAACATGCGGTGGCCATTCAGTATTTGTCCATGAATTTTGTGATCTTACTTCTTTGTAGTTTTACGTTTGCGTTAGCGGGTGATCAGGAAATGATATCACTCGAGCAAAGAGCTGATAGTTTGGCTAGTGAAGCAAGAGATTTTTTTGATACCTATAAATACAACGAAGCTATAAGTGCGTTCAAAGAGGCTCTATTAACAGAGACGGCGCTTGGCAGGCTAGAAGAGGTAGCTTCTAGACTACATAACATCGGCGCAGCGTATTTTGAACTCTGTGTTTGTGACACTGCGCTTCTTTATCTTGATTCTGCATTGGTGCTTGCCCGAGAAACGAAAAACGAGAGACTGGTTTGTTACATTCTGAACAAGATCGGCGAGAATCATGAAATCCTTAGCTGCTATGAAGAAGCTCTAACGTACTATGATTCGGCGTTAACTACAGCCAGGAACGTAGGAGAAAGATGTGCCGAAGGCGTTATTCTCTGCAACATCGGATGGGCCTATGACGGCCTGAGTGACTATGAGAAGGCACTTGCGTATCATGACTCAGCACGTGTTGTTTCAACTGAAATATCGAACAAGAAGCTGGAAGGACTCATACTGAGAAGAATAGGCACTGCATATAGTGTTCTCGGTCACTACGATAGAGCTCTTGCTTATTATGATTCGGCGTTGACGATAGCACGAGCCGAAGGAGATAGGAAGCTGGAGGGCCGTACTCTAATGGGAATTGGTCGGGTTCATTGTGCGTTACACAAGTATGATGAGGCGCTCGATGTAAACAGGACAGCACTTGTCATTCTGCGGGGAATAGGAGACCGAGTGGCAGAGGCTTATGTTCTTGATTGCTGCGGCATGGCTTATCGGCTTCTTTATGAATACGATAATGCGCTCACATACCACAAAGACGCCTTGGCAATTCGGAGGGACATCAAAGATCAGTTAGGTGAAGGAAATACACTTGTGAACATCGGCGTGACCTACGATGGATCGTATCAGTACGAAAAAGCGCTGGCCTATTTGGACTCGGCACTTGCTATCACAAAAACAATCAAAAACAAAACCGGATGCGCAATAATCTTCATTTCTATTGGTGCAATATACGATCAGTCAACACGTTATGATCAAGCATTGGTTTGCTATGATTCAGCACTCGTCCTCGCCAGAGAAACGAAAGAAAAAATGCAGGAGGGTTCTATTCTTATGTATATCGGTGGCATCTATCACAATCTCAAGCAATACGAGACAGCGCTTAGTTATTACGATTCGGCGCAGGTGGTCATAAAACCACTGAACTTCAAGTACACTGAAGGATTAATACTCATATATGTCGGTGCTGCGAGCCTCGCACTTAGACAATATGACGAGGCCCTTGCGAAGTACGACTCTTCTCTCGTCATCATGAGGATGATAAAGGATCGAAGGATGGAGGGGGTAGTGCTGCATAATATTGGGTGTACATACTATAACCTCCATCAGTATGATAATGCTCTCGCGTATTTGGATTCAGCAGTCCTGATTGCAGATGAGACCAAGGACAAATTGCGCAAAGCGAGAATTCTAAACCACACCGGGGACGTATATAGTTTGCGTGAGCAATATGAGCGGGCTCTTGCCCACTATGATGCGTCACTGGCAATAGCAAGAGAGATAAGAGATCAAAATACCGAAGGTACCACACTACATGATGTCGGACACGTTTATGAACGGCTCGCAGACGCAGACAGCGCGATTTCTTGTTATAAGCAATCGATCGAAGTGAAAGAATCTATCCGGGAGACATTCCAACGAGTGGATCTAAAAACCTACTACATTGAAGCAGAAAAGGACGTTTACGAACGACTCATTATTCTCCTAATTATGCTTGAGCGATATGAGGAGGCATTTGACTATTTGGAACGCAGCCGCTCTCAAAAATTACGTAAGGTATTTGAACGAGGTGAGATGGTTGCCTATGATCCGTCATTGCAGAGAATACTGGAACGCATCAATTTCTTGTCTATTGAAATGGAGGGGTTAAGGAAGCGGTATCAAAAGGGTGAAGTCGACGAGGCGACATACGAAACCAGTGTAGAAATACTTCAGGGACGGTTTCAGCAAAAATTGTTGGATCTGAAAGTATATCATCCCCAGCTCTACAGTCTAATGATACCACAACATCGAATGTTGAGACATATACAGGCAATTATTCCTGACAGTGTTCTATTTCTGGAATTTTTGGCGGTTGGGAATAATTACGTTGTTTTGCTTTTCACCAAAGATCTATTTCTTGCGCAATCACGAGCAGAGCGGAGGGACAGCGTTGATCAATGGGTTATGCAGGCACTCACATCGTTAAAATGGCAGGCCGCAGAAGAGGAGCTCGATGAATTGTACGCACATCTGTACAAAGTTCTCATTGAGCCATCAGAACAACAGATAGACAAATTCCCGCATGTGGTGATCATTCCATATGGAATACTTCATTATCTTCCTTTTCACTCACTCCGCCGTCGGGGTGAAGAGGGAAACTTAGAGTACTTCTTAGAGTGGAAACAGATAAGTTATCTCCCTTCAGCGTCTTTCCTCTTTGATCTCTTACAGGAGAGGAAGCCTACGGAACAAACATTGTTGGCCTTTGGCAATGCAGATGGCACTTTACCAAGTGCAGAAATCGAGGTCGATCTTATCGCACGGATATTTCCGTTGTGCAATGTGTGCAAATGTGATCTTGCGCGTAAGGATAAGTTCATTGAACTCTGTCCCGATTACAGACTAATCCATCTTGCTACACACGGTGTATTGGACGTTGATCCACGTTTTTCACATATCGTCTTGGCGCCGCCGCGCGAAGGCAATATGACTGTCCGCGAAATACTGG
>Ga0209636_10008239_pt1 | contig 10619 bp, 10 predicted proteins | sample DeeMarSWOR152_54_FD_187464 | JGI IMG/M metagenome (GOLD analysis project Ga0209636, IMG submission 187464) | Marine sediment microbial communities from White Oak River estuary, North Carolina - WOR-1-52-54 (SPAdes) (version 2) | ecosystem: Environmental > Aquatic > Marine > Intertidal zone >... | reverse complement strand
GACAGCTTCATAGAGAGCGTTCACGTAGTGGCTGAAAAAGACCAACAGTCCACAGTAGACTGGGAAGAAGCGAGCTTTGATTTTGAAAATCTTTCCCTAGTGGCTCGAGCAGACGGTTATATGTGGGACACACAAGCTTACATCAAACTGGCTGGCGCAAACCATACAAGCAGCGTCCACGCTCGGACGATAACCTGCTGGGACCTTCTAACTCCAAACACTCAGTCACACCAGCTGGAAATAGCATATGAAATCACCTATACTACAACGGCACAGCCTACAACAAAGTGGTTCAACCCTTCCAGCTAAACATAGTTGGAAGGGAGCAAACGTGAACAGAAAGAAAGCCAGAGTTGAATATTTGGAGGCGTGTCACCGCCTAGAGCTAAAGGAAGGGCAGAAAGAGAACAAAACAGGAGAAGAGAATGAATGAAAATGTCTAAGTTTAAGATGGCTTTCGCAGTTGTTTTGATTTGCCTATGCGTTTCAGTCGGCTTCAACGTCTATCAATACTTAGGGACTGAGCACTCGCCTAAGACTTTCGTCTTCACAAACGAGTACATCAGGAACGACACGCAGGTCCGCATGGAAGTAACTTTTGACTGGCAACTGGAAAACCTTTCCATGACCGTCACGGTGAACGACGACGAATACAACGAAAATGACTATTTAGGGGTGGTTTTCGACAAAAGCAATAATGGCACAATAGACTTATGGAATGAAGATGAACCCTATGTACTCTACGCCAACAACATGACACGCCCCCAAGGGGCGGCTGTTTTGTGTGAATGGGGTGGGCTGTCTTGGGCTATAATTAACGCAGTTCCAAGCTGCTACCACACATGCACGTTCAACGAGAAAACTGGATACACCTTCAAGATGACATTTTCAAGACAGGACATCAAAGTTGGACCTCCAACGCCGATACACATCTGCTTTGCGGACTATGAAAGATGGACAGAAACGCGGCTATCCAATCGAATAGCTTGGGTTCAGTTTGAGGTGAAGTAACTTGAAGTCACGCTGGTTTGTCCTATCTTTGATTTTGGCGGTTTGCCTATGCATCTCAGTCGGCTTCAACGTGTTCCAATACTTAGGGACTGAGCACTCGCCGCGCGCGCGCCAAATATCCGTTTTTTCACGCCTTCGGCAATGATAAAGATGTGTTTCTAAGCTAGGCGACCATTTACCGTTTGAGACTAACGGAAAATCTTCGATCTTCATGCTTGCTACGTCTACAGGCGAAAAACCCGATTGATAAAGCACAAGAATCAAAGCTCTGTCTCTAGGTCCCTTCGCACATCTGTATAGGTGTCGAATTTCTGGATTTTCTGGAACCCATTTCCGAGCTACTTTTTCCGCTTCGCTAGGTTCTATCTTTAGTTCTCCTCTTCGAAAGCTCAGTTTCTCATCGTTATGACTAAAGAATGATTGAACACATTTGACGTAAGAGCGAATGCTCGGAATCCTAAGCCTTTCATTGGTTTTAGGGTTTACTTGTGTCTCTATGTAGTTTTTGAACCTCACAACTATGGATTCCCATTCATGCTTCTTAGCCTTCTCTTTATGCTTAATGATATCGCTAGGTGTTTTGAACTGTGGATACTTGCTTTTAAGCCATTTTAGGAATCTCGGAAATTGACGTTTGTAGTTTCTCAATGTTCTAGTTTTGTGTAAGCCTATGCTTTCAAACCAGTTCTGAACAGCTTTGTCTTTCATCCATTCATCATTCATTGATTATCACCCCCTCTATAATCAATTTGCCCCCTAAATTTCTTACGGTTCTGACAGTTTTTCTGTAGAAAACCCATTCGGGGTTTAGCTAGTTTTTCTGTAGAGTCCCTATAGGGGGTCTAAATTTTTTGCGGTGCGAAAAAATCGCGATAATCCTTTGGATATGTTTTAAAACGAAGCGATGATGACACACGAAAAAAATATAGGGGTATTCAATTTAACACGCGAAAAACCCTAAATTTGCTGTTATGCTTTACTGCTTTGCCACATAGAATAGGTTAAGTCCTATTTTCTTCAGGTATCACTTCGAATTTTCAACAGGCGCTCACCAATCTTTCTAATCACTTTCTCCTTAGATTCCTTCTTCGTAACCAAAAGCATACCCGTTTTCAGCCACGGAGTCTTTGGATAACCAACATCCAAAACAACCTCATAACTCAAGTCCAGTTTTTCCACAGCCTCCTTCATCTCCAACACTTTTGGAGAAGGCACAGCCAAACTTTTAGGAACTCGCCTTCCATCACCTCTCGTTTTCGTAGAATCGAAATAAACAGGCCATAAGATGATTTTGTCTTGTTTGCGCATGTTTCTCCACCTTATCATCTGTGAGCGTAGTAAGCAGTTAACTTCATATCAACCTCGTCAACTCTCACGAAGCCGAACCTTTCAAACTGTATTATATCATCTGGCTTTAACCCTTTACAAGCGCTTTCCGCGATTCCCTCAGCAACAGTTGCATCTGGCATAACAACCTGACAAGGCAAATCAGCCCCGATAGATATCCAATGAATCAACGACGCCCCAACCTTTCTAGCTTCTTCGTAGGGTTCACTAACGAAGGACGCCTCAGCAGAACATACATCTGTCCTCTCTATTTCTATGTTGAACAAACCCATGAGACGCACAATTTTTCCAGCTTTCAACGCTTCTGTGTCACTTCTTGAAACCCACAAAGCTACCGCATTATCTGCTCCTTCGGGCTCTATTGTGTATTCTCTGAATCCCCTTTCAGGATGGTCAGGATGCAAACGAAGTTTCGGCGTGAAAACTTTAAGGATATTCTTAACCGTTAGTTGCGTTGGATTATGAACAAAGAAATATCTGTTTGCTTTTGGATCTAGAATCTTGCGGTTATGAGCGTACAAGTTTTCCCAGCTCAAAACCACATCAGAAGTTTTAGGTCCAACATCAACAATCAACCTTTTTATCGCTTCAGGCGTGATCCCCCGCCTTCTCAAAGCAGCAAAAGTCGCCAACCTCGGATCATCCCAGCTCGTATAGACACCAGTTCTCATTCCCTCAACAATCTTCGACTTACTCAACGAAGCCCCAGTGATCTTAAGCCTCCCATAATGTATAGCCTCAGGATACTCCCAGCCCAAATGCTTATACATGTAATTCTGTCGAACCTCATTCGTCAAATGCTCTTTTCCACGGATTACATGCGAAACACCCATTAAATGATCATCAATGCCACAAGCAAAATTGTAAAGAGGCCAAACATGATACTTGTTTCCGACCCGTGGATGAGGATACTTCTTAGAATCTATAACCCTCAATGCAGGCCAATCCCGAATAGCAGGGTTAGGATGATTCAAATCCGTCTTAACCCGAACCACAGCCTCACCTTCCCTATAACCGCCCTCTAACATACGCTTCCACTGCTTGAGATGCTCCTCACAAGGTAAACCGCGACATTCACAAGGTTTGCCAGCCAAACTCTTTTCACGGAACTGCTCCCGATCACACGTGCAAACGTAAGCATAACCATCCTTCAACAAGCTTTCAACATACTCGTAATAGATGGGAATTCGGTCACTCTGAATATACTCCTCGTTTGGTTTGCATCCAAGCCAAGCCAAGTCCTCCCTGATACTGTCATAAAACTCCAACACTGGCCTCTTCAATTTCGGATCCGTGTCTTCAAAACGTAAAATGAATTTACCTTTGTACATACGTGCATACTCATAACACAAAACTATGGCTCGAGCTGAACCCAAATGCAAAACACAATCAGGATTAGGCGAAAAACGCGTGACAACCTCAACATACTTGTCCACATTGGGTAAAGGCGGAAGACGCTTCTCCTCCTCGACCTTGTCTTTCACAAGAGCCTCTGGCCACCTCTCCTCAACAATACCCTTTTGCTCGCTTAATGAAAGACTGTCAACTTCCCGAACAACTTCGCCAACAAGACGAGCAATTTCCTTAGCTTTAGATCTTAACTCTGGCTTTTCAGCCAGAAGCTTTCCAACAACCGAACCTGTTTGTCCTTTACCATCATGCCTAACAGCGTTTAACAAAGCAAGTTTTCGAATAAACTCTTTAAGCTCAGCGTCTCCTTTAGGATTCAAATGGCTTAACGCTCTTTCACAGTCTAGATTTTCCTTTCAATCAAGAACTTCGCGAACGCTTTTAATCTTTCCTTCGCATCTGAAGCTGGCAGAAGCTTTTCGACTTCTCTCCAGCTGTCTTCAACCATTTTTCTCGCAAACTCCTTAACGTACTCTATGGAGCCACATTTCTGCATTATCACGATGGCTTCGTCCCTAAGTTTCTGATCTGAAGTGTGCATTTTCAGAATCTCAACGAGCCTTTCTCTGTCTTCGGCGTCTGCAACCTTCAAGGTGCGGATAACTATTAGGCTTCTTTTTCCTTCAGTTATGTCTTGTCCACGTCCACCTTTCTTTTCTGTAAACCCTGTGCTAGTTAAATCTAAGAGGTCGTCTTGCATCTGGAACGCTACGCCAATGCTTTCAGCGAAACTCCCAAGCCTTTCAACAAGTTCATCATTTGCATCCGCTAGTACAGCGGCAATTTCTGCAGCCATCCTAGCCAAGGTTCCAGTCTTGTAAGCACACATCTGCAAATAATCTCTTTCATCTATTTTATCCGCGTTTGCAATACCTCTGTGCCACGCTATGTCCATTGCTTGACCAAGACTTAGGCTAATCATCTCTTTCACATAAACCTCGTAAATCTTGCAAAGTTTCTCATGGGAAACTTTTTCTCTGTTTTCTATCAGCGGCAACAAAGGTAGGTAATACATGGCGTTTCCAACGTTTATAGCTACGTCCAAGCCGTAAATCTTGTATGTGCATGGTTTTCCTCTTCTAAGGTCAGATGAATCCTCTATGTCGTCTATCATTATCGTTCCGTTGTGAATCACCTCTGGGATTATGGCGAAATCAACAAATTCTTCTGGATTTTTACCCAATGCTTCACAGATTAACAAGAAAAGGCTTGGACGCCACCTTTTTCCACCTCGATCAAGAAACTCCCAAATAGGCTCTGCAACTGCTTTGTTTAAGGCTTCCGAGTTATAGGCATAGTGCGGCGGGTTAATCCTGAAAAGAACAGCGTTTTCAGAGAAAATTCTCGGAATATACTTCTCAATAACCTTGTCTATTAATGTAGATTTCTCTTCAAGAAAATCCTCAATATCCAAAGGTTTAATTCCTCCCTCTCCGCGCATATCTTTCTACGTCAAACCCCCTGACTCCCAACCATTCCTTCGTTTTACCCGTTACCACAAGGGGAACCTCACGCAAGGTTTCAACTGAATCTGCTCCCACAAGGAACATAACATTCCTCAATTCCTCTATCAGAAGTGAAAGCACATCTTCTGTGTCTTTTACGCCTTTAACTGCAGCCTGCAACACCGGTTGGGAAAGACTTGTCAGGCTTGCACCTAAAGCCAAAGCTTTAGCCACGTCTACTCCGTCGCGTATTCCGCCGGAAGCAATAACTGGAATTCTCACTGTCTGGGCAACCTCAACCAAGCTTGTGGCTGTTGGGGTGCCCCAGTCCCAGAAAACATCGCCTAATTTGTGTTGGAAATTATTTCGCCGCTCTTTTGCACGGTAATACTCAACTGCTGCCCAACTTGTGCCACCTGCCCCACTTACATCTATACCTTCAACACCCACATCCTCGAGTTTCTTCGTGTCTTCAGCAGCAATGCCAGCACCTGTTTCCTTCACAATCACTGGCTTATCCAGTTCTCTGGCAATTTCACCTATTTTCCTAAGAACCCCTTGGAAGTTTGTCTGACCTTCTGGTTGAACAGCCTCTTGTAGCGGATTCAGGTGTATCGCAATGGCATCTGCTTCAATCATTTCTATTGCTTTTTTCACTTCCTTCACGCCGTACCCGTTGACAAGCTGCACTCCACCGATGTTTGCGATTAGAAAAGCATTTGGAGCCTTTTTTCTGGCTACTGCGAAGGTCTTCTCAAGTTTTTTGTCTTCAATTGCTGCCCGTTGACTCCCAACACCCATTCCTAAACCCAGTTCTTCCACGGCTTCAGCTATTGTTGCATTAATTTTCGTTGCTTCCATCGTTCCGCCAGTTATAGCGCCTACAATTAGTGGTGCTGCAAATTTGTGGCCAAAAACGGTTGTGGATAAATCTATTTTTTGTTTGTCAATTTCTGGTAAAGCCTTGTGGACAAAATGAATATCCTCGAAGCCCGTTGTTGTTTTTCTTGCTTGAACATTCTGATTTAACGAGATCTTGATGTGATCTGATTTACGCTTTCTTGTTTCTTTAGCCAACTTCATTCCTTCTCTAACAAAGCGCCTTTCACCTTTTCTCTTTAAGAGCTTTATAAATATAGTTTGTTTTTTGCAGTATCTGGGGAACAGGTTATCGAAGCAGCCTTCACTTTTCTATTCTGACTACATCATTTTGTAATCGAACTGTGTCTCCTGTCTCTATTCTCGAAATATCGATCTTGTCAATGCAAGGTATTTCCGAGATTATTGCTCCTACGGCAATCACGGTTTCACATTCTTCGTTTATGATGCCAGCAGGAGCAGTATCATTCTTCTTCATCCTGTAAAGAGTGTAGGATCCAACTGTTGACCCTTTGCCGTTCGGGAAAACCAGTATTTTGTCCGTCACCTTTTTTCCCTCGAGTTCGTGCCCCTTTTCTATAATCACACCAGTGTCGGGGTCCACTCCGCCGTAAAACGAGATTGGTTGTGAGGTGGTTAAGGCTTCTCCTTCCGCAACTCCTTTTGAGATGATCCTTCCTTTCAGCTCCATTTTCCCGTCACCGCAGCCTCTATACATTCTTCTAGGCTTCCCAGTTTTGTCTTCATGCCGTTGTGTCTTGAATAGTAACATCCTTTTGCAGATGTTGTTGCAACTGACCTGAACCTTCCTTTCAACGGAGCTACTGCCATACAAGTGTCGCAAGCAAATTTTCCCCCAAAGTCCTCAATTATTTTTGTGTAGCCTCTTTTGTCAGCGAGTTGTTTCATTAGCCTTGAAGTTGCAACCCAGAATTCAGTGCTCGAAGATACTCTCCTGTTTTTTGACAATCTTGCTATTTCAGCAATTTCTTTAATTGAACAGTGGGGACAGCCTATACAGACGAAGTCCATAATGTCAACATCATCGTTAATGCTTTCATATGCTTCTTTTATGTCCACGTCTTCAATGGTGACCTTCTCTTTTGGCAGTTGATGTTTTTCAGATCCAGGCGTTATTCCCTTCATAAAAAACAACGGTTTTGAACCATAAGTCACCACTGAAGCAGAGAACGATTTCAACTCATCTAAATCCGCGTCTTTCACGCCTGTTATGTATGGTATCTTGTTTCCAACTTTTTTACCAATGCACCAGCCCAGGGCTCCCCAATCTGATATTTTTCTAGGGTTAACCGTTACGTCTACATGAACATCTGGTATTCTATTCTCTTCCGAGTGCAGCCCGTAGGACGGTGTTTTACCCACAAAAGCAGCTGCAAGGGCTGATGGACCGCCCTCCCTGTTGGTCTTCGCCCCGATAACAGAGTTAGCGAAAGTAACTGCAGAGGACTCGGACCAAGCAATATGCCTCCCATACGTTGGTAGGCTTCCTATCAGGTATGGTGTACACGTGCAAGAGATGATTGTGCCCATTTTTCTGAAGGCCTCTATGACTGAGTTTTGTTTTTCTGCGAACTCTTTGGAGATTCCAAGTTTTTTCCAATTCTCCAAATCCATTCCTGCAGGGTTCAAGGTTGTGAGAACCTTGACTTTTCCATCCCTTGCTAGTTCATCTAGAAATTCTAGACCAGCATCTCCTAGGTTGTGGTATGACACGCCTGCCACTTGAACAGAATCTATGTTTATGAGTTTTTCAGCGCCGTAGATGTCTCCTAAGGCAACGAGTATCTCCATAGATTTTTTTACTGTGTAACCTTCTTCTCCGCTCAGCATTCTTTCTTCTTGTTTTGTGAGATACATAAGGATCACAGGAATTTTTTCAGATCAACTCTTCTGTATTTCTCTTTTTTAAACCCTTTATCTGTTTTTTTCAAAGGAATCGTTGCGTCTAACCCCATCTTACAAGTTGTTGCTTTTTTTCCTTCAGTTAAATCTCCAGATGGGTCAAGAGAAGACCCTCTTTGTTTTGGTAGGATGACAGCGTCTTTGTCTGCTTGAAATCTCGTTGCAATCGCCCACTCGACGTCGTTGGGATCGTAGATGTTTATGTCGTCATCTACAACAACACAGTGTTTCAAAGAGCGGTGACCTTTAAAAGCTGCTTCAATTGCTTTCTTTCCATCATTTGGATTCCGTTTCTTTATTTGCACCACGGCGTGGAGCCAGCTGCAACCGCCAGGGGTTATGTGAACATCTTTGCATTCGCAGACCTTGTTCACTTCATTAAAAATCGTTGGTGCTTTAGGCATCCCCATTAAGAACTTGTGTTCGTTTCTTCCAGCAAGTATAGTTTGGTAGATGGAGTTTTCTCTGTGAGTTATGCACTTGATTTCAATCACTGGTTGCTGTCTCACCCTATCCACAATTCCTGTCAGATCTAAGAACGGCCCCTCTGATGCTCTTTCTTTTGTTATCCTTCCTTCTAACACAATCTCGCAGTCCTTCGGAACCTCAACATCAATGGTTTTACACTTCACCAACTCTGTTTTTTCCAGCGCATTCGCCATTCCCATCTCGTCAACGCCTTTTGGCAGAGACGTGGAAGCCGCGAGAAGAACAGCGGTTGAGTTACCTATGCAAATTGCAATGTCAAGTTCACCGCCAGACTTTTTAACAGCAGTGTCGGTTCCCCTCTCTTCAACGATTCTAGCCACGAACCTGTGTTTATCCAGTAGCATCAACCTGTGGAAGCACGTGTTTCTGCCCAACTCAGCATCTTTTATTACGCAGATAGCCGATGCAACGTATTTTCCACCGTCTTTTTCGGTGTACCTCATCATAGGAAGCTTTGTTAAGTCAACATCCTTCTCAACTATTTCTTGGCATTCTCCCCTCTCCACAACATCTGGGCGTACAGGGTTTTCTATAGCATCGGATAATTTAGGCAACAATTGTTCTTTCTCTATGTTCAAGGCTCTGGCAATCAGTTCTTTAGAAGAGACGAGGCCGCCTACAACAGGGATGCTGGATTCTTTCACTTTCTCAAAATATACGGGTTTCTCGCCGAGAGCATCTATAATCCCCGCCAGCTCATACTCAGCTGAAACCTCTTTTTTTATTTTTATCAATTCTCGATTTTTGTCAAGCTGTTCCAGAAAACTTCTAAAACCCAATCTTCTCCCTTCTACAAAGGTAATTTCTTGTTTCTAATAAGCCCAGTTTTCTTTATATTTTTTGAACCCCGATCTTTGCTCTCAGGACTTCGAATCCCTCTTTTTCCATTGCTGTGGCAACTGCTTCTTGCAGTTCTTTTCTCGGTGTTAAAGCTACCATGCAGCCTCCACCGCCACCGCCAGTTAGTTTTGCTCCAAACGCGCCTTGCTCCAGAGCTAGATTGATTAGATAATCCAGTTCTTTGCAGGAAACTTCAATTTCTTGCAGTAAGCCGTGATTTTTGTTCATCAACCTCCCGACTTGCCTTAAATTGAAATCTTCTAGGGCTTTTCTCGCTTGGAACGCTAACGATTCTGCTTGATTGAACAATGGATCGTATTTTTCTGGTTTTTCTTTCTTTCTTTCCGCAACACTTGCAACCATTTCTTTCGTGTCAGCGACCACTCCGGTGTTGCCTATGACGATTTCAATGGGCTTCCTTATGCTTAATCTTTCAGTTGTGTTTGGGCCTCCGCTTAGATTCTTCTTGAACCAGATTAGTCCCCCGTAGGTTGCGGCGGTGTTGTCGATGCCTGAGGGTGTTCCGGCGTAAGCTTTCTCAGCTTCATAAGCGATTTCGTTGATTCTTTCATCTGGCAAATTCATTTCTAACTCTTCTGCTATGGCTCTGGCTATTGCAACGCTGCTTGCTGCAGAAGCACCGATTCCGCTGAAACTTGGGAGATTTCCTCCCAACCGAATCTCTAAGAATGTCTTTTCCGAATCGATTCCCATAGTTTTAAGCATTCTTTCAATTGACTCTTTTTGTTGCGTTCGTTTCTTCTCAGTGTAACCTTTCGCGCCTTTTCTTTCATCATTTATAGTGATTTCTTCTCCAGTTTCTTTCACCTCTGCGTGAGCTGTTAAGTCAATTGCAGAAACAATTCCCGGCACGCCGTGAACAACGAAATGTTCGCCAAACAAAATCACTTTTCCGAAACCGGTACCTCTTCCCATCGCAGCCACCCCGAATAATCAATCATTTCCAAGAATTTAAATAAATGGATTATACAGGCTTCGATGTTCAAGTCTTCAAAGAGGCTAAAGTCTCTCTGGCAAGTGGTTAGGGAAGTTTTCAAGCTTGTAGGTAGAGCGGGTGGAATCTGCCGAAAAAGGTATAGCGCGGACCAGAGTTCAAACGTTCTGTTTTCTGTCGTCCCTTGATCGAACTTGATGGTATGATTTAAATAAACGGTATCTACACAGGCGTGGCCAACCAGATTTGGCATATTTTAGTTTGTCTGGGTTTTTCTTCAGCCAGTTCATCATGTGGAAGAAGCTCTTCGCCCTCTTCTT
>Ga0209636_10008238_pt1 | contig 10620 bp, 9 predicted proteins | sample DeeMarSWOR152_54_FD_187464 | JGI IMG/M metagenome (GOLD analysis project Ga0209636, IMG submission 187464) | Marine sediment microbial communities from White Oak River estuary, North Carolina - WOR-1-52-54 (SPAdes) (version 2) | ecosystem: Environmental > Aquatic > Marine > Intertidal zone >... | reverse complement strand
TTCCATCCTTTAAGATTGTGGCACCTTTGATGAAATCGATGGTGGAAGAGTTTTGATAGTTTTTGGCGATGTCCAGTATAACCTCCTCTCCCTCACCGTGAACAACAACATCCACAACGCCCTGTTTAGGAATGATCCCGCTACTTACCTCTCTGCTACACTGAGGTCCGCCAAAAACTGTTAGAATGTCCTTTCTCTCTTTTTTCAGTTCCTTCGCCAAAAGGAGGGAAAGTTCAAGATTGGGCCAAGTGACGGTGAACCCCGCAATTTCGGGATCAACCTTGAGTACATCTTCGCACCATAAACCTATTAGTTTCAGAATCTTCCTTGTTTCAGTTTTTTTAGCATTTAATATGTTTAGTTTCTTGTCGATTGTTAATTTCCTTCCATCTAGCTTGGAATCTAGCTCATTCTTATGTTTACTTGTTTGGAAGTCTATAGCCTTTACGTCAAATCCGTTTATTCTCAAAACAGAGGTTAAATAGGCAATTCCGATCGGAGGCAGAATTGGTTGGTCTGTACTTGCACGAACCAAACAAATTCTCAAGATGCCTCCCCTCACCACTTCTTTTAGTTTAATTTCATTCTTGGCGCGTGTATTGTTACGCGCGCTCATTTATTTACCATCAAGCAGAAATATCTTACAGTTAAATTAGATATGAACCTTGCGCACCCGCGAATAGTTAATTCGTGAAATATAACTCTTAAATATATTAATTGCACAAGTTTAATTTATCCAAACAGAATAGAAGTGAAACAATTGTCTGAGGTATTTTTGATCAAGAATAAATTTTTGGATAACTTAGGAAAAACTCTTGAGAAAATTGGCGTAGAAAACATGAGCGGTGATAGGGTAGCTTTGAAACTGCATATGGGTGAGTATGGTAACCTCAGTTATGTTAGACCCCCAATCGTTGGTAAAATCGTTGAAGTCGTAAAAGAAGCTGGAGGTCAACCGTTTCTTTTTGATACACCAACGTTCTATGCAGGTTCAAGAACAACTATTGAAAGGTACATGGAAACCGCGAGGAAAAATGGTTTTACCAAAGAGACTGTTGGTTGTCCTGTCGTAATTTCAAATGAAGGGGTTGAAGTGAAAACTAAAGGTTCGCTGGGAACCGTCGAGGTCGCTAAGTCTTTGCTCGCTGACGGAATAATTGTTATTTCGCATGCAAAGGGCCAAGCTGAAAGCGGATTAGGCGGGGCGATAAAAAATTTGGGGATGGGTGGAGTTACCAAAAAAACTAAAGCAATAATTCATACAGGAGCTAAACCAGTGCTTTCAAACAATTGTAATGGTTGTGGAGAGTGCATCAAAGTATGCTGGAATGAGGCTATTACCTTAAAAAACAAGCAGCTGATTTTTAATTATAGAGAGTGTTGGGGTTGTGGTGCGTGTATATTAGCTTGTCCTATTCATGCTTTAAAACCGAGGAAAAACAATTTTCGATATTCACTCGCTGAAGCCGCATCTGCCGTCTTGAAAAATTTTGAAAAAGATAAACAGTTTTTCATAAACGTTCTTATGAATATAACTCCTCTTTGCGACTGTTTTCCAGGTTATGGTATTGATTTTGAAGGTTTTCCAATTTGTAGAGACATTGGAATACTAGTTTCTAAAGATCCCGTTGCCATAGATGCAGCTTCGATAAGTTTAATTGAACAAAATGCTGGAAAAGGCATTTTTTACAACTTACATCATGTGGATTGTCAAGAATCTTTAGAAATGAGTGAAAAATTGGGCATGGGGAACAAAGAATTTGAAATAATTGAAGTTGGCACCCCGTTCATGGAGTTTAGAGACTATTTCTTGTAATGTTGCAAAGAAACATCTCCAGAAAAACCGTGTTTGTCAATGCATTCGAGGTAGAAATCCTTGTATTCCCTCGTTTTCGGTATTAATTTATCATTTAGCCACATCGATTCTTTTAGACTATTGGAATCTTTGCGGTTTTCTAGTTCATACACTTTTTCGGCGAACTCAACATCAATCCCCGGAAGCTTAGCTTTTGCCTCTCGAAGTGTTGCTTCAGACGTAACTGCAAGCAAGTTATGTCTAAGCACTAAACTAAAGCGCAAAATCTCCAGAAGCACATCCGAAATGGAAGGAATAACTCCCGAAAAATTCCACCTATTCCTCTCGTACGGGTCAGAAATAACGTAGCGCGTTCTAATACTCAAAAACTGTGGGTACCACCATTCATCAAATAGGCTTACTGGATAATGTTTAAAGTCTCCAAATTGCATATTTCCAAAAAAGTCTTCGCCAAGCAAAATCCCTGTCTTAAATTTATATAAGCTATATGGAAGAAACTTTATTATACGTGCTGTCTGACTTTCAGTCATTAAACTTATATTATAATCCTTGAAGACATTTCTTGTTGAGCGATCATGTGCCTCCTTGATGAGTTCTTTCACTATTTCGGAGGGAGTGTCGTCTCCTATTATGATGAAAAGGCTGACATCACTCAGCCAAGAGTCTTGGTACACTAGAGCGCTTCTAAAATAGCTATTACAAATTGTCTTCATTTTTGCCGAAAGATCATGGAAGAACTCTACTTCTTTCTTGTCCATCCAAGTCGAGGGGCCAGATTCGAACTTTGATGGGAGAGGAGCCTCACGGGTAAGTCTTTTTAGCAGAGTTTGTTCCAAATTCTTTCTCTTTAAATCTTCATCTAGTTGTCGAAAAAGCAGGAACCTGTCATTAACCATACCAACTACGTCTTGGTCTTTTAGTCTTCTTTTTGTAATAGATTGCTGGATCTTTGAAAGGAAACCATTGAATTCAGGATAGAGTTCTTTAAACGCTTCGATAGCGTCCACATTCTTGAGCACATGCCTATTTTGAAGCGCCCATAAAGCAAGTCTGATATAGAAACAGGTTAGAGGTATGTTAAAACTGCAGATGTCCACTTCAGCTCCTGAAAGAGTCCATATCAAATCTCTTAGGCAGTTGACGTTGAATTTTTCTTCATTAATCGGAAGAGTTTTTTCAATATCCTCTCCGTATATCAGTTTTCTTACCCACACCAAGTGATAATACGGGTCATGCAACCACCACCAGAACTCATCTGGAAAGGAGATAAACAAATGCTTGGCAACAGACTTTGTAGCCTTGGATTTGAAAGTATCCTTATAGATTTTCCTTAATTTACTCAAACAGTCTATTTCATGGTCAAGTGACGTAAAATCCAACACGATGTTCATGTCTATATCGCTTTTGGGAGGTGTAAACTCTCCTCTTCCCATCCCGCCACATAAGTAGACTGATTTTATTCGATCTCCAAGATCAGATTCAATCTTCTTAACAAAGTGCTCAACGAGTGAATCATAAACCCCTCTAAGAAATTCTTCCAAAAATCTCCCTCGAAAACATATTCTTTTTAACACTTAAATTTTTTCTGAAAATAGAAAAGACGTTTTTCTGTATGACAAAGGCAATATACCCCATAAAACAGTTAAACTAACTGAATAAGTTTATTCAATTATTGAAGAAAAACCATAGGGATAGATGGTACATTTGAACAGAAAAACAGAAAAAAAAGATAACTTGAATTTTGAGTCATGTATCAGCAACAGCATCTCAGATATGATTTTAGGCAGCGGAATAGTTAAGTCACTATCGCCACAGGTGGACCGTATGCTGCATCGATATACAAATGTCACAGAAAAAGATCGCTGTTATGATTTCTTGAGAAAATTTGCCAAAATACGTGCCTATGCTGCCATAAGGGGAAGCATAGCAGACTCAGCAATTTACATTCGACAAATTAAAAAAGAGAGTGTAAAACAAGGAATTACAATAGATGAAATGTTCGAAAGAATCTTTTCAAAGTATTCTGAAATCGGAATTCACCCTCTAGAAGCAGAACTAAGCGGTTTGCGTGGAAGTAGTTCTGTCAAGTATTTCGCGAGGATGATCATAGATAATGCTGTGTTTTCTAACCTTATTGATTTCAAAGCACGTTTATTGCATATGATAGATGATGTCAAAGAGGGCTCAACTTTTGTGGATGTCGGATGCGGTCCTGGAGAATATATCTCAGAAATTCTTGCTAAAAAGATTCGAGGCCTGGTTGTTGTGGGCGTAGACATAAACCGTGCTGCCATTCAGATAGCAAGGAAACGTGTCTCAAAACATAATAATGTTAGCTACATTCTAGCTGATGCACACCACCTTCCATTCAGAAACGGATTGATTGACTATTCACTCTGTGTGTGGACAATAGATTTTCTAGAATCCCCAAAGAAATGTGTAAGGGAAATGTATAGAATTCTCAGAAAGGGAGGAAAAGCCGTCCTCACAATTCCACACATATACAAATATATGGATGTCCCCATAGGGTATAGTGAACAAGCCAAATGCATAGACAAACCTAAATACCGTAATCTATCAAAAGGCATAAAGAATGTAGGATTGAAAGCTGGTTTCAGTATTGAAGACATAGCCAAATGGACTTACGAGCAAGCGACGTCATTTACGTGGGTTTACAAGCAAATGGATGAGTTTTTAATCAAATTCGCCAAATAATCTCCTCTGCATAAAGCTAAAAAAGTTCAGCAAGCGTCTCTGTTAGAATTTCAGGTTTTCTTCCTATATAGAGCTTGTAGCAGTCCGTTGAATCAACAAGTAAGGAGCTAAGCTCAAATTTTTCAGCTCTAGTTGAGCTACTAGACGGGGCAAGTCTAAGAAAGTTGGGCTCTAAAAAGATACGGGTTGACTCCTGCATTGCATCACCCTTGCTTATCTTCTCTATCTTAGATTTTTCAGACCACCAGAGACGAGGAAATATTAGAAGACGAGGTTCACATGTATCCAAAATAGAATTAGTGAAAGCTTCTTTAACATCAAGAAACCACTTCCTGATCCCAGTGCTATATGTAAACGGCTCTCCTTCTAACAAAAATTGGAGGTCAGAAAAACGTTGGACAAAGTCTTGATCTACGCCTACCCTCGTTGGAAATGCCAACGCCTTAAGCTTTGAACCGTTGCGTTGTATGAGACATGTATCATCTGTGAGATACGCTAGTCCGGTCTTAAGGCAACATAAAAAGGCTGTTGTCTTGCCGCCAAGCATTGACGCTGGGAATAATATCCCAAAGCTCTCGTCTTTAGCGACGGCAGAAGCATGGAGGCGATGTATCCCTTTTCTTTCAAGCCTGCTAATTAGACAAGCCTCAAAGATATTATGAAGCAACTCGCAAAACGCGGAAGTTTCAGTTCCAATTCCAACAAATAAGTTGCCTGTATTATCTAACACGCCAACAGCATCGGATACCTTTGACTTCACAAAGTAGAACTCTCCGAATCGGTAAATGTCAAAGCCAAGGGATCGAGAAAATAATACTGCTCCATCTGACACTGATATTAAACTCTTTTTTTTCGCGCCACGCATAAAAGCATACAACCTAATATCAGGCTGTACTTTAGACATGGCAGTGCGGAAGTAGTTGTAGTCTGCACGAATATCCTGCAGAATCATGAGGGAGTTTGTTGCCAAATCAATAGTAATTCCATGGAAAGTATATCTGTCCATGTACATTTCCTCTCCCAAAGAACAAAGGTAACTCTCTACAACAGAATCAAGACAAAGTTTCATAAATCGCCCCTATTACTGAACTGATACGTGCTGATAAACATAACTTAATAGTATACAGATAGCAATGCGTGCCTGTGGTATTAATCTCAAAAAAAGGGGAGTTTTGGATTCGACTGTACGCATCACTTGTCTCTTTACGGCTAACACTTGTCCATCAGGAGGATGCCGTTCGCAATGTACGTTGTGTACCCGTCTAAGACCATATCGTATACGTGTGTTTTTCCTTCCTCAAAGGTGACACTGGTAACGGGAACCCAGCCGTTGGTCTGTGCTTCATAGATTTCCCAGCCAACCTGAATGTCTGCAGGATCTCGCATCCAACCCTCATACGTGGAGTTTCTGATGAAAATCGGCTGATCCAAAGGAGTAAGCTTCAGCATACCATTGTTGATATTCACGATAACCTCCACCTGATGTTTAATTGTATCCAAAACGTTCTCAGCTATATACGATCCGTTGGTGGGCCAGAAGCCGAGAACCTGATCTCCCTTCTTGATCTTTTCAATAGGCTTGGTTGACCCATCCGCCATAGTAACGAGAGTTCCCTCCGCAACACAGCCTCCATTAGTATCTTCAGGGGAGAACCATGCTTTCAACGTGTGGTCAGCGTCCATGGTGATCGTGTAAGGATTTTGGGTTCCAACGTAAGTTCCATCCTTGGTCCATCCATCGAACTTGTACCATGAATATGGATTGGCCGTGACAGAGACCTGTGTTCCCACGTCATACGGATACGACCCCATGTAGGGATCGGTGGTTCCTCCAATGTCAGCTTGGATAGATAACACATATTGGGGACCAGCAGGAGGAGGCGTTATCTTCAGTTCAATACCATCCGTAGTGAGGGTGTATGTAGAGTAGTCTGGTCTTTGAACGGTAATTTCGGCGGTAATGATCAATCTATGAGTAACTGTTTCATCGTACATTTGCCAGAGAATCAGCGGGTGTAAGTCCACATCGAATGCACGATCGTAGAATGGCTCTGGGTGGTCTTCACTCCTAGCCAAAGAGTAAACATAGCCAGTTTGCGTGTATTCATCAGCCTCATGCACTCCCACGCCATCCCCGCTCCTTGGCACTGTAGAAAGCTGATCGACCAGAAGGATTGCGTCAATACACCAGCCTGCGACACCAATCCACCCCACACCCGCCGCCATCGAAAGCGCGCCAAGCGCTAAGGTACCAGCCGAGATTACCGGCGCCCAGTTAAATGCGCCATCTGCGGGATCTTGCAAGATAACGTTGGTTCCGCCAGGGTACATACTCTCATATCCCTTTATGTAAATTTCGGCGGTCTCATCATTAGCTCCACCAACGGTGAGTTTTGATGCTGAAACCTTCATTTCGGTAATCCGATGGTAATTATCTTCCCATGGGTACAAGTCAAATCTTTCTCCAGATGAGACTGAAGAGAATGAATGCCCACGCCCACCAGCCTGGTCTTCAATTCCTATTGATGTAGGTACGTCATTTGTGATTGACTCATATTTGAAGGATATAAATTCGTCGTCGCCATCCCATTCAGGATAAAAGTAAACCGCAAAGGTTTGCCTATTACTATTAGCTTTGTTATACACATTGTCCCACATAACCACAAACGAGTCAAATGGTCCGTTTCCATACCTTATGGTCCCGCCTTTGGATGGGTCAAGATCTCTCCAGAATGGTGCAACAATGCTGCCTGGATCATCAATTGTCGGAATACTCACGGGATTAGGGCTAGTCCATAATACACCGTTGTCGGGGTACGCTCTTGGGTCAAAAGTTACGAAGCCGTTTGATGTGATGAAAACCTTTTCATACCAATGACCATAGTAGAGGAAATCATAAGGTTGACCCATCCACAGCAACTCGATATCAACCCACTCCCCGTCATTGTCGCCTAATGTCAGTGTCTGAGGATCCCAAATCTCGATATAATCATTTCCGACATATGTTACCGTGTATCCCATGTTGCGTCGAGAATTGGCTGCTGCCACAACGGGTATCGAGAACGCAGCTTGTCCTGCCAAAGGCCAATCTACATTGATCTCATATAGATTGACACCTAAAGATAGGTGTGCATTCGCGTCGTATTCAGATGTTACGAGCGTCTCATCATAATAAGTGTCCTCTTCAGGCAGTTCAACCTCCCAGTATTCTTGAGCGTGACCCCATGGAATCATAGACAACATTGAAACTAGCAAAATAATTGTTAAGAAACCCAGAAAAGATTTTCGTCCTTTGCATGCATGAAGAAACTATGATTCTCCCACAAAACCCCTTCTTTTTTATGCGGGCACAAAACTTATGAAGATATGTGTTACCAGTGTTATAACGGAAGAAGGAACATAAATGATCGTTTCATTGTTTTTCCTTATGGTTGGCGCGGGTTTCATTTTGTTCAGAATATTAGCGCGAGCATTTCCCAGTGCTTATCAGGAGCCAAATCAAACAATTTGGCTTTGGGGACCACTAGTGAGTTTCCCACATATAGAGAGTCCCGATGGCAGGGAGGAACTCGTTAAGTATCTGTCTAAAACATATTTGAAATTTGGTATCTTCTACTTTTTTCTCGGCGTCATTCTCCTACCTCTCCCCGACATTAGTCAGGAGATGGTTTTTCTTTCGAGTATAGTAATGGTGATCTTGGTCTTTGTTGGGATTTATTTCGGTCGTTCTTTGGGTATAGACAAAGCATTGGAAATCAAGAGAAAGTTGGCACGAGCGTCAGAAGCAGGGAAAATCTTCGGGACAATTGTTTGTCCATCATGCAAGAAGCAGATTTCAGAGGAATATAATCAGTGTCCTTGGTGTGGATCAAGCATGCATGCATGCATAACGAGGGGGAAACCTCAACTATGAATTCCAAAGAAGAATCCATTCAAGACGAAAAACTACCAGAATACGTGGATCCAGAGGTCGTAGACATTGAAGAATTAGACATTGGGGGCTACATCGAACTAGCTACAAAAGAAGAGGAGAAATAGAAAAAGCCGAGAAAAAGGAGAAGAGCGACATGAAACCTGTCATAAACGACGGAATCATCTGGAAGAAAATTGATGAAAACATCTTAATCTTTAACCCAGAAACAGGCGATCTATGTAGACTGAACATGACAGCAACCCGAATCTGGGAACTATTAGACGAAAATCACACAACAAAAGACATAATCGACATCATATGCTCTGAATTCAAAAACGCAGAAACAAACCGTGTCAAAAACGGTTTATCAAAATTCCTAAAAGATTTAGAGAACAGGAGATTAATAAATTGGAGGTAACGATATCAACACCTCCCAAAGCATTCTATTTTTTCCAAGGGGCACCGGAATAAAACGTAACAGTAAACTTGCAGAGGTTGGTAGAGGACACGTAATGCGCTGTATCGCTCTCGCTCGACAGATAAAACGATCAAACCCTAAGACTGAAATTATGTTTGCAGCATGTGCAGAAGAACTTGAAATCGCAAAGGAGCAGGGTTTCAAAACAACGAAGATACCAGCTGTTGGCTATAATTCAGATTTAGCAGAAGAGATCAAGCGAGTTCAATTTGAAGTCAAGCTTCTTAAAGTTCTAGATCCAGATGTTGTTGTAAGCGATACGCATTCAGCAGCAATTTTGGCGTCAAGATCTCAAAACATCCCATGCGTTGGTGTCTTTAACCTTCCAGTAGTTACACCGTTTGCTTTGGTAGCTTTACTTGCCAACAAGATTGTGATAGCCGATATAAAAGAAGGTCTTCAAGTTCCAAACTTCCTCAAACAACATTGCGAAGAAATTCACTTTACAGGCCCTATTCTGAGTGAAGAAGTGCTAAAGTTCCAAAACAAAGAAAAAACGCGAAGATCTCTGAAAATTGGAAAAGACGAAACGTTCATTACAGCTTACCTTGGGAGAGCCCTCACAGATACTAAGTCACTTCTCATCAAAATTACAAATGCGTTCAGCCTGATCAAGCAGAAGGCTCCCCACGCTAGAATGCTCGTTGTAAGTAGTGGTCAGTCCGCCCAAGCTAATACGGAATATAAAACCATTAAGATCAGAGAATATGTTCCAAGTCTCATAAGATACATAGGAGCTAGTGACATCTTTATAACCCGTGGTTTTGTCTCAGCCATGGAAATGGCCGCCTTGGGAACACCGGGTATTACCTTACCGATTCGAGATGAGCGAGAACACGAGTTCGCTGCGAAAAGACTTGAAAGATTGGGTATTGCTCTCTTAATGCCCAGTGACAAAATGAAACCGCGAAACTTTGCAAATGTTGTATTGAGCTTACTCTCGAATGAAAGACTTAAGAAAAATATGTCCGAGGCAGGCAAAAAGTTTGTTGATGGAAGAGGAGCTGAGAGAGCAGCTAGAATAGTAATGAGCCTACTTTAGAGCGCCGCGCTTTGACAGTAAATAATTTGCAGTATCCACAGTCTTACTATTTATAACAAGAAGAGAATCATCGAGGCAGTAAAGTATTGGTGAGATTATCCCTGTTTGAAAAACCTTGCTGTACTCAGATTTCAGAAACTCTTCTATCGGACGTTCGCTTTTCTCCTTGATTAGTTCATCTAGTAATTTGAAAATACTCTTAGCCACATTTGACCAGTTTTCTTTCTTTTGTCATCCTATACCCTCGAACCACAGTTTCACGTCCTTTGTGATTGCAGGCCAAGTACTCACTCTGTATCCTTTCTTCTTGATGTACTTGGTGTCACTATGGGGAAGAAGGTGACGCAGAACATGCGCGCGCAGCGATCCTCGTCGCAGGCATAATGATAGTGAGAAGAAGAAAGTAGACTTAAAAGAAATTTCCCCTTTTTTTTCTTACATGCTAACATATATTATCGTTATTCGAAAATAATGCGCGCGCTCAAAGTGGCTCAATTTTGAGGAATTCTTACCGGTAAATTGGTATCAAAATCCTACTCCCGGCGCCATACTAAGTGAATGTTAGTTACATTTGTTTTGTCTTTGACGTTTTTTGGCAGTTTATTGGTTTTTAATCATAATTGTTGCTTCATAATGCTTTTTTCAATGGAGACTAA
>Ga0209636_10008237_pt1 | contig 10621 bp, 8 predicted proteins | sample DeeMarSWOR152_54_FD_187464 | JGI IMG/M metagenome (GOLD analysis project Ga0209636, IMG submission 187464) | Marine sediment microbial communities from White Oak River estuary, North Carolina - WOR-1-52-54 (SPAdes) (version 2) | ecosystem: Environmental > Aquatic > Marine > Intertidal zone >... | reverse complement strand
TTGGGGCGTCCGGATAGAAACTCTGTCAAAAACTTTGCAAACTCACTGTTCTTCCTGTAAACTTCCAGTATCTCCTCGTTCACAAAAATTTTGAATCCTTCACGAAGTTTTTTCGATATTTCTTCAGCCACACCAGTGTTTCTTCCTCCATCCGTCAATTTTTCCTTCAGCAGCATTACTGCGTCTGTGTATTTCCTGCGAATTTCCACAACCCATCTTCCATCTTCAATGTACGGTCCAGAAACATTATTAGGGCTTTTCACATGTTTTAGCAGGAATTTTCCACACTCGTCTTTCTTTGCAAGGGGCGGACCCAAATGTTTCTTAACCAGTGGAATAAAGCGTTGTTCAAGTTCGAAGACGAACATGTTGATCGCTTTCTCGTCACTCCATGGAACATCTCGCAAAACACTGAAGTCGTTTAATTGAATCAACCTACGCAACGAGCGTTGAGACTTATAGAGCTGTCCCCAAAGAATATCTGGAACCACATCGACTTTTTCAAAAGTTAGGAAAACAATCGCAGAGCCAAGTTTTGCCAATTTTTGTTTCATTTCTTTCGCTGAAAAAGCAGCAGTTTCTGGAGGATAAAAGAAATTCGTGTGTGGGTGTTCTAGGAAAACGCGTGCAGCAGCTACGAAAGTGTGAAGTTTCCGTCGTCGTACTGCTGAAGCAACGTTTCTCCCCTTGTCAACGGGGTCAACCACTACTAAGGGTTCTTTGAACAACAACTCCAATTCGTTTTCTCTTCTTTCGTAGGAATCTTCAATGTCAATGACTATTGTCTTTTTATGTTGTGCAAAGGCTTCCAGCGCCTTTGCAAAAGTCCCATAGTTTAAGATTAGGAGTTCACATAAGTAGCCGCTGAACCCTCCAACCTTAATTTCAGCTCCGTAAACACCTACTCCTTTCATGAATCTCTTTAGCAACCTCACCTCGCCTTTCATTTGTGCTCGCAAGTGTTTCTTCACATAGTCTGTATGAAACGGCGTACGGTCTGTGGCGCTTAACCATTCTCCTCGTTTGACCTTGTAGCAAGGCACGATATTGATTCGGGTATCGTTGACTACTGCCTCCAGATATGGATGTTCCGCAAACCTTTCAATTTGCTTTGAACCTTCTGTGGCTTTTCTAGCTATTTCTAGGCAAATGCTTCCAAGAGACTTGCGAGGTGTGGTGGTGGGGACGCGCATGAAAATATCTATGTCCGGGTCCTTGCTGAGCCATGTGTCCTTGGCAACAGAGCCTTCCACACGCACCTCAGCTTCAAAGCCAGAGTTCTTGGATGCAGAAATAACTTGTTTCTCTAGTGTTTCTGCTAAAGCCTTTATTTCAGCTCGTTCTCCCTTCTTGGGCGTAACCTTCTCCAAGACGACTGCGCAGACGTTTCCGATTTTAGCTTGCATAAATCTTAGCTCTTTTTGTTATCGTGGACAGAATTCTTCTAGGATCGAATAAATGGGTCCTTTTGGTGTTAAGTCGCTTCTTTTAAGCCTTAAGCATTCAGCCCTGACCATTCCGAATTCGCAATTAGCATTTTCACTTATGCATTTCACGAGTTCAACTTTGTTCCTTCCGGATTTCACACGGGCAACCGTTAGATGAGGACTAAAGCCTTTACTGTCTGGGGCGAATCCCAATTCGCGCAAACGTGGCTCCAGTTGACTGAAAACACTTCGCACCTGGTCCGCGCCTTCGGTTATTCCCACCCACACGACTCTTGGATACCGCAAATGCGGGAAAGCACCAATTCCTAGAATCTTAACATCAAATGCGGTGAATTGAACCTTTTTCATTTCTTCAAAAATCTTTTCAACCATGGGTGGAGTTATGTTTCCAAGGAAACGGACAGTTATGTGAATATTTTCTGGTTTGACTAATTTCAGATCTGCCCCAGTTTTGATCAGAAGATTCTGTGCCCCTGTCATTTTTCTCAGAACAGTTTCGTTGTCTATGTCGAAGGCTATGAAACTTCTGATAGATTCTGGCATTTGTCGATCTCCTTCCAAGTATGGTTATTTTTTCTCCCTTTTATAAATGCTTTACACACAAAAGGTTGATTAGTCAAGAATTGAAATTGCGGAGGGCTGTTACGTCTCAAACTATTCAAATGGTTGTTTTCTGTTTCTCAGTTTCCTTGATGAAGCCAGATATGTCCTCAAAGTCTTCAATGTTTTGTAAGTAGTGTTTCCAAGCTTTTTCCCTCTGCTGAGCATCATGAACCCAATCAGCAAACGCAGGTATTTCATAATCAAAGTACTTTGATCTTTCACCCAATCTGACAGCGATTTCCTCCTCGATTAACTGAACGTAAGGATGTTCAACTTGGCTTTTGAATTTGAAGTTTTGGTTAAAAAGGACGTGAGCAAGTTCATGCGCTATGGTTTCAGGATAGCCCTAACCTTTACGAATCTTACCCACCACAATCAAAGGAATATCCTTGAATGGAGTCTGACCAGCGCCAAAAGGAACCACACATACTCTAACTGTTGGCTCTTTGAAATCAACTCTTGTCAACTCCTTGAGCCAGGCGAGAACATTTTTCTCGTAGCGTCTCCAGTTCTTCTCGACGACTACTCTGAGCTTCTCAGCGGCTTCGTGTTCTTGTCTTAATTTCGCCCCAAACTCCTTCAGCAACAACTTGTCTCTCTCATTACGGAAGCCTTTCAAAAGCCTATTCCATGCCGCCCTACTAACCCCGAAATCTTCTAATCCCCTTAGCTGCATGATATAGGCTATAGCTAAATCATCAACTTCAAATACGATTTCTACCAACAGATAACCGCCACACAGTATTCTTCTACGCCTTAAGCCATTTGAATCTTAATGCTTTGGCTATCCATTCCAGGTTCACCTAAATGATAGTTGTCATGCTTTGTCACGAGCAAACATAAAATAGAAGGATTCGACATCTAAGCAAATATCATGAAGGAGAAAGAATCGATATGTCCAAGCCCGTAGATCATTATTTGTGGTTGGAGAACCCAAAGGACCCTGTGGTTGTGAAGTGGTTTTCGAAAAGAGACAAAACTACAAGAAACCTGCTGAGGAGAATTTCAACCAAGCTTAGGCCAAGGATTGAACATTACTATTCGATCCCTTATGTTCTTCTAGTTAGGGCAAGTAGCAACGGGCATTTTGTTCTCTTTCGTGATGGTGAAAACTTCAGAATCAAAGTGATAACGACTGATGGGCATGCGAACGAGTTGGTCAACTCTAAGGAGCTTGGAAAGGACGTTGTGTTACAGTGGCTTTATGCTTCTGGAGAAGGAGATAGATTTGCCTTCTCTTATTCTTTTGGCGGTTCTGATGAAGGAATCCTAAGGGTCATGGAAACACACTCGAGAGAAGTTCTAGACGAGTTAAAAGGAAGAATAGGCGAAATAGTGTGGTTAGACAAGGACAGATACTTTTATGAAAGATTCTACGCAAAAAAGAAAACGCCAGATGGAGTGGCTCCGCCAGCAGACAGAATCTTCTTGAGGGAAAACGGTAAGGACGAAATGGTTTTTGGTACCGGTATTCCAACATCTCACTTCATAATGCTAAAGAAAAGCAAGCAAGGATCTAGAGGCCTTTTGGCAGTAAGTTACGGATGGACGAAAAGCGACGTTTACGCTGGAAAACTGGGAGAGCCTGAAAACTGGAATCTCCTCTACGGCAAAGGTGACTTCATAGCTTGGCCGATAGACTATATTCGTGGAAGATACTTGGTGGCTTCTTTTGATAATGGAGGAATGGGGCGAATATTAGCCATCGACAAGAGTGGCGAAGCTGATGAGATTGTTGGAGAGCAAGCACACCCCTTACAAGAGGCGGTTGTCGCTGGAAACAAAATAGTAGCCAGCTACCTTGCTGACGCTTCCTCAACCCTAAAGACATTCGGATTAGATACAGGAGAATTTGACGAAATCAAGATTCAACCTTCTGGAACCATAGATTCCCTTGATTCCAACGGTGTTGAATGCATCTTCAGGTATGAATCATTCTTTATACCTTACCGCATTTACGTTCTCGAAAAGAACAGATTGAGAGTTCTAGATTCCCAAGAAATCCATAGACACCTCGCAGTAAAGGACTTGTGGGTTAAATCCAAAGATTCAACTCCAATTCACATGTTTGACGTTGCGAAAAAAGCCAAAAAGCATGATCGAGTATTAGCCTACGGCTATGGAGGCTTTTCGATTTCCTTAACGCCGAGATTTTATCCACAGATTATTCCGTTTCTTGAAGATGGTGGAACTTTCGTTGTTGCCAATCTTAGGGGTGGGAAGGAATATGGCGAAGAATGGCATAGAAAAGGTATGAGAGAGAAGAAGCAAAACGTTTTCGATGACTTTATGGCTGTTTTGGAGTTTCTTAAGCGCAAAGGCTCGAAAGTCGTAGCGTTTGGAGGGAGCAATGGGGGGCTCCTTGTAGGAGCAGTTTTGACTCAACGCCCAGAATTGGTTGATGGCGCACTGATCGGTTACCCAGTTTTAGACATGCTTAGGTTCCACAGACTACATATTGGGAAGGCTTGGGTTCCAGAGTATGGCGATCCAGACGACCCGAAAGATGCGAAATTCCTCATCAAGTATTCGCCCTATCATAATGTAACTAGGAAGGAATACCCGCCTGTAATGCTTTACACGGGCTTACATGACGATCGTGTCCATCCAGCTCACGCATTCAAATTTGCGGCAAAACTCGAAGAAGTTGGGACATCTTGCTTGTTGAGAGTTGAGACAAAAAGTGGGCATTCAGGAGCAACACCTATAACAAAAATAGAGGAATACTCCGACACGATGGCATTCGTATACAGACTGCTCGAAATCGAGAATCAAATCTAGTTTCGTAAAGCTAGAAGCTGGTTTTAAGCCTTGAACCATTTGAATATTAAATATCTTATCTTTTCTTTCTCCAGGTCTGGCACTGCTATGATGAACCTTTTTCGCACTGTTGTGGCAAGTCTTCCAGCTTTAACAATCTCTGTGGCGGTTATCTCGGATTTGGCCCTTTTAACAGAAACCATGTAAGGTGCATGCTCTAGGCCTGGGCCATGTTTGTAGACGGCAAAGTCGCATCCAAACTTTATTCCCGGTGTCACAACAAAACCGCTTTCGCGCAGATCATGATAAATAGCGTATTTTCCATCGAATTCTTCATACAATTGCTTGGCTCTTCGTCTAAGCTTCCTCAAGGTAACTCTTTTCTTTTCAGATCCTTCATACACTGTTATCAGTTTCTTTTCAGCCAGATAAACGCCTTCCATCAGATCTAGAATCAGTGGAACATTGAATTCTGGGATTTTGGGCTTTGAAATACCGAGAGGTTTTCCATAAAAACCTGTTTTATAAAGTTCTGAACCGTCGTTACAATTCCATACGACTAGAAAGTTTTCGATGAATTCTACTCTGATTTTTCTGGGCATGCAGTTCTTCGCCCTTTACATGATGAAAGACAGTATTCTGGCAGCGTCAGCAGCATCTTGAGCCTTATCAGCAGAATCCTCCAGAAGCTGGAGAACATCCCTCAAGAGTATTAAGGCTGGAAACTCGAGATGGCTGCTCAAAAGCCTGATCTCAAGTCCTCGGTATAGCTCATCAACAATCCGTTCAGCAACCTCCACTTCCTTGGCTTTCTCCATGGTCTTGGCTGAACCATAACTGAGAACCAGCATTGTTTCTCTAAGCTTATTCACAGCTTCCAAAACAGCTTCTGAGAGCTTCAGCAATTCCTCCTTTATGTCCATGGGTACGTTCCAATTGTGCTCCATGATCTCAAGCAAACGGAAAGTTATGCCTTCGCCAAAGTCTGCGATTTCGCTTGTTAGGCTTGTGAATCTCAGGAAGTCCTCCCTACTGAGCAGAATTGCACCAATTTCAGCGAGTTCTCTAGAGACTAAACGCCTAGCCTCGTCGATCTCATCTTCTCTACTTCGAATCTCATTGAAGAGCTGCCTTGCCTTTTCTTTGTCATTTTTTATGAAGCAGTCTATCATTTGAGGAACTATTCTAGCCAGATCCAAAACTATTCTCAAGTGGTCTCGGCAAACACTTAACGCCCTACGTTTCACACGTCTTTCAGTCTCTGCTGGAAGCACCAAGTCTCTCCCGCCCGCGAAAATAGGCTCAAATCTCTAGCAGTAGATACAGTGAAGTGTTAAAAAAGGTAACGTAACCTTAACTCTCAAAAGGCTTGCCTAAATCCTTAAAGTCGGCTTTCCAACGGAAATATTTGTGCAAAAGCTGCGACAATTCTTCGACTCTGCTTCTCACCTGCTTCCACGAGTCACGGTCTCGAATCGTAACTGTATCATCTTTCAGTGTTTCATAGTCCACGGTTATGCCTAAAGGTACGCCGATTTCATCTGCTCGAGCGTATCGCCTGCCAATAGAACCCGCCTCATCATACTCCGCTATAAAGCCTTCATCAAGCAGCATTTTATGGATTTGCAGTGTCTTTTCAGGTATGCCATCCTTACTCACTAGGGGGTAGACACCAACCTGTATAGGAGCTATGTCCCGTGGAAAACTCAGTATAGCCCTATCGTCCTTGACGCGATAGGCATACTCGAGAGCTACATGAACTAGTCTATCTGAACCGAAACTTGGCTCAACAACGTGTGGAATGAACCTTCTTCCACGTTCCGTAACCTTCTCTCGAGTGATTTCTACATATTGCGGCAGAACCTTATGTTTTCCAAGCTTGAAATAACCATCATTCTTAATGGAAGCCTCGATCTTCTCTGGATCAGCCTGTAAAATCATTTCTGCCACCTTTGTTGTATCTTCCTTGAAAACTGGTCCAAGCTTCGCCATCAAAGGCTTCACGACAGTCTTTTCTCTCTCAACTGGCTTTTCATGTTCTTTAAAAATACGCATATCCACGCCACTGAACTGCATGTGCCGTTTCAAGTCATAGTCTGTCCGGTAGGCGTGGCCAGAAACTTCAAACCAGCCCCAGCGTTCAACCTTAATCTCTTGGTCAAAGCTTTGAAGAGCGTAATGGGCTTTTTCCCACGGAAGCTTCTCGATAAAACGTTGCCTTTCAGCCGGCACACCTAAATCAACCAGCAATTTCTTGGCTAGTGCCATGAAGACTGCTTGCCATTCAGTCTTGATGTAGCCTTTCTTCAGTGCTTCTTTCACTGCAGCTTCAACAGTTTCCTCTGAGCCACACAATTTACTTTCAGCCAAAACCAGTGATAACGTCTCGTTTTCGAGGTCCTTTAGTAGATAACAGCTTGGTTCCTCTGGGTCGAAGAAGAATTCAAGGTCCATTATGGTGAATTCCCTCCATCTTATTAGTCCTTGCCTTGGCGAGATTTCGTTTCTTTGCGCGTGGCCTATTTGTATGACGCCAAAAGGAAGTTTCTCTCTTGCCATTTCATAAAGATGCCTAAACTCTACGAATATTCCTTGTGCGGCTTCTGGCCGCCCGTAACCAACAGCATCAGAATAAGGGCCAATAGTAGTTTTGAACATTATTAGGAAGTATTCAGGCTCGTCGAGGGTGCCTCCGCATTCTGGACAGCGTATCTCATGTTTTTCAATAGCCTTCTTAACTTCCTTTGGACCAAGCTTTTCAGCTTCAGATTCGCTGTTCTTTGCATAGTCCCTGAGTAATTGGTCTGCTCGGAACTGTCTCTTGCATTTTAGACATCCAGCCATGAGTTCTTTGAAATTTTCCACATGACCTGAGGCTTCAAAGACCTTGCTTGGCGCAATAATCGGCGACTCGATTTCGAAAATCCCAAGCTTGTTTACGAACAGCTCTCTGAGTTTTTTTTCAATGTTTTGCTTCAACTTAGCACCTAGGGAACCATAGGTTACAAAGCCGCTCGCTCCACCATATATTTCGTATGATTGCCAAAAGAAGCCTCGGCGGCGTGCTAACTCATCGATTATTGTGAATTTGTCAGGATTTCTGGTTTTGTCTGTCATTTCTGGTCAGCCTTTTTCAGTTGAATATCCAGAAACTTAGAGGACATACCTAATAAAAAATATTGGCTTTTCCAGAAGATCCAGCATTTCCATTTTTGCCTCTTCTGTCTTACCATGAGCATCTGTGGCACATTTGCGTGCTCGCGAAAGAACAGTGTATGGAATTGACCAGTCTTCACGTTCTTGACAAGTTTTATTAGGATATATCAAACTACGAATGGTTTGAGGTTTCCTTGAAAATGAGTGAGTATGAGAAAGAGATTGAACTTGTTGCCTATTGTGGCATTTATTGTCGGTTATGTGACTATTATACTGGGAGAATTAGAGATTCCGCCAAAGATTTGCTGAGGGTCGTTGAAAAACATCCTGAGCTTAAGCTTTTTGCTGATACTGCTAAGGCTTTTGACTTTGCAAATTTCATTAAAGGCCTAAAGTGGGTTTCAAAAGAGTTTCCTCCTTGTGTTGGTGGTTGCAGGGGTGGTGGAGGTTGGCGAGACTGTCCTATGCGTAAATGTTGTGTTGAAAGAAGTGTTAGGTTCTGCTATGAGTGCAGTGATTTTCCTTGTCAAGCCTTGAAGAACTTTCCTAAACGTATTGGCGAGTTGAGTGAAATAAAGAAGACGGGACTGGAAAGCTGGGTCAAACGAAGACTGGGGCAAAATACGCCTTAGCAGTGATGCACAAATCAGTAGAGGTTGGTGACTGAGTTGAGAAATCTAAGCCCTCAAGACTTGTTGGACTTAGTGGATGGCGCGGCGGTTTTTTCTGCGGGAGGAGGAGGTGCGCCAGAAGCAGGCTACGGAATAGTGGATAAGCTGACTTCTGAAGGTTATGCTGTGAATTTTGTGGCTCCGTCTGAAGTGCCTGACAATGCAAAAATCGTCAATTTCGCATGTGTCGGTGCCACAACTACCGTTGAATATGATGCCGAAGCAGCAGCCAAAACCTTAAGGACGCTAGAAGAATACGCAGGTTTTTCTGCTTACGCCACAATTCCCGTCGAGCTAGGTGGCTTCAACACTTTAGCGGCGGTCGACGTTGCCGCCAGACGCGGCATTCCAGTCGTGGATGCTGATGGAGCTGGCAGATCTGTTCCAGAAGTTCATTTGAAAGTTTACACAATTGATGGCATATCGTTAACTCCAATGGTTGTCGCAGACTTGCACGCGAAAAACATAATCATTGCCAAAGAGACGGCAGATTCGAGGGCTGCTGAAAGGGTTGCTCGAGTCCTTGCTGCTGAATGGAGTCACAGTGCTTACACTGCAAGAAGAATATTGACAGGTGCTCAAGTCAAAACTTCGCCAATTCAACTTAGCTTGTCGAAATCCATGCAAATTGGAAAGCTGCTGAGGAAAGCCGTTGACCCGATAAAGGCAGTTTTGAAGGAAACAAGCGGGTTCAAACTATTCGAAGGAATCGTTGATTCCGCTGAACAAGAGACCGAAGCTGGTTTCACATTCGTCAACATAAAACTTCGGGGACAGCATGAATTCGCCAGAAAGAAGTTCGAATTCAAAGCCAAGAACGAAGTGCTCGTTGCTTATAGAGATAGAGAGCTTGCCGCAGTTGCTCCAGACATCATCACACCCGTGCACTCTGAAACTGGCAAGTGCATAACTGCAGAAAAAATCAAGGAAGGCAATAAACTGACAGTTCTAGGATTGCCATCACCCAAAAAATGGAGAACGAGCAAGGGATTGGAATTATGGAAGGACGTTCTTCAAAGATCAAACATATCAGAAGATTACGTGCCCATAGAGCAACTACATTAATTTGAAAGACTTATCATCACAATCTGCATTTTCCCATTTCCATTCAGCGGCAAGCAGCACAGCACTTAATAAAGCAGTCACCAAATAACAAAAAGCTGATAGGGTGTCTGAAACTTGTCAAAAATAAAAGTGGCTCTAGTGGGTGTGGGAAACTGCGCTTCTGCTTTTGTTCAAGGCCTGCACTATTATGGCGTTTGTGAAAAAGAGGAACAATGTATTGGACTACGTAGCCTCTTTCTCGGTGGTTTTCACCCTAAAGATATTCAAGTAGTTGCGGCATTCGACATCGACAGCCGGAAAGTTGAGAAGAACCTTTCTGAAGCCATTTTTGCATCGCCAAACAACACTTTGAAGCTCGTTGATGTCCCTCAGACGGATGTCATTGTGCATAAAGGTCCAGTTCTAGATGGCATCGGCGAATATACAAAAAACATTGTGCAGGTAAGCAGCCTGCCAGAAGTGAACGTTGCAGCCACAATGAAAGAAACGAATGCGGAAATCGTTATTGATTTGCTCCCGAGCGGAGCGGTTAAGGCTTCTCAATGGTATGCTGAAGAAGCGTTGAGTGCTGGGTGTGCCTTTGTTAACGCTACACCGGTCTTTGTTGCCAGCGATCCGGCGTGGGGCAAACGTTTCGAAGAGGCTGAACTGCCACTTGTAGGCGACGACCTAATCGACCAAGTGGGCGCAACAACATTACACAAGACTTTGCTGAAGTTGCTTTCAATGCATGGCGTTCGCGTAACTGAAACATACCAACTTGACGTTGGTGGAGGCACGGAGTCTTTAGACACTCTCGAGCGAACAAGAGACATCAAAAGAATTGTCAAAACAAAATCTGTTGAGACAGCACTGCCATACAAGGCTGATGTGGTTGCGGGGTCCACGGATTACCTTGACTTCTTGCAAAACAAGCGC
>Ga0209636_10008236_pt1 | contig 10621 bp, 10 predicted proteins | sample DeeMarSWOR152_54_FD_187464 | JGI IMG/M metagenome (GOLD analysis project Ga0209636, IMG submission 187464) | Marine sediment microbial communities from White Oak River estuary, North Carolina - WOR-1-52-54 (SPAdes) (version 2) | ecosystem: Environmental > Aquatic > Marine > Intertidal zone >... | reverse complement strand
TGGTCATCGAGGAACAAACCCGCTTTTTTTCTCTCGAGCACCGGAATAGCAATTGTTTCCTTGCTATGAGGTATAGGGAAATGAACTGTTTCCCTACCTGAAAAGGTCATCAGGATATCCCCCCTATGAATCCATAGGGAAAAACTTGCCAAAATGATCAACAAGGCCACAAGCACTGGGAGCAATTTACGCAATTTCCGAGGCCAAAAACGAGCCCACATTTCTGGTTCCGGATTGCCCCTAATATCCTGAATCGCCTTGCGAACGGTTCCTCGAGATATGGTGAATTCATCTTTTGCATACGCAACGAGAAGTGACCTGTCGCAAACCGCATTGATCCTCCGTGGATTTCCACGGGAATATCTATAGATCTCCCTTAAGGCACCAGTGGTAAACCTCAGATCCCCTCTGCCACCTCCTACCACCAGCCGATGTTCCACATATCCCTGGACATCCTTTCGATCCAGAGATCTGAGCTCGTAACGAACCATGACCCGCTCATTAAGCTGCTTTAAGGAAGGGTGAGCGAGAAGCTCCTTTAATTCGGATTGCCCCACAAGAACGATCTGTATGAGCTTCTCCTTTTCTGTTTCCAGATTTGAGAGCATCCTTATCTGTTCAAGCACAGGCAGTGAAAGATTTTGGGCCTCATCGATTAACAAAACTGCATTGCCTCCCTGGCCGAAGGTCTTGAGCAAGAACTGATTGAGTGTGTCGATGTATTCCTTTTTTGTTTCAACTGAGGAATCCGGATCAATGCCAAACTCCTGATTTACGATCTCCAGCAGTTCCGTGTCTGAGATAAATGAATTGAATATCAGGGCGCTCTTGATTGAGTCGTCTAATCGCTCAAGGAGAGCCCTGGAAAGGGTAGTCTTACCCGTACCGATACCACCAGTAATGGCAATAAAACCCTTTCGGTCATTGATTCCATAGAGGAGGTGGTCAAGGGCCTCCCTGTGGTAGGTGCTCAAGAAGAGGTACCGCGGGTCAGGGGTCAGATTGAAAGGACTTTCCTTAAAACCGAAATATGACGCATACATGAGACTCTTACCTGAATTGGTAATTGATTATTTTTTCCTCTCCGTTTCTCATCACCTGCAGTGCAATGCGAGATCCTGATTTCAATCTCTCGTAGACCCCCATTACGTCATCGGGGCTTTTGATATTCCTGCCATTGATTCCCTGCACAATGTCGCCGTTTCTCAATCCGAGTTTGGCGAAAAAAGAACCCGGCCTAATATCACTGACGGCTAAACCGTCTGGCGTGCCATCCCTGAAGTGAGGTCTTATCCTTACCTGAGAAAGTAATTGATGAACGTTCTTAAGGGATTCGTCCACCTCTGAGCGACTTACTACTACGGTAGTTTCTTCCTCAACGGCCGGTGATCGCACATTTTCAGTTTCAGCTTTCGAGGCAGCCTCTTCCTCCATGGTTAGGATTTCATCCTTGTCATTGACGCGCAAGACCACCTTGCCTCTCAATATCCTCTTGACCGTGGCACCCTGAATGCTGTCACCCGCCTTATAAAGACCTTGCTTTTTTTGGGTGACCTCTTCGATAACAGCAAAGGCATACTGTTCGCTGCCTACAACTGTTCCCAACAGTGCCACATTCAAGGAAGTGGGCTCCAGGTCGCTCAGATCTTCCCCTCCGCTTTCTCCTAATACCTCTTGTCCAGAACTGAAGATATCTCTATCAATGATTGCCCGATAGTAATCAAAGGGGGGCTTCCCGTGTTCCTTCGTATCCGGTAGCTGGGACAAGGCACTTTTTTGGATATCAACCCCGTGAAGATGAGCCGTAGCAATGAGGTAAAAGAGATTGACCGCAATAAAGATAACAACAGCCAAGGCCAACAGATTAAAAAGTGTCAGAAAACGCTGGGGCATAGTGACCATTCCATTAAATGAAGCTAATATTCGGCTGAGCCAGGGTTCCGCGAATACGAAAGGGGAGCGCTCCCTTTCTCAGCCTTTTTCTGAAATACTCGAGAGTACTCTGGATACCTTCAGTCTTTTTGAAAAATGCAGCGAATGGCTCAATCGTGCCTCTAAGATCAAGGCTACTCTTTGCCAATTGTTCTGCTAAGCGAATGCTTCCTGAGAGGGTACCCTTCAACAGGGGGCCCTCCAATTCCAAGCGAGTGAGGTTTACGGTTCCTCTCTTAAGGGCCATATGAATGGCAACCTCGTTATACTCAATGGACTCTAACGTTAAGATGGGCGACAAGAGCTCAATCCTGCCGTTTAGGAACTTGAAATTTGCCTCTCCGGCGCCGTTCAATAACCTCTCTCGCTGTCCGCTGTAAGAAACGGTTCCGAAAAGGATTCCATCGACGTTTCTGCCAATCAAATCCTTCAGGTACTCACAGGTGCCAATTCGAATCGTGTCAAATTCGATTTCCGCATTCAAGGGACTTGCCCTGTCATCATGGTTGAAATTTGCGCAACCTTTTATCCTGCCTCCGTAGGCCACGCACCGAAAGTACCAGCTATGGTCTCCTTTGATAAATGACCCTACCCCGGGTCTCAGGAGAAGGCTGTCAGCCCTGAAAAGCTTTTTGTTAGGCTTATCCAGGAATGAAATTTCGGTGTGCCCAAATCTTAGACTACAAAGTGGCCATGGTTTTATCCTGTCAATCGAAACCATAAGGGGAGGGTTAAGATTCCGTGCCCTTACCGTGAGATAATCCCTGACAGCATCCGAAGGAAAAAGGAAATATAAAAAACCAGCTGTCAAAAAAATACAGTAGCCTATGTAGCCGACCCATCTTCTGTTTTTCAAGAAAAATTGTTTCATAACAGCAGTCCCCTGGCGAGCAAAAACCTCATGTTTTTCTCCCTTCCTTCCCTACTGAAAGGTTAATACTTGCAAGATGGCATCGAGGCGTCCGGTCTTCTTTTTATCTTCTTTTATTGAAATTCTCTTGATGCTCACAACATTTTCGGTTGATTCAATACGCCAAAGGTAGCCGGACAGCTGTTCCAGGGTAACTGCCTCCAATTTCATCTCAACCAATGATTCCTTGTAGGGACCAGAGCCCGCGGAAACGGAGGGTTTCATGTACTTGATACTGTTCTTGACACCGGCGTCACGTGCCTCCTTTTCGAGAAATGAAAAGAGCGTAAACCCCTTCCTTCGTTCAGCAAGTATCTGCTCTACTCCTTGAGAACCCTTCTGATATCCATAGTATTCGGAACTCAGCCTTACTATCTCTTCCAATCCATCTTGTTTTGCCCTGACACCTCTCCTCATCTTCCTTCTGGTTTCAAAGAAGGGAGAGATCAGGAATTGAAAGATGAAAAAAACCGCGAGAAATAATGCCGCACCAGATACAAAATATCTTTCACGCTTCGCAAGCTTCATATTTCGTGTTTCTTGGGTTTTTTGGGTTTGTTGAGTTTATTGGGTTACTCGGGGCCTTCGGGTTACTGGGGTTTATTGTGTTCGTCGGCTTGATTGCTTCATCACCCCACCTAACCAGTTACGGATCTCTCGATTCTCATCCGCTCAACCCAACAAACTCAATGAACCTAATGAACCTCATTGCTTTTTCCGCTGCAACTTTATTTCAAACTCCACCTGTTTGCCAGATCGATCAAGATTGGCAGAACTAATGGTGACTTCGCTAAAATACTCTGATGGCTCCAGCCTTCGCTTAACAATGTCAACGGTATTAAACGTATCAGTCTCCCCCTTGATCTTGACTGTCTCTGGATCAACCACCATGGTGGTCACGGTTACATCCAGAGATCTGGGAATCTTGAGGGAGATATCCCGTAGCAGGTCAACGACCCTTTGGTCTCCCCTCATTCCGGGAAGGGAGAAGGCTGACCTTTTCATTTCTGTTATTCTCACCTTCATCTGTTGGACTGGATCCACGATACGCCTTTCATCAGGAAATGTTCCTCTGTATATACCGGTGATCTGTTTATCCAGCATCTTGTACTGCTTTCTTAGGAGATAATAGTCCACACCGAAATATGCGGTCCCCAGAGCCAGAATCACAATCAAGAAAACGGCAACTCTTTGAATCTCCTTCCTGAGCCTGAAAGTTCTCTTCGTGATCTCAAATTCCTCTATTCTAAAATTAAACCCCATATCCTTCTTGGTGTCTCGAAGGGCAAGAGCAAGGGCGCCGTCCATGAGGGCAGGCTCCCACAACTGGGCCACATCCTCGTCTATGTGCACCCTTGTATCCCCTGCCACATTGATCCTCTCAACAGGAACATCAAGAAATTGCTCTAAGAGGCGCTCAGTATCCGGGTAACGACTTCTGCTCCCCGTAACAAATATCTTCTCCGGCCTGACTGTTCTGTTGTTCTGGCATTCAAATCCATGGAGTGTATAGTGAACATTTGCACAAAACATCCTGAAATGTGGTTCTATATGCTCAGCTACCCGGGCCTCCAGATGATTGCCTGTTGGCGCATTTGGCAAAGCCCCAGAGGCGGAATCATTGCCAAAGGGAAGTACCCTGATCAAGCTTATTCGCTTGTTAAGATAAAGGACCATTACGGTTTGCCTGCGACCCATGTCGAAAAGAAGCCCAGCTTCAGGTATGCCCGGCTGCCTCAACAACCATAAGCCCGTGGGTACTCCCCTGACATCCAAAACGTCTGGATCAATCCCGTGGTCTCGAAGGACCGTGAGGTATTCGGAGATATATGCTCGCCTTACTGAGGCAGCAAGGATTTCACTCTGATCCGACTGATCAATAATGGTGAAATCTACGAGCAAGCTCTGGATTGGAAAGGGGACCATGGTCTCAATATTAAAGGCTATGGTCTGTCTGATCTTCTTCGCATCCCTAAAAGGCATCTGAAGGTTGCGGTACGATACCTGATCCCCGGCAATCGTGCTGATGCAGGTATCAGCCCTCAGGTCCATCTGTTCGCTCAGGACCCGAAGTGCCTCCCCTGTACCCCCTGCCTCTTCGATCGTAACACAAGACCAATCGGTTATGTGATAACCCCTCAGTCCCACTTCTACCTGGACTGCCGCAACTGAATCACCATCGATGTCAATCCCGAGAATCTTACCTGGCATAATTGGTGTTTATTGAGTTTGTTGAGTTACTTGAAATACTTGAGTTTGTTGTGTTTGTTGGGTTTTTTGGGTTCATGGCATTCTAGTATTTACCCTCTCAGAAAAGGGATTACATCTTTACAGCATTTTGCCGAAATACCGTTTCGCTTGGGCAACAGCCCCTTTAAGTTGAGCTCTAAGACCTGTCTGCTTCCAGGAAGTGTTGTTTCTTATGAGGCTTACTATCTAACAGGGCAAAACCGCTCCAAACTCAAGAAACTAATATTCTATTCGGCCTTCCAAGATAAAATCTTGACCGTTTCCTCTTGCCTTTCCACCACACCCACAATGCGTTTACTCATTGCTTCCCTAAAACCCTGTGAGATGATCTGGAAATAGGTACTCGAGGTTGTGAGTAAGCTCTCTGGGATGTTCACATCACTCATGCCTGGAACCTTCTTATACCATCGCGCATCTGAAAGGTCATTATCTTCGTCAAGACGGTATTCAATTATAGCATCAACCAGATCCTGTTCTATTTGGTCCGATAGAGCTCTAATCACCCACGGATCTGCCGTGTTGATATTGATCCTGCCATCACCGTAAGGGCTCAAGTAAGGCAGTATACCTGGTTTTTCGCTCGAACCATAGAGAAGCTCCTTTGTTACACCTCTGACAAACTGCAATTCTTCCAGAAATTCAACGGGCGCATTCTTGCAGGGATACGGTACTTCCAACGCCTGGTAGTAGGAGTCTTCGGCTCCAAACCGGGTTACCTCGTTGTCCGAGTCGATCCAGTCCTTTAATGCATCTACGATATTCTCCGCCGCTTCGGGATCAAGACCAAATTCAGGGGAACTCAGAAATCGTAAAAGCAGGCCTTTCTGCGCATCGTTGTACTGTCCGTTCTGGTCAACGAGTTGGTTGATCTGAATTCTCCCTGAGAGGTCCATGATCCGGACGGAAACCCGGCCCTCGTCAAAGAGGATAGCAGCGTTCTCAGAGAGGACCCCTGACTGCGCCCACAGTTCTTGCAGGGTATCTACATTACCTGATGAGCGGTCCTCGTGAAGCAACGCGCATGCGCCATTAAATCCTGACCTCGCTATACAACCCAGTTTAATGCCATCCGAAAGATTGGCAGCCGCAAAAAGGTTCGACCGCATTGATGTATTGAACTGGAGCGTCAACACAACAATCAAGCCTACCATGAGAATCGTAAGAATTAATGCAATGCCCTTGCTTTCCTTGAGAAGCGTTACCATGCGTATCCTTGCTCTATTGGAACCGCAATGCTTGTCATGAAGGTGAGAGGGACATCGGGATTTGAGGCATTTTGAAACTCGAGTAAAATGGAAACCATTTTCGGTATCTTATCCTTAAGCTCCCCTGAGTCAGAATCCCAGCCCTCACGAACCTCACCATCTTCGTCATGATAGGTCAAGGTAACCGATGCCAGTCTTTCGCACAGCACCAATCCACCGGTCTCCTCCTCAGGGGATACCGACACCTCAAACACCGGTTTATCGCTCCGATAAAGAACAAGATCATCCCTCCCATCGCCTTCTCGGACATCATAGCTGATCTCAACTGCTCCAGGGTCTTGTTCCTGCCCGCCCAGGTTCACGTGGGCTCTGGAAATGAATCGAAGGGTATCAGCGCTCCTACCATGGATCTCTTGGTCCTTACCTACAAATAGCGACGTAGTGGAAGTGCCCTCTGCTGATTTCCCTGCCAGAGGATTCCTCTGAACATAAAGGGATTCCAAATCCTCGAGCATCCTCTCCATGGCAATTCTGGCCATGCGGTAAATTTCGACCTCAGATTCGGTCTCATTAATAACTCGAAACGTTCCTGTAGAAGAGGCGTAAATCGTGGTGAGCACGAGAGCAAAAATGGATATGGCGATGAGCAGCTCAAAAAGGGTAAAGCCGGACTGGAAGTGCCTAAAGTTATAAGTGCCTAAAGTCATAGAACGCCATCTTTGTCCTATTGGTTGAATCCGTTCGATCTGTTGAATTCGTTTATAACTTTCTTTAAATTTAGGCACTTTAGCTCACTTCAAACTTTAGTTCATTTTAGCTTTTGGTTTTGGGTACAAACCGGTACAGCCTGAGCCGGTATTGATACCGATCCTGCTCACCCCAAGAGACAACCAAGTCAATCTGTTTGAGATAATCCAGGGCCTCTTCTGCACCGGCAAATCCCGGAGAGCCCACGGTGAGGTTCCAGTGATAGCCTGGAAAATGCTCTCCAAAGTCACCGGAATCGGAAGCCATATTCTCAGGGTTCTCTGCCTCTACCTCGGCCAGCTTACTCTGGGCAAGAAGTGCAGCCGTTGTATTGAATTTCGCTTCACCGGCGAGCGACAGACTCTGGGACTGTGACGCTAAAACGGTCACCAAGGCGATAGCAATAATGGCAAGAGCAATCATAACCTCAAGGAGGGTGAAACCTGGCTGCAAGTGTCCCAGGTTATAAGTGCCCGTCCGCCTCGTGCCGCAAAGCGGGACTGGCAGGCCTAAAGAGCCTAAAGTTATGGAATAACCCCTTTGTTTTATTGGTTGAATCTGCCCGATCTGTTTAATTTTTTTATAATTTTTTTTCATTTTTGACACTTTTAACCCTGGCCCTGTCCTGGTTTATATAGGATCAGTAAGTTACTTCTAGCACGTACCGACCCACAGACCTAGCAGTATGATTATAGCACATTGCGCCAGGACGGGCTTCACGTACCTTAGTTCATATATAAATATCCACATATTTATCGTAGATTTTTACCGTTCCAAGAAAAGGGCTGAGCGTCAAAGTAAACTCTCTGCCATCATCTGCCCCGAGATGGATCAGGGTTTGCTCGACATATCCCTTTTTGCTAAAATAAAGTGTTATCTTGCCATGCGCCTGCTTTCCCTTCCCTCGACGCCAAACGTCCAGGACTTTAACTCCCCGGGGAAACACGAGGGCTTGCTCTTGAGCCAAGGCCCTTTCTTCTTCGCCCATGCCAGCGTACTCTATCCACAGCCGATTCGATTCAAGATCAAGATGGACCAGATATACCTTTTGCTCCCTAATTGCCTCGCTTCTCACCTCTCTTACTAAACCAACCAGTCTCCGTGTCGTGGCCTTCACGTCATCGGTTACCAGAGCATAGCGCAACCGTGGAATGGCGAGGCCAAGAAACAGGCCCAGTAAGGCCACCACAACCACCAGTTCAATCAAGGTGTAGCCCTTTGTACTGTTTGTTGCCTGCCCGTCCCGCTTTGCGGGACGAGGCGGGCGCGAGTCCCTTGTCTTCAGAGGAACAGAAAAACCGTTTCCCGACGGAAAAAAGCTACTCCAATTCCCAGTTGTTAATATCCTCATCCCTGCCCTCACCACCGGGTTCTCCATCGCCCCCATAGGAAGTGAGGTCGAAATCCCCGTGAATACCAGGGGAAAGATAAACATACTCGTAGCCCCACGGATCTTTGGGAACTCTTCCTTTTTCCAGGTATCCCCCTTCCCTCCATGCCCCAGGGAGTCTGCCAACCGCAGGGGGTTCCACGAGGGCCTGTAAGCCCTGTTCGGTACCGGGATACACGCCATTATCCAGCTTGTAGAGCTTGAGTGCTGTCTCTAAAGTCTCCATCTGAACGCGTGCCTTCGTACGCCTCGCTTCTTCCGGTTTCCCCATGATGCGCACCCCGACGAAACCAACCAAAATACCCAGAATGATAACAACTACCATGAGTTCTATGAGGGTAAACCCCCGATGGTCCGATTCTTTCCTTACCATATTTTTTCCCCTTCATTCATTTGGTTGCCCCGGATCTAAATGAAACTGCTGCCTGTTGGAGCATTGAAGTATCGGCTTTTTCCCCTGCCTCTGTCTCCCCTGATCCTTCCTCTATTGCCCATCTCAACTATACCATCCCCTGCTCCCAATCGTTCTTAGCGGATCATCTGGCTCATCTCGAGTATGGGGAGCAGTATGGAAAACACAATAAACGCTACCATCACGGCCATCACCAAGATCATGATCGGCTCGAGCATCGAGGTCAACGCGATGATCTGTGATTCCACCTCTCTTTCATGGGTGTCTGCAATCTTATGCAGCATTGCTTCGAGCTCCCCGCTTTGCTCACCAACGGATATCATTTGCACCGCCATTGAGGGGAACAGCGGGCTCTTAGAAATTGAGCTGGCAAGGCCCTGGCCCTCCTGAATATCATCTCCAGCCCCAATGATGGCCTTTTCAATGAGAGAGTTATCGACAATCCTGCTCACAATCTGAAGAGCTGTAATGAGGGAAACGCCACTCTGCAAGAGGCTCCCCAAGGTCCTTCCAAATCGAGCAATGGCAATTTTTTGATTCAAGGGCCCAAAAACGGGCATGCGGAGTTTGAGCTTATCCCAGCGGTACTGAACCCCTGGCCTCTTTTTGATATATCTCAGGACTAGAATACCACCAAGGAAACAGAGCAAAATAACCCACCAGTAAGAAAACAGGAAATTGCCCACCTTTATGAGCACTATGGTGGGCAAAGGGAGGGCTTGGCGCATCTCGGTAAAGACCTTCGTAATATTCGGCACAATAAAGGTGATTAGTACAAAGAGGACAATGGTGCCGATGAAAAACATAAAGATGGGATAGGCGAGGGCGGCCTTAAACCGACCCCTCAGCGCCTGTTGGTGTTCGCCAAATTCTGCCAGACGATCTAGAACCACATCGAGAGACCCTGAAGCCTCGCCGGACTGGACCATGTTAACGTAGACATTTGAAAATATCTTGGGATGTTGGGATAGAGAGAATGCGAGGCTGTTACCCTGGTTGACAGACTCCTTGATCTGGGCCATAACCTTTTTAAACAGGGGATTGGTCATCTGGGTTATGAGGGACTCGAGAGACCTTACGAGAGGCACTCCCGCTCCCAGCAATGTGGACAACTGTCTCGTCATTGCAGAAACCTCTCCTGGCTTGACCCCCCTCAACACTCTAACCAGGGAGCCGGGGCCTGAGGGAAGACCCTTGGATTTGGAAAGCGCCTCTTTGACCTCAATCGGAAAGATCCCCGAGCTCCTGAGCTTCTCGCGAGCAACCACATCACTGTCCGCATCAAGGATGCCCTTTAGGGTCTTTCCAGAGCTATTTAGACCTCTGTATTCATAAACTGGCATATTGTATGGCTATATTTCGCTAAGTTAATGAGGAAAATTCTCAGACGCAGGCGAGAGCGACGAAATCCACATAGGGCAGCAAGGCATTGAGCCAGCTTGCTTTCAAACAGAAGCGGCCACTGTAGTCTAAACTTGGGTAACATAGCTTGGATTATCGCTATGTTACCAGTACCTGTTTTTTATGTCAACTTATGTGCACAAAACCTGCAAATCAACGAAAACCTTTGCCACTGGAGATTGGGTGGGCCTATTGATAGGGAATCTTTGATCCGATTTTAGAGGTGGGTGGGAGGAAAAAACGGCTATCAAATTGGATCAGGTGTAGGGTATGGCCGACTGTCTCATCAGCAAGGTCAGTTGCCCAGAACCAGATGAGACAATTCTGGAGGGGAAAACGCTGCTACGTCTTCTCCTTTTCTATCCTCCGCCGCT
>Ga0209636_10008235_pt1 | contig 10622 bp, 6 predicted proteins | sample DeeMarSWOR152_54_FD_187464 | JGI IMG/M metagenome (GOLD analysis project Ga0209636, IMG submission 187464) | Marine sediment microbial communities from White Oak River estuary, North Carolina - WOR-1-52-54 (SPAdes) (version 2) | ecosystem: Environmental > Aquatic > Marine > Intertidal zone >... | reverse complement strand
CGGCTACCAAAGCAGGCGAGACGGTCAAGGCATACGTAGACAGGATTAGCACGACCTTTAGAGAGGCCTGGCCCAAACTGGATATTACCAACGATTATTTTATACGGACTACCGATGAGAACCATCAAGACACGGTCAAAGAGATCATCTCTCTGGTTCATCAAAAGGGCGATATCTATTTTAGTGAATACGAGGGAAAATATTGCGTCGGATGCGAACGATTTTTTACAGACACAGAATTAGTAGACGGTAAATGCCCTATTCATATGAGCGAACCAAACCTTATCAGGGAGGAGAACTACTTCTTCAGGATGAGTAACTATCAACAATGGCTCATAGACTATATTAATCTTCACCCCGACTACATTAGGCCAGAGAGGTATCGGAACGAAGTTTTGGCCTTTTTGCGGGAGCCCCTGGAAGACCTCTGCATATCCAGGCCAAAAAAGAGACTGTCCTGGGGTATCCCCCTGCCTTTTGATGATAACTTTGTAACCTATGTCTGGTTTGATGCCTTGATTAACTATGTATCAGCCCTGGGCTACCCTGGCGGCGAACGCTTTAAGAAGTTCTGGCCCGTTGCACAGCACATCATTGCCAAGGATATTCTGAAGCCCCATGCCATATTCTGGCCGTGCATGCTCAAGGCAGCCGGAATTGAGCCGTATCAACATCTTAATGTCCACGGCTACTGGAATGTGGATGCAGGAAAGATGTCAAAAAGCCTGGGAAATATCGTACGGCCTATGGATTTAGCCACTCGGTATGGCCTCGATGCCTTCAGGTATTTTTTGCTCAGAGATATGGTGTTTGGCCTTGACTCAGATTTCAGCGAGGAATCACTGGTGAGGAGGTTGAATTCTGATCTGGCAAATGATTTGGGAAACCTGGTGAGTAGAAGCACAACCATGGTAGTCAAGTATTTTGATGGAATTGTTCCTGTCCCCGGCACCGTGGCAGAGGAAGACCGTTCATTGAGGGAAGCTGCCCTGCACGTGAGCGAAGAGTATACGGCTCTGATGAAGGAATTTACCTTTCACAAGGCCTTGATGGCGGTGTGGGAACTCATTGGAAAGGCGAACAAATACATCGATACCATGAAACCGTGGGCCATGGCTGAATCAGACAAGGAACGCCTGGGCACCGTACTCGATACCATCGTCGAGGTCATCAAGATTGTCTCAGTGCTCATCTGGCCGTTTATGCCTCAGACCGCAGAGAAGATCCAGCACCAGTTGGGGTTAGAAGCAGTTGGAAAGGACTTACATTTGCAGAGCTTACAGGGGTGGGGAACGACGAAACGGGTCAGCCCTGTCACCAAGGCCCCCCCGCTTTTCCCCAGGGTTACTGTTGAAAGGGAAGAGCCGGTTGAGCCGACACTCGAACTCATAGACGTCAAGGACTTTCAGAAATTGGACCTGCGCGTTGGGGTCATAAAGAAGGCTGAGCCCATCCCCGGATCAGACAAATTGCTGAAGCTCACCGTTGATATCGGAGCGGAAAGGACAATTGTGGCCGGGCTGGCTCCCCACTATGGTGTCGATGAACTGAGGAATAAACAAGTTATTGTGCTTGCAAACCTCAAACCGGTGAAGCTTTGTGGCGTCGAGTCACAAGGGATGATTCTCGCCGCGGAAGATGAGAGCGGGGTTCACGTCGTCATGAGCGATATGGAAGGTAAACCGGGAAGTGTTATCAAATAAGGTTCCTCCATGTTCGATTCGTAAACCGCACCTCTCATTGGCGTGTTCAGAGCTAATTAATGCCATAAACCATCCAGCTCCGAAGCTGGGCGGTCCAAGCTATGCTATGCAGCTGAGTGGGTTTTGAGTTTTTATCTCTCGCCCGCTCCCCTTCGAGCCTGCTCAGGGTCGCTCGAGCCCGCAGAGCACTCAGAGCAAAATGGCTACGGAATGATTGCTTACCGTTTTATGGGAGAAAGTTTAAGGAAAAAAGAATGCATTCTTCTTTCCTTTTAAAACCTTCCCCATACACAATCCCGCGTAGCGTGATTGCACGCCCCTATAGGGGCAAGGTAAGCAATCTCTTGTGTATCATGAGAAAATCTTGATTCTCTGTGAGCACTCTGCTTGCCCCGTTGAATGTGCAACCTATTCAACTGGGGTGTACTCCGCCTGCCCCGTAGGTGCCGTGCATCGTACTGGGGTGAGAGATCAAAGATCCTTTTGGAGTCAAAAACAAGCCGCCCTTTTTAGGGCTGGTTGCTGACTGGCTCTGTCAGAAGGAAACAGCAGTATTACTCCATCATACCAATTGCGGAGCAAAGCGGAGCCAAGTTCTGCCTGCTATTGGTCCCCGAGCTTCTTTAAGGTCTCACACGCCTCGGTCTTACCCAGGGTGCAGCTCTTCTTCAAGCTAGACAGGAATTCCGCCCGTTGTCCGGTGCTTTGATACACCAATGCCATACCAAGGTAGGCATCGGCAAAATTCTGGTCTATATCCAAGGCCTTACGGTACACTGAGAGCGCCTTTTCATAGTCTTTTTTCATGAAATGGGCAAGCCCCGTGCTGTAATAAGCCCATACGGAATCAGGTTTTCGTTCTATGGTGTTCTCGTAATCGGAAAGAGCCGCGTCATACTGGCCTCTATTGTAGTAGCACAGCCCCCTGTTGTAATAAGCATCGGAGAAATCATAGTCAGCATCGTCTGATTTCTCGAAAAAATCTATGGCTACGGTGTAATCTGTTATGGCCTCATCGTACCGTTTCTGGTCGTACAACAGATTTGCCCGGTTGTAAAAGGCATCGGTATGCCCTAAATCGTTACTCTTCGTTATGCGGATAGCTTTTTCGTAAGCATCCAAGGCCTCTTGGTGCATGCCTTTTGCAGCATAGATTACGCCTAGATTATTGTAAACATCGGCATGATAAGGCTTCTCCTCGCTACTTAAGGACAGGGCAATGTTGTAGTAATTCTCGGCATTGAAATAGTCCCGTTTCTGATAATAAACAAGGGCAATGTTGTTGTGGGCCTTTTCATCGTTAGGGTTGATGGTGATAGCCTGCTTGAAGTCCTTGAGGGCCTGATCATATTGCTTTTTTTCATAGTGAGCCAGACCCCTGTTGTTGTAAGCCTCGGCATAGTCGGGCTCTAAATCAATGGCCTCTGAGAAGGCGGCTATAGCCTCATCGAATCTACCTTCCTTCAGGTATTCGGTCCCGGTATTAAAGAGGGTGCCCGGATCTTGGGCGGTTGCTGCCCTTGGCTCCGGAAAGGCCAAGGACACCAGGACTACCATGATGATTGTCCATCTTTCAACATAGGTTCTTTTCATAGCTCAATCTGCTATTAATTTTAAATTAATCCCTCAATTCCTTAATCCCTAAATCCCCTGTATCGTTCAAAAGGGTCGTTGTAGGGATAGCATTCCGAAGCACTTGTACACGTTGCTACTCAATCAACCACAGTGAAATGATTTCATGCCTTAGGTTGGTGACATAGCCCACACGATTCCCAACACCGAACCAGGCCCTGAGGGCATGCTCTCTTGTTGGTGTGGCAAATTCTGCATTTGGAGAGAGCCGATACAGAGAATCATTAATCACTATTTCATCAACCGTTATCCTGCCAATACGCCCGGTGCCGTCAAATTTGTCGGGGTAGTATTGAGGTAGCGCCCACCCGGTTTTTTCCTGCGTTTCTGCACATATACCTGTTAAAGGCTGGCCGAGGTAAACGAATACAAGAGCCAGCCCAATGGCAATCAAGGGTGTGAATTTCCTTCCAAAACAGAATTGCTTGTTCCCTTTTTTTTCCATAGGTCCTCCCGCAAGCTTAGTCGAGTTCTCTCCAGTGTCTGACGCCCAATCTTGGTGGTTTTTCCCGTACTCTTTTGATGGTGCCCTCAGAAGAGCTGAAGTATTTCATCTCTGTACTTCCCATTCGTAATATGGCCGGGAGATGCAATCTACCCGTTTTCTGTATGCCTGTTGGGGCCACCTTAAATCCCTCTCCAATGTCAATGAGATCGTTTGAATCGATGAGGGCGTCGGCATCGATATCAAACTGGGCCCTCAAAAGCCTGCCTCCAGAAGCGGCATCCATCTCGTGAACGATAGAGTCTCCCCCAATGCCGCAGGGCTCATCTACCGGTGTGAAGGTTATCACTATTGCTTTTCCGTCTCTGATCATGACATCGCTGAGTACCCGCTCTCCGGTGAGGGGCAGGTCAAAATACCATCCTGCATGCACGATATTGGGTGGCTCTGCAGCTGATCCGGGGTTTGGTGATTCATCGATGTCAGAGTCGTTAACGGTTTCCCAATTTGTCACGTTATTGGTTAAGATGCGAAGTCTTAGATCTTCACCATTCACCGTTACCGTCCAGAAATAGGGGAAATTGGGATCGCTTTCCGGGGACGGCACGATTTTTTGCTCTAAGAGGGTCACCGATGCAGGCTGGTTTGAGAGCTTGTTGGTGGTAGATCCCCTGTTGAAAAACCCCAGATACTCACTGTCATCAGTATCATCGCCGTAATCCCATATTCCATAGATGGTATTGAGGCTGGTATCGCCAAAATCGGTTATTCCCAGATATTTGCCGGTGCCGAAAACCACCAGATAGCCGTTTTTCGTCGGGTGCCGCATAACATCCGGTTTCGTGGTAATGGGCTGGCCGAGGGCCTGGAAGAGGGGTTGGGGATTTCCCCCCCCATCTTTATACGCAACAGTCCAATTATTGTAGTCGGCGTTGGTGAGATCGAATTTCCAAAGATTCCCTCTCAGGTCGCCCGCATAAACGTAATCGACCTTATCGTCATAGTTCACGTCGATTGCCACCGGTGTTGAGAGTCCGTTACACGAGCCAGCACCTGTATCTATGCTCTTGAGCAGCGTACCGTCTGAAGGGTCAAGGATGAGAAGCACGGCGTTGCCGTTGACACTGTTATATCCATTTGCCACAATCACGATCCAGCCTGCCTGGGAGTTAACGATGGCGGGCCTGGCGTATGTGTAACCCAGATCATCATGACCGCCAAATTCCCACATGACCTTTCCTGCTACCTCATCATCAGAGCTGACGGAGGTAGTTTCATCTATGCCCGTGATGTTGAGGGCGTAGTAGCCCTTTCCGCCCTTGCCCAGTCCGCCAATCAGGAGCGTTTTCGCGTTGCCCGGCGAAAGTTCTACCCCTGTCTGGATAACGGGGCTGAGATCCACGTAGTAGATATGGTTGCCGTAGTAGGTCGGATTGGCGAGGTTTTTGAGGTTTTCAAAAACGATGTTCGGGATATAGGCGAATATCTCGGAGCCGTTGGTCGCCCGAAATGCGTGGAGCATACCATCGTTGCCGCCCGTATAGAGAACCCCGTTTTCAAACACCGGCGAGGAGTGAACAACGTCACCGAGTATGCTGAAGCGGTCCCTGAAGGTGCCCTCGTTCAGTTTCTCAAGGGATCTGTCACCCCTCAAAAAGTTTACTATAGTAGGATCTGAGTTGAGAGAGGTCTTTTGGGTACCGGTTAGGCTGGTATACTGAAAGGGAATCCCGCTTGCAGTATCAGGGTTCCAGGTTGCAATCTTACGATTGGTCCACAACGTGGTATCCAGCGCATCCGCTGCCGACCACTCGGGGGTTTCTGAGACCAAACCGGTTGTCCAATTCACCTGATAGGCCTTCACATCGCCTGTCCAGCCATCACTGTCATAGGTGGATTGAAACATGTAAAGGTCTGATCCTAGCTCTTCGTACAGTTCAACGCCGTTCACGGAAACCGGGGCGGCCGATCCCGTGCGTGCCTCGATATTTTGTTTTATCGAAAGCAGAGCGTTCGTCAGTTCTTCCGAATCAAAGGCGCTCAGGAATTCACCTCTGCCGTTCACCGCGGCATGCCACAGGTCGTCTATTTTTTGGTCATTGCCAGCTGCTGGGTCGGGCCATGTGGGATAGGGGCCGTTTTCCAGATCATATGAGGCCGGATTCAAAGTACCTGACACACCAAAGGCCACGGTATAGGTCACCATGTGCTGATAGTCCACCCCGTCCTTCACGTTCGTTGGCACTTCGTCTCCCAGGCTTGAAGAGAGGTCATTTTCATAATAGAACATGGCCACGTCAGCAAGGGTATTCGAATACCCATCCGCATACGGGACTCCATTGTCGCTGTCTGCATTATCTATTGATGTGTTGAGGGGCGGGTCGCCATTCCAGTACCCGTCGGTTATCAGAATAGCAAATGCCTGCTGACAGGCCCCGCCCTCCTCGGGGGCTTCATAGGGCGAGTCATTGCCCGCAGTGCCATCGAGCTTAATGTTGTCATCCTGGTCGAAGTACCTCCCCACTGCCTCGAGCCCTCGTCTTAAGGTCGTCAAAGTGTCGGTGACGGTAACGCTATACAGTTGATCCAGAAGAAGATTAGCCTGATTTTCTCCCTGAGCCTTAACCTTCAAGACCGTTTGCACGACGCTTTGGTTAATGCTGTATAAGCCCACGTTTACGCCCTGCACGTTTGTAATAGCATTAGCTACGGCGGCGGTGGCTGTCAGCTCCCGCCTTCGGTAATAGGAGTACCAGTTGGCGAAGTTTTGCCTCTCTTCGGCAGGGGTGCGGGTCGACTGGACTGCAGTTGGGACACTGGCGGGATCCAGTTCCACAAGATTAGTAACCTCTTCATTCGGACCGCTGCCACTAACGGTTGCCTGATAGTATTGTATAGTGTACGCTCCCCCTGTTCCCCCGATAACCACAAGGTAAACGGTATCACCGGCGTCGTACACGTCATTCGCGTTGGCGTCATTAAAGGTGTAGTAATGGGCGTTCGGAATGTCTATCGGGGTGACACCAACAGGAGCGAACTTCACCGCATCTGCACATGCCCGATCGCTGGCAAGGTTCGGCGTATTTGAAAGGGTCACATCTCTCGGGATCCCATCAAAGGGATATGAACTGGAGCCGAGGCGATTCCACTGTTTCTCGTTTATGCGCTGGTTCACTTGGACGGTATCCAATCCTCCGGCATAGTTGATTGCGTATTCCACCACGTCGGAATAATGATCGGCACTTCTCCACCATGCAAATACGTCATAGTCCCCGGCGGGCAGGGTCGCCGTCCAAGTGGCCGTACTCGGTGCGCCGTTTTCGGGGGTTTCCCAGAAATGGTTGAGGTACGATTCACTATGTTCCTCAACCGCGGTCCAGTCTCCGGTCTGTGAAAATGCGCTGGTATCCAGGTCATCAACGATGATACTGAAATCAAAGGAATAGTAGGTATCCCCCAGAGCGAGGGTGTAGGTCTCAATTATGGGATGAGATCTTGGGTTGTCGGGGTCAGCGTCATTGAGGGTCGGCCACGGCTCATAATCAACGCTGGGGTCGTAATACAACTTGCTGTAACCCGACCACTGGGATTTCCATTTCATACGGTCTTTTTGGTTTAGTACGGTGCTGTCAGCATATACATTGTCTCCGGGATTATTGAAGACATATTGATAGGTCTGATAATAGGTCTGAAACTTTCCATCGTTCTCCGGGGTCAGGAACTCCCAGTCCATGCTTCCCGAATCATCCAGCACAAACATGATGTTGGGCGGGGCAGAATGCTTGAGGGCACTCAGGGGCACTGAGGAAAGGTCTGAACAGTTCGTCGGCAGATCGAACAGGGCGGTTATATAATGGTCAGTAGTGACATTAGTGAAGGTATAAGAGGCGATTGCACCTTTTAAGATCCCATCCGCCAGCACGTCGTGTATAGAATTACCCGGGTCTGGTATTATGGAAAAGGTCTCACTCTCTCCATCAAGCACAGTTACCTGCCCTGCCGGGGAAATCGTGCCGCCGTATCCTGCGGAGGCAGTGATGGTGTGGGTGTTCGATGAGCTGAACTCGATATGTAGCAATGCCGCCCTCGAGCTGCTCCCGTTGTAAGACCAGGCATCCCGTTCGTCCTGTTCGCAGAAAAAGATGAACACCAAACTGTTTCCCCTAACCCACCCGGGCCTGCCTACGATTTCAGCGACAATGGATTTGAGATCAGGAGTTGCGTACGTTGAACCATCTGACCACGAGGTGCTGTCAGACCAGGTGACCGCTTCGACGGTTTCAGGGCGGCTTGAGATGTTATAATCGCTCGAGGTGAAGGTCGCCGCGTTATCGCTGGCCTGTCCGGTAATCGTGAGTATCCAAGAACCGGAGTCTGGATCTTCAGCCGTAAAGACTATATAGGCATTAGTTATGACTGCTCCCGGGGGTATCTGGATGCCCTGAAAGCGTACACCTACCATCTCGCCCTCTTCCAGGTCCAGGTCGCTGGAGCCGGTTGACACGTCCCCGATGTATTCTCCGCTCGTTATTTCGGTGGCGTCGTCAGAACCGGTTGACACACGGTACTCTCGTGTAAAAGTCTCTGACTGCGACGGCTGGGCAAAGGCGAGGACCGCACACACAATGGCTACCAGGCAAAATATGGTGCTGAGTTTATATCGCATAAGGGTAACCTCCCTCTTATAACCCTTTTACGCCTGAAACGGTGTCTCTCCGTTTCATGGCTTAAACAGAGCTAAAGTTTTCTAACTGTTTGAAACCTCACTTAAAGGCCTTTCGGTAACCTACCTCCACTATGACCAGGTTTCTATTCCTGTCGCACCATCCGTACACTGAATACTCGTGCACCCTGGTTTTGGTCATGTCCAGAGAGCTGCCAGAGGCGATTCCCCGGGTAACACTTGCAAAAGCGGTTGTTGCCGGAAGTTCGGTGAAATCCGTATGGGTCAAGTTGCAGATATCACTCTGACTCTGAGGCACGCTTTCTATCCCGTTCAAATACGCAGGAGGGATAATCGCTCTCAGGTCGGTGTCTTGCATGTCCTGGGCGCAACGCATGGCCGCGGCCTCAGCGGCGTACAGGTTTTCCTTCTGTATATTTTCGTTTCCCGTGATCCGAATCTCCATGTTGGTAGTCGTTGTTGATGATACACTCAACAGGGTGAACAATGCCAGGATGACCAGGGCCACGATGAGTACCGAGCCCCGCTCCTGGAAAAGCAGGAATCGTTTTTTCATGGTTTTCATCCTCATATAAGACTTTTTCATGATAATTACGTGAAATTTAGGGATTAAGGAATTGAGGGATTTGATCTCTTAAGCTGAAATCTTTTCGAAAGTCCCCTTGATTGATCAATTCTGAAATGGCTTGGCATAATTCCCTCGCCTTATTCTTTACCCTGTTAAATCTCCCTGTTAAATGCTACGACAATTCGCAATCTCCAGAATTCATTCCTTTGTAGCATAGCCGTCATATCTGCACCATTTGACAGGGCGGGCACGGTAGCTCCTCAAATCTCTTGTAATTCACAATCCCTCAATCCGGAATCGCTGAATCCCCCAATCCCCCAATCCCTCAATCCCTGAATTCCTCAATTCAGTATTTTCATAAAAGCGTTTTGATGCAGTTGAGCTGTAGTGGGTTTCTGAGCCCCTGTCCCGTGACCGTAATGGTTATGAGCTTTCCATGGGTGAACACCGTGTCGTCTACCGTCCAGGCTATCGTATAACCGGCCGGGTCATTGACGGGGGAGCCGGTTGCGTCTACATCGTCATAAGGAACTGCCAGAAGTTCTTCCATTTTGTCCTGGGCCAGGGTCATACCCTCGGTCAGGTAACTGGCACGGTTATTTCCCCGGATAGCCATGTTTTGACCGGAAAAAACGGCCAGAAGGCCTATCGCCAGAATAGAAATGGCGATCATCACTTCCAGAATGGTAAACCCACTGTGCCTGGCATTCGGTTGTATCTTCTGAGAAGGTTTCATGGTTCCTTTCCTCTTAAAGCCCGAGATTGCGGCACTTAACGTTCGTTTTTAAGAATTTTCGGCGGAAGTGCACATCGTCACCTGCTGGAGTAAAGATTGTCTCGCCCAACTTGTTCGTATAGGTTGTAGAATCCGTATAATGAAGATTCTCCTTCCCTGTCCTGGCAAGGACCGTAACCTGTACCGATCGTATATCAGGTATGGACGATGCTGATACATCGGTTTTGCCAGGGTTTAATGCATTGGGTGGGGAGTCTCCATCCAGGTACACAAAGTTCAGGGCATCTATATTTTCTCCTATAGTAGTGCCGTTTCTTAGGAGATCGTCGCCAGGGAGGGAGTAAGTGATGTGTTCATCGGTACTAATAGTACCATCACCATCTATGTCTCCGGTAAATTCTATGAGGTTTGCGTTTGCCTGGATAATTCCCGCATTGGTCCTGCCGGTTGGATCGCAGCCTGCCATCCGGATTTCTTTCTCCATATAATACAGGGCGGATCGCAGGTTCCGCTGCATGGCAGATACCTGCTCGTTGCCGAGGGTTGATCTTTGCTCCGAAATGTAAGCGGAATAGATTGCTCCCATGAAAATGCCCGATATGGCAATCGCCACCAGAAGCTCTAAGATGGTGTAGCCCCGTCTGTTTGTCATGCTTGACAGGTGGTTCTTCATGGTTCCATACCCTCTATTCCCATGCAGCACCGGTCCACTTTCTCATAAGGATGAGGCCAGTTGTTAGGGAACCAACGGCATACGTAACGTTTTTGTTGTTCTGGAGATAGACATATCCCTGTGAATCAGCCATGCCCCTCGGACTGAATACTATCTCATCACCGGGAAACGTGACAAAGTC
>Ga0209636_10008234_pt1 | contig 10624 bp, 6 predicted proteins | sample DeeMarSWOR152_54_FD_187464 | JGI IMG/M metagenome (GOLD analysis project Ga0209636, IMG submission 187464) | Marine sediment microbial communities from White Oak River estuary, North Carolina - WOR-1-52-54 (SPAdes) (version 2) | ecosystem: Environmental > Aquatic > Marine > Intertidal zone >... | reverse complement strand
GATACTCAGTCCCCCTCGGTGTAACCGAAGGTGAATACCAACCCATCGCACTTGTGGTGTCCAAGGCTGTTACTATCACATCGAGAAATCCCGACGATCCTAACAGCGTTGCGGCAACGATTATTGATGGGTACATAGGTATTAATGACTGGGGCTACATTGGTGTCGCATTTACATCTAACACAGATTCCAGGACCGTTCTAAATGGCCTTACGATACAGAACTGCGGAGGACATTGGAGCGATGGTGATGACGGTGACAGGAATGCAAATCATCCTAACGGTGAGGATGGCTCACCCGGTCAAGGTGCTGCAATATATATAGCTAATGGAGCCAGCCCCATTATCAAAAACTGTATAATAAGAGACAATTTAGTGGAGGGAGGCAATGGCGGAGAGGGCGAGAATGCGACCGACGTGTTCAACGCAGGCCGAGGCGGCTGGGCTGGCTGGGCACACGGTGGCGCTATATACTGCGGCCCCCACAGCGGTCCCAAATTTATAAACTGCATAATCGAGAACAATGAAGCCCACGGCGGCGATGCTGGTGACGGTGGTGATTGGGCCAGTGCAGCCGGTGGTCAAGCTAATTACGGAGGGAACTATAGCAGGTCTCAAGCAACTTATTATGATCCCAATAGTCTGGACTTTGAGGTTGTACCTGGTGACCTGTGGGAAGCATTGAGATGGGATTTTGCACCTAACTTCGGACCTGTTTATGGTGAACCCAACTTGATCTCCTACTTCGGTGACCCCCGATGGTACTCCGCATTCGGAGGGGGTGCGTACTGTGACGTTGGAAGCAATGTTACTTTCGTAAATTGTGAAATCAGAGGGAATCGTACTTATGGAGGCATGAGTGGAATTGGTGGTGCAGGTGAGGCCGGCAGGAATATAGAGCCTCTAGTTGCCTATGAGATGCCAACTTACGGAGCGGGTGTCTATTGTGCGGCTGATTCTGTGATAACTTTCACAGATTGCACATTTGAAGATAATATTACATCCGAACTTGAGGCTGGAGTTGACCCTAATCATCGTCTTAATCCCTATACCGGATATGGAGGCGGTGTATGTGCCGAGAGCAGCTCTGCGGTTGTGTTTATTGACTGCAATTTTGTTGACAATCAAGCTGATTCCGGTGGTGCAATATATACCGATGATACACATGTGACAATCATCGACTGCGATGTTACGTCCAATATGGCACTTCGTGGTGGTGGGCTGCTTGGTGTTAATGGCACAATCAATATAATGGGCAGTGAGATTACCAATAACAGGGCGATTACCGATGTTAACGATCCCAATGATAATGTTCCCGCAGACGGCGCCGGCTTGTATTGCTGGATGGGAGGGGTAAACATCCAAGATTGCAACATTAGTGGCAATCGAGCTGATTTTTCCGGTGGTGGTGCGTATCTGCGCGATGTAACCAATTCCTCGTTTTTCAATTCTCTGATTATAAATAATGCAGCCGGCAGAGACGGTGGTGGTGTCTCGGCCAACTGGTATGCTGATTTGGTTATCTCAAACTGCACATTTGTCGGCAACGCTGCTATAGGTAACTTTGGAGAGCCCAATAACACGGGCTTTGGCGGCGGCTTCTACTGCTCTTATGGAAGCAACTCTATGGTTACCGATAGTATCTTCTGGAATAATTATGCCTTATTGCATGGAGACGCAATTGCAGTGGGGACCGGTTTCGAGTTCGACCCAAGACCCACAACGCTTACAATTTCTCACAGTGACATCAAGGATGGACGTTCTGCTGTTTGGGTTGACAATGGTTCTAAGCTCAACTGGGGAGGTGGAAACATCGACGATAACCCACTCTTTACAGTTGGGCCACTTGGTCGTTACTATCTAAGTCAAACTGGTGCCGGGCAGTCGCGGAACAGTCCTTGTGTCGATGCCGGCAGTGATTACGCAAGCTATTTTGGTTTGACGGGATACACAACCCGCACCGACGAAATGCCTGATAGAGGCCGTGTCGATATAGGCTACCATCATCCGGTAGCAGAACCCTGCAGACTGTGCGATCTTGTCTCGGATGGCATTATTAACTTCCGCGATTTTGCGAAACTTGCTAATAAATGGCTTGAAGAGGATTGTTCAAAGACAAATGCCTGGTGCCAGGGCGCAGACTTTACATCAGATAGATATGTTGATTTAAGAGACATAGCTTTCTTCGCTGACTGCTGGCTTGTCCAAGATACGAGCGCTCCTGTTCCTGACCCGAGTCGGTGGGAAACAGAGCCTAATTTAGTCTCAGGGACATCAATCAGCATGACTGCTGAGACTTCTATTGACGCCTGGGGCTGGGATGTGGAATACTATTTCGATTGCGTTGATAGCGGCAGTAGCGATTGCCACGACAGCGGTTGGCAGAAAAGCCCGACATATAGAGACACAGGTCTTACGCCCGGTGTCGAATACGGCTATAGGGTAAAGGCTCGGGATGAAATAGGCAACGAAACAAAGTGGTCGCAGATCCGCTATGCAGGCAGAGACAGTTTGCCGCCGGCACCTGCTCCTTACCTGGAAACCATCGGTCCGGTTTCGTCGACTTCGATTTCAATGTTATCTACGACCGCATACGATACCAGTGGTGTAGAGTATTATTTTGAGGCCATGTCTGATGGGGGGCATGACAGTGGCTGGCAGGATGAGCCGAACTATACGGACATCGACCTTGATCCCAACACCACATACTCCTACAGAGTCAAAGCCAGAGACAGATCGCCCAATCAGAACGAAACTCCGTGGTCAGTCATTGCTTGGGCCACCACTTTGGTGCCTGCGGATAGCAATGCTCCGGTACCCAATCCTATGGAGTGGGATGCGACTCTGGATCCGAACGGCTTCGATGGGACACCTCGAGAAGTCTATGGTGGAGGCGGAACTTGGGATTACTGGGTCGAAATGAGAGCTGCGGTGGCCACGGATGATAGCGGCGGCCTCGTGGAGTATTTCTTCGAGTGCATTGAGGCGCCCGGGATCTGGCCTGCCGGCTTCAGCAGCGGCTGGCAAGCTGCCACTGACTACACCGTCCAGGTAGGCAGACCCTATCAAGGCCTCCGCTTCCGTGTCAGGGCACGTGACCCATCCGGCAACAAGACCGACTGGTCGCCTGTGGACAGAGCCGACTAATAGCAGAGTAAGTGCGCCGCTACGGCTGCATACAGCGGTAAAACAAACTGCCAATACTCAAAATCTTTGAAATCAAGGAACAAGCCCTTTTACTTGGCCTTTAGCGTCTGGTAGCCATAGTGTACGATCAGGTGATCGAGTATCACCATCGCTGTGTAGTTTTCAGCAACCGGCCATATGCGACCCACAATCGTAGCATCCCGCCTGGTGATGGCAGCCAGGTCCTTATTCTCCAGGGTATACTTGTCAATCGTCTTCTGTTGTTTATCGATCGTTGGTGTAGGCTTGACTGTAAGCCTGACGATAATGGGCTGGCCGGTGGAAAGGCCGCCTGTGATACCGCCGGCATTGTTTGACGCGAAAACAACTTTGCCGTTCTCAGCCCGCATCTGGTCGTTATTTTCGCTTCCTGTCATATCCTTGACGGCAAAGCCGGCGCCAACCTCGACGCCTTTGACGGCGCCAATGCCGAGCATTTTGCCCAGTTCACCATCGAGTTTATAGAAGACCGGCTCGCCCAAGCCTGTTGGGACACCGGTTACAATGATTTCGACAACGCCGCCGGCTGAATCACCTGTGTCGGCTATCCGGTTACAGGCATCGACCATCGCCTGGGCGGCATCGACATCAGGACAGTTGACTATCGGATGCACGCTGTATTTGTCCTGAATCTTGGCGGAAGTGAGCTTTGGAGCCTTGTCGCGGATGGCGTCAATTTCCTGTTCAATCTGAGCTAATATTTTCATTTTTTCCAGAAATCTCATTTCCATATTAAGGCGGCCTTTGACGTAAATCTCCTGGTAAAACGGGTCAAGGTCACGTCGCATTTTTTTGTAGCTGTTGGTGTATTCAAAGGCCTGGTCGTGAGCGATGTCGGGACATCGGACGCTGGCAATCTCTTTCACGTAGGAAAACACTTCGATGCCGCATTTTTTCAGGACTTTTTTGGCGACGTATCCAGCAGCTACAATGGTAGAGGTGTAGCGTCCGCTGAAAATGCCCGCGCCGATGGCATCGTCATCGGGGCCATACTTTATGAACGAAGCGTAGGATGCGTGGCCCGGACGAGGTGTGCGATTCGTGTCCTGGTATTGCTTGATGTGAATGAAATGGCGGTCCAGGTTGGGAATCAGAATTGTCAGCGGCGTGCCGTTGGTGTGGTTTTTGTTTCCGGCGTTTTCGATGGTATCGGCTGCGTTTAGGCCGGAATAGATAATTGGCAGGTCCGGTTCTTTTCGTGGGCTGGACAGCTCGTCAGCTCCCGGTTTTCTAAGGAGCAGGTCTCCGTAGATTTCCTGCTCGGTCAGCAACATACCTGGCGGGACGCCCTGAATAACAGACGTCAGACCCTCCTGGTAGGAGCCGCCGGCAACCGTTACCTGAAAACAACGTCCTATGTGACAGCCTAACATTTCTAATCAATCCCCTAAAAAAGTTTTTACGTGAGCTCATCGAATGAGCCGAAGAGGCTCATTTATAAGCAGAATATCGAGCCTGTCTCGCAAAATCAAGATTTTTAACTTTGTCTTTAAGATAAAAATTCAAGATGGTCAAACAAGTCCCTTGGGGACAAGTTGTCCAAGCTATCAGCATTGGCTTTGTTTGGGTTTGTTTTGAATAATGTTCGTTATTGATTGCTCATTGTTTTTTGTCATAATCCTTAATTATTACTATACTTACATTCATATTACCTATTTTAACATTGGGTTTGTTTTGCATAAAAATAGGTCGATTTGTAGAGGATTCTCGACAGATGTAGAGCGGCGGCCCCGTTCAGCCGCCGAAATCCTAAATCCTAATCCTTCGACTTTGCTCAGGACAGGTCTCGAAATCCTAAACAAATTCAAATTACTCAAATTCAAATGTTCAAAACCTCGTGTGGCTTTACAGATAATATTTTTTGGCGTGTATCTGCTGATACGAAAACGTGCGGTTCTCCGCGTGCTTCCCGCTCCCGGCGGGATTTCCCCCTAATTGCATGTGTATTATACCAAATTCTGCCCATTTTTCAATGAAAATCTAATAATTTAGCGTATAGCGTGCAGCGTATAGCGTAGAGGAAATATTAAAAATTAAAGTGTAAAGTTGTGGTATCGCTGCGCGGTGGATTTCTAATTTTAACCACGAATCCATTCGGCTGCAATCAGGACAAGTGAACACGAATAGACACGGATTTAATCAGGCACCAAGGCACGAATTCGTAGATCGTTGACCGTGGCTTGTGACCCGATGCTGGATACTGGATTCTTGATGCTCGATGAGTCGAATTTAGAATTTACAATGAAGAATGACTGGATTTGAAAGATATATTAACCGTAGAGAAAGCAAAGGACGCAGATAATGGGTGCGAAGCATCGAACTCTACCTGACTAATATATGTACCATTTTCTTTTTATAAAAGGGAGTGTATCCTTAACTAAATCGAAGATGCGTTTATAAACTCCTGTAATACGTAAATGCATTTTTTAATTTGTTCGTCAAATTTTAACCAAGATGATATACCTTTGTTGCCATGAAAGATATTGTTGCGATAACGGTACGTAACAAATGTTAGAAGAAAAATTTTCTCTTCAACCGTTAGATTTGTATATCCTTTTTTTAGAATTTCATTAAACCTAGGGTTTCCATTTTTACTATGTATGAGGTTCTGGTACTTTTTCTTATCTTGATAACGTTTGTGAAAATATTCTGCACTATTGTTAATCCTGTTAGAATATATTGTCCCTACCATTCTTTTTGCGAACCCATTCAACTTATGCTCTTTGACAAAACCTTCAAAACATTTAGCTTCGTAAATGGACCAAACGATCAAGAAATATCTGGATAGTTCATTATCTAACAGTTCGTTCGTTTTTTCTTCATCAGCTCCCAGGTACTTTGAAAGCCACTTTAAAAAATCTTTGTGCATAAATATACTCCGCAAAATTTTGCTCATCGGTAATTTGGTAGAGACATGTTAATTATTGGTCCCGCGTGTGCAAAATATATGTTGCCCACAATAAGCAGACGAATATAGTTCTCTCATACAACATGTATCGGCAATTGATTTATGTCAGATTACAGGCTTTTTCAACATCCTAACGAGCCTTATCCTTGTTGGAATATGTATGTAATATAGTCTGATAACGTATATTTTTGTTTTTTAACGTGGTTTTCGGGAGTGCATTTTTAAAGAACGGATATTCACCCAAACAGCCTTTAGCGTGTATTATTTTAACTGAAATTAAATTCTTAGGCCGGATTTCGTCAAATAACACAGTTTTTCAGAATCCCCACAAATGGCTTATTTTTCAGAGTGCGTAGTTCTAAGTATTTTTGACAGTCCAGAAGCACCCAGTTATATGACTTTCAAAAATAGCCGATACAACAACGGTGGGAAAATCCCTTTTTGTCGGCGGAGCCAGCCTTAATTTGAGGAGAATAAGAATGTGTGATAATCCTGGAAAAATACTCGACGGTCTAAAAGAGCACACACAAACATTGTTTGTTCCTAATGTTGAGTATGAAGAAGTTAGTACTGATTTTATAGATAAACCGAAGATAAATAAGAAATCTCCGTTGAGTCATATTTGCCGGTGGCTCGCAGTGATACCAGGGAGTGTTGTTTGCGTCATACTTGTTATGTTCCCTATACATTGGGCTGTTATGTTGATTCAATTTGCATTCAAAAACGAAATAGTAAATGTAGAAGACCCAATAAGTCTTCTGGCTCGTATTCCTCCTGAATTTCTTGAGCGTTCAGTGTGCGTACTTTTCACTCCTATGGTGTTAATTGTCACTGGTTCTAAAATTGCTCCAAAATGCAAATTTCAGGTGGGTATAGCTATGGCAATTTTATGGGGATTGTGGTTCGGCTTTGTCACGGGAATGGGAGTGGCGAGAATTATCAATATGGATTGGTTTTTGCATTCAATATCATTTGCTCTTGGAGTCGCTGGTTGTGTTATTGGCCTTTTGCTTGTGTATAGGAAACAAAGGGAAACCTTGTTTATTGAATCGTTAGCAGAGACAGTGGAGGAGAACTTGGAATGAGTGATACAGTTAAACCAAGAAATCGCACGTTTTTGAAAACTGAGATAGTGTTGCTTATATGTGTGATTCTTGTCTGGGTTGGTAAGTTAGTGACCGTTGATATTGATAGCACTAAATCGGCAGTTTTCAGGCAGCTTGTTAAGATAAGGCCAAACGATGCTCATGCACACAAACTTCTTGGAGATGCTTACTCTGACTTGTATGCTTATGGAAGAGCTATAGGGGCTTACAAAGAAGCTATCAGAATAGACCCAAACGACTCTGAAGCGTATCGTAATTTGGCTTCGTTGTATTTGTCGCTGTTTCATTATGAAGACGCTATTGACTTCTCCAGAAAAGCCGTTGGTATAAATCCAAGTGATGCAGATGCTCACTACCTGCTGGGCCGTGCCTATCGGTGGTTGGGCCGTGACAAAGAGGCAGTTGAGAGTTTCAAGGAAGCGGTAAGGTTGAATCCAAAGCATTTTGATGCTCAATGTAGTCTTGCTGGTTGTTATCGTACATTGGGCCAGTATAAAGATTCTATAGATGCAACAAAAAAAGCAATAGAAATAAAACCAGACTGTGCGTTTGAATATCTTTGTCTCGGAGACGATTATTTTGAATTAGGTCGTTACGAAGAAGCAATACAGACGTACAATCAATTCCTTGAAATTGACATTGAACCAGATATGACTGACCCTGCATACGTGCATTACGCCGAAGTACACTTACAGCTTGGAAAGGCTTATCTCAAAACAGATGATAAAGACTTGGCTTTGGAGCAGTACGAAATACTAAAAACTCTGGACGAAGAATTAGCAAATGAGCTTTATGACCTTATACAAGAATAGTTGAGACAAAAACGTTAGTACGAGCGGAAAGGACAGAAATTGAGAAATACTTTAGGAGAGGAAAATGAATATCATTATGAATATCATTGAATGGTTTATTTGGGGAATCGGTGTTTTAATTCTAATTGCTTATGTTCCATTGTATTTTCATCGTGACCCTCTCATTGGCCGTCTTTTCAAAGGATTTGCTTTCCTTATCGCTATAGGACTTGTTGTTACTTTATTTACACAACACTTGAAGCTGCACTTGCTTTGGTGGATTCCTGTATCTTTTGTTCTAAAAGATTTTATTTTCCGTGCTAATTTCAAACATAAGTACAACAGATTTGTTAAGAAAATGGACAGAGAAAGGGAAAAGCACTCAATTCCAGACAGTTAATAAATTAGCAAGTTTTTTTTGTGTAGTAATACGCATTGAACTGGACACGGCTTTCTTGTCATTATTTTTGTGGATAATCAGGTCTGCCTTCAGTTATTCACCTCCCTAAATCCTTTTTTGCAAAAGACGGATATGGGTTTGCCTGAGGCCATCGGTTTGAGTGATAAGAAGATACTGAGCTGCTTCCTGAGTATAATTAAATTGCACAATCAAATTGGTAGGTCAATGGTTTTAATTTTCAAAAAATTAGTTTAAAATCTCGGAGTATATTTACCTTCCCTAACTCCTTTTTCCGATTCCGGCTACCTCCCCCCCTCTAACAGTTTTCAAATAATAGATTTTGCAGAAGCTGCCCCCTTATTAGGGCGATATAAGTCATAGTGGAAGTGTTTTTTTCTGATTATGTTGGGAGATAGATAAAATGGCGATTAAAGTAAATATCAAAAGCTTGCTGATAGGTTTTCTACTTGGAACAATGATTATGTTGGCTTTGGGAGCAACCTCAAATCCACGTCCTGCTGTAAAGTATCAATTGGGTGTACATTGTAACGCAGATGGCTCTTTTGTTTTTGCACGAATGAATTCAGACACCGGAGAGATTGAAGCGAGAAGGATAGGGATATTAAGTATATTCCCTAAAACAGAAATATTCATGCCAGCCAAGCGTTAGAAAATACTGGTTCAAGAGACTTAAGTAAGCGAGAGCCGAGTTACGAGCGATGATTCACGAATCAAGAGTAATTCGCCCCGGTTGTCGGCCTCCGCTGTTGTGGTTTATAATTATACTCGTTTTGGCAGAAACTGCAAGGAAAAAAGACAGCGTTTAGCTGGTAGAACGAAAAGTAAAAAGTCCAAAGGCAAAAGGAAAAACACGGCGTTTATCGTGCAGCGGATAGAGATTGCCACGGCCTTTGGCCTCGCAATGACCCCGCACCAAATTACGGCAGGAGCCTATTTCATGCGGGGCAAGCAGAGTATCGAGCATCCCTTCGACTGGCGCTCAGGACAGGCCAGGATCGAGATTCGATTATTTCTCTGTGACCTCATTCGACTTCGCTCAGGACGACGTCTGTGGCTGGTTTGTTTTTCAATTGAATAATGGCGGGGCAAGCCCCACCTTACTTAGTTAACTCCATATTTGCACCGATGCTCTGCATCAATTTCACATAATCGGGAAACGTGACTCTGATTGCCTCGGCAGTATCGATGCTGCATTTGCCTTCTAAGCACAAGCCCGCCAGCGACAGGGCCATCACGATTCGGTGGTCACTTCTGCCATCCAGAGAAACCGTGCCTCGTCGCTCGTGACTCGTGACTCGTGACTTGCCGTGTATTATAAGGCCATCCGGTAATTCTTCAACATCCACGTCCAGTTTTGTCAGCTCTTCGGCCATACATTTGATTCGGTCAGTCTCTTTGCCTCGCGCCTGGGCGACATTTACCAGGCTGGTTTCTCCTTCGGCGAAGGCGGCAGTAACAGCCATAGCGGGCAGTGCATCGGGGGTCTGGTTCATATCGATCTCAATGCCTTTCAGTGGAGCAGCTTTGACCGTTATTGAGGTCGGCTCGACAATGATGTCAGCACCCATCGCCTTTAGATAATCAACCACGCCTTTGTCCGGCTGACTGTCTGAGAAATCCAGCCCAAGCAACGTTACTCCATCTGCACATATAGCGGCGGCGCAAAGAAAGAACGTGGCACTGGAAAAATCAGCAGGGATTGTGGCATCAAAAGCCGTGTAGCTTTGATTGCCTTTGATTTTGAATTTGCACCCCCTGCTTGGTTGCGCCAAGCAACCAGGGGGTTGGTTTTCGTATTGTATATTTTGTTTATCGAGCCAGTCGAGCGTCATTTGGACATAACCCGGCTCGTTGAGCAGAGTAACGTCTATATCAGTATCTTTGGGTGCCAATGGTGTGCATAAAAGCAGGCTGGACAAGTATTGACTTGTGGTTGCGGCGATGGCGGTTCTTCCGCCTGTTAGTTTTCCTGTTATCTCAACAGGAACTTTGCCGTTGTTTTTAAGACTGGTGCATTTTGCTCCCAGATTATTTAGAGCATCCATTAGCGGCCCAACAGGGCGGGTCTGGATCTGTTCATCGCCGGTAAAGGTGGTGGCTTGGCCGGGCCGGGCGAGAGCCGCCGAACCCATTGCAATACGCAGCGTTGTACCAGAATTGCCTACATCGATAGTCTCTCGTGGGGCAGTGATTTCACCACCTGTGCCGGTTAC
>Ga0209636_10008232_pt1 | contig 10625 bp, 15 predicted proteins | sample DeeMarSWOR152_54_FD_187464 | JGI IMG/M metagenome (GOLD analysis project Ga0209636, IMG submission 187464) | Marine sediment microbial communities from White Oak River estuary, North Carolina - WOR-1-52-54 (SPAdes) (version 2) | ecosystem: Environmental > Aquatic > Marine > Intertidal zone >... | reverse complement strand
ATTCACCGCACTTCCCACTAGAGTCTTTCTCCCGATTCTATAGCTCAGGGGAAGCTCGACCCCAACTCTTTGGTGCTTTCTTCGCTCGATGCCTCTGCTCTCTTCGGTCATTATTACCCAATAGCCCCCGCCTATTATCATTCGCCTCGGTCTAGTCTCTCCGGAAGCCTTCCAGGCACACTAGAGAAATGCACAAATGAAGAAAGGACTCGCAGTCCCGTCTCACGGGGGCCGCGACCTGAGCCGGCCACATCCTAATTCCTCTTCTATACACCGGTGACTTTGACAAAGCCCAAGCCTCTCTGTTCGAGGCAATGGCAGGCTACTACGCTCTCGTTTTGCTTCGGGGTTTCCATTGGGAAACACCCTTGTAAACTGACTTATAGAGGGCGATCCATTGCTGCCTAAAATCTTCATAGTGAATGGCTATGTCATTCTGGGCTGCAATCTGCTCCAAAATCAGATAACAGGATGCCATGCTGGAGGCGATGATCACGCTTCGCAGCTCATCGGAATCAGGAGATAGCTTCTTCAGTTCCATAGTAACCTCCCGGAATGCCACTCCCCTTCGAAAGCCTTGTGTCAACTCTATTCTCAAATGCAAATGACGTGACCCGAAGTCGAGCCCTCAATCATGGACAAAATCTCTCAGAAACCAAACCGCGGTCACGGTCAATCAATCGCTTAACCCCGTGGCGTCCGTTGTTTTCCACGGGGCAAAAACCAATTCTCTTAAGCTCGCTGTTCAATGATGTAGAAGAGGTATTGCCGCAGGTAGAGTTCGTCACCTTTAGATAGTTCTTCAAATCTAATCCCGGCATGCAGTTTATCGACTTCCGAATCGATGACATATACAACTTTTCCCCTGCATTTTACAACCTCTGAATCGGTGCAAATGGTGAGTGCAAGTCCCTCATCCTTGGTCAAGCTGTATTGGCTTTCGATCTTAGTCCCTCCCATACTAAGGTCAACAGTCTTGGCAATCTTGGGTCTCGGATAAACATCGGGAAAGTAAATAACAGGGTGAGACACTTCCACTCTTGGTTCGTTTCTTCTTTCCATTATGCCCCTTCCAGAACTGGCGGCCTGTAAGTAATTAAAGCAGATCCTATCGGGAAGTCAAGCAGATTTTAGAGTTTTCGGAGCACAGAACCAATCGCGAAAGCACGCCTTGCCAAAGGGGCTTTTCTGTTTTCCAGGGTGGGTGTGAATTCGTCAGGGTTATACCCGAATCGAAGCGCTCCAACGGCAAGCCCATCGTGGTCGAGCCACTCCATCTCAGACTCAAACTACGTGCGAGGAGTATTGTTCCTCATGAGAAGAGTATAGTAGTATTGAAAGTAGGAGTAAGTTTGAGAATCAGGTGTGAAGGTTCCGGTTTAGAGCGTAATTGGCGCTTCAACAGAGGAGGAGAATCAATGAATAGAAATGTCCTGCTTCTTGCAAGCGTGACAATTGGACTCCTGTTCGGGGGGTGCCAAAGCTATCCCCTCGTCCGCACCTCTGTCGACCCCTTGTCCATACCGGACCAACCGTACGATGTGACGGTATACCAAGGTTACACGTCTAGTATGTATGCGGTGCTCTTCGATATTCCGGATGACGGTGTGGAAATGGTCGTGCAAGAGACCCGTTATGCAAGAAGGATGGCCGCGGATTCTCCCCGCGGGTATATAGATGAATTCAATGAACGGATCAAACACTACAGCACGATCAAAATCAGTGACGAGGACGGGACGGTCAGGGGTTACCTCGTGGCCTCATATGTCCTGAAGTACTGGATCAAACCGACAGATGGAAGAATTGTGGTGGGCATCAAGAAGGATCCTGCTTACTATCGCACCCCGGTCTAAATGCCCTATCCGCAACCCAGGTGAGCCTCTTCCTCACGGCTTGCAGGGTTTACCGTTTGGTCCTGTATCGCTGCGCACGCGCCCAGGGGGGCGGTGCCTCTTTGATTTGACGACGTCCATGTTCAACCCAGACCCTACGCTCAACATAGTAACCCGGATAAACCCGAACCTCGTAGTGGCCTTTGACCCAGTAGCCCTCCTCGTAATAACCGGGCACCCAGATCCGTTCCCGTCTCTCAGGAACCCACTCTCGGCGAATCTCCCAGTGGCCCGAGGGCTTGTGAATAACCGGGGGGTAATGATACACGTGTCTTTCGTGGACCCTATGGGGAGGGATGACCGGTGAGAAATACCCGTGCTCAAAAAGATTATATAGGGTTACCGCCCCAAGACCGATGGCAACTCCCTCCCACCGTCCTCGCTGTCTGTCTCCAGCGAAAGAGACGGAGAACATGGCAAGAAGAATCATAGCAACCAATCCCATCAGAGCCCATCGTTTCATAAGAACCTCACCTCCTGTTTAATCGGTTAAGGGTAACGCCGGTAACCGAAAACCCAAGAACCTATCAGAAGCCTCAGAGTCATCACTAAATGGCCCGAGATCATGTTCTATGAGTGCCTCGATGTTTCTGCCTGTTTCTTTCGGGCGGACGGTTCATTCTATCGGTAGGAAGAGCAAGCCTTATGCCAAAAGAGAATGCTTATGGAACCTTTTGATATCACTTGATAATACGCTTTGACAGATTTCGAGCGTCCCTTGATTCAGCGTTTTGTTTCGACAAAGTTGTCGAGATGAATTACAAGGTTTATCTTTCATTTCAAGGGCTTGTATGAGTTTCGACCGGATATGACTATTTCGACGATTATGTCGAAATATGAACCGCATGTCTCAAGCCCGAAGGGTCCGACAAACCTTGGAGAGGTGAGTGAAACCAATTGGAATTTTTGTGAAATGTTTTTCCGGCATTTTTGTGAAAAAGCCTTCCCTTCTGGCTGTCATAAGATATGGGTCTTTTTCAGAAGACCATGTAATCACAAACACTTACAATACTGCCAAACCTTGGTATTGGAATTGCCTAAATGAGAGAATGCCGATTGATTTAATCGTAGTGAGAATGAAAAGGGACAGATGAGGGACCGGGTTATGAAGGTTATTTGCTTCGAGTGCAACAAAGAAATCGGGGAGAAGGCTCCCTTTTCAGATAGTGAAGCCACCCATACGCTCTGTGAACCTTGCCTGAGAAAAGTGTTGGACCGGTTAGCAGACAAACGAAGACGCCAGAAAAAGGAACTCGAGCGCTATCGTCCGGATGGAACCCTAACACCTGAGGGGTGATGGCCTGTATCAACCCATCTTACCTCCTTTCCCCTTGGCCCCAGTAGCGGCAGCTGGGGCCAAGGGAGTTTCTTCGGGGCGTCTCTTTGCTAGAGAGGATGTTTCTGAGGTAAAGGTGAAGTCGAACACTTACCGTGAGGAGAGACAGGTGGACATGACGACATGCGAAGTATGTGGCAAAAAATCATTTTCTAGGAAATACGACTGTTGTATCGAATGCTTGGCCAAAAACCTCGCTAGGGCTGAAAAACCTGAGCGTATCAAGCGAACCTGCCTTAAATGCGGCGGGACGTTTTTGGCTATCGGTAGATTTAACAGAATTTGCCCTCTCTGCCAGGAGCAAAACAGAGAAATCTGCTTCCTCTGATAAAAAGGCAAGGCCCAACCGCAACGGTTAAATATAGCCCCGGTCCTAATAGAGCAGTTTTGTCAGCCCCCGAATTCAAGATCATAGGAAGCGGCCAGATGGCCACCCATCGACCAGCGCTATTCAGGTAACCAACTCCTCTTTATCAACACCCCGTCACAACTCCACGTTGGGTCTCCCTTGTGGGCATAGAGGATCCATCCCCCTGTTGCCCACTCTGTTGCGTCGGCTCTTACTGAAAAGGTGGAAGACTCATTCAGAAATGTTGAATAGGCAAAATACCTAGCCTCTGAAACATCCACGCCATGGTCCTTCAGTTGGTCGTGGTCTGCAGTATAGTACTGGTTGTGCTGCATGTAATAGAATCGCTGAGAACGAATTATCTGTGGAAAGACGTTGTAAGCTTCTAGTGCCCTGGCTTCATCACCATACTCTGAGAGGAGAACGGATGCAACGCCAGCCAGGATGGCCACAATATTTACAATTACCAAGAGCTCAACCAGGGTTAAACCTTTTTCAAAGTCCGTCCGCATCATGTCAATTGCGAATCAGCAATTCACATGCCTAGAATTTCTGAGAATTAGCGTTAATTGTTGTAAACTGCTGTAAAGCAAGGGACACGAACGGTAACCATTTACATAAACAATCAGTAACCATTTACATAGAGAAACAACCACACCATTCGCTTTAGGGAATCTTGCATAGCATGTTTAAAGGATGTCAAGACCGTTGCGTCATAGGGAGTCGGAATTGGCGGAAATCCATCAAGTGAGCCATATAAGTACGTTTTCTTAAGGCAGGTAAATGTGTCCCTGTCTGTTTTTTTGACATGTCTCTCTGATTGAAGATGATTGATTTTGCTTCTTATAATATGTTCGATGAGTCATAAGAAACAATCTTCTCACAATGTGAAAACCCTTTCACACATGCACAAAGATACATCGATGTGACACGGTGACCTACAATATTTGAATATTCTTAAGAGCGGCTTATTTGCACTTATGAATGCAAACTGCATCTTGCTTTCACTGGTGAGTCTGGCCACTTGGGGTTTGTTCACGGGTGAAACCCGGCCTGCCGAATCTGTGGATTTAGTTACTGAAGACCAAAAAGAGGATGGGGCTATGAATAACTCATACCCGTTCTGCTATACCCCTGAATAAGCAAAAAACCGTCCCTTCCAACTTGGAAAGAACGGGTTCACCAACTGCTCCCCTTCCACTCTGCCGGATTTCCAGCTTCGGGTCAACAGCTTTTCAAAGCCATGCGAGCGGATCCATGAACCAAGTCAATCTTCTTATTCCCCCTTTTCACTCTTACTTTTCCAATCTTCCCAATCTGTTGAAGCATTGTGAATACGCCCTTCTTCATCAGAAGTTAAAGGGGTGTCTCGATCCAAGGCATACCCGGTTGGGCCCATTCCTCGCCGGCGGCGATTCTCCCCGAGGACTTCTACCATATACCCTCTGCCCTTACCAGCGGCCGCAACTACTGTTCTTATGGCATTGATATTCCTTCCTTTCCTCCCTATGAGTTTTCCCACATCCTGTTGGGAGACCTTGATCTCCAGAATCTTGGTATTTGTACCTTCAATCTCCTGAACACCCACTTCCTCGGGCGCATCCACCAGTGCCCGGACTATCTTCTCCACAAGTTCTTTCATCTGCATAAGACCTCCGTGCTCTAAGCTTTTACGGGACAGGATACTCAAGCAACAAAACTGTCTCCCCAAGGCTAAAAAAATAAAGGCAAACTATAGACCGCCTCCAAGCTTTCCTGTGGGCCCTCCAAAAGGCGCTCTAATCCCATTAAAGCAAATCCTCAGGGGAAGTCAAGGAAATTTGTAAGCATGTGAAATTTTATTAGGACTTCTGTGAAAAATTTATCGATTTTTCATCGATCGGGACATTGGATTCTCTCAGAAACACCCATGATCTTGAGGGGTTACAACATTGCTGAGTCTTGGTATTGGAATTGCTCAAACAAGCAACCACGAGTCTGTTTAAGGGGCTTGTGAATGAGGAGAGGGAGTGGACGTGTAGGAGGTAAGCTCAAGAAACGGAAGCAGGACTTTGATGTTCAGAGACAAGCTATACAGTCTATTGAAACTGCTCAGGAGCTTAAGGCAAGAGAGGCTGATCAACGACGGGAGCTACTACGATTATATGCTCTTGATCTGGAAGGCAAAAACAATCGATCAACTAGATGAGATTGCTCATGATTTAGCGGAAATCAGTGAACCCCTGAGTCATTCCATTTCTTTTCAATAATCCCCTCTTACCCTCATTTCTAACCCAGACTCCCGATCTTTCTCAATCTCATGGGCTCCATCCTGTTGAGTTTCCGGTTGGAAGCGAAGACTGATAATAGATGGTACAGAATTTGGCAAGTCTCTGAAAAATACCGCCAGTTAGCGTAAAGCGGCGTAGGCATCTGTAAGCGCGACATTTTTCTCTTGAACATCTTTCTCAACCTGCTACAATAGGGCAAGCCAGAGTTTATACCATGGACATATGCTGAAGAACCTTCGGGAGAAAGCCCATGGAGTATCTATCCAGAGTTCAGGACAGAAGAAGATCCACGAGATTGAGTGTTAACTGCCCCGTCAACTACGCTCGGTTTGACAACCGGGAACATCCATCTGACCAGATACCCTCAAGGTCCATAGACCTAAGCTCAAAAGGAGTAAGGTTAAAAACCGGTTTCCGGGTTGAATCGGGACAAATGCTCAAGATCACCATGAGCTTAGGAGACAACCTAGTCACCTTCAGAGGGAAGGTCGTGCATGTGAATCCCTCCAAAGACGAAGGCTTTGAAATGGGCATCTCCATTGAAGAAATGGAGGATCAGAGCAGGATTGCTTTGACCAGATTCCTTATTCGCCGACTGCAGACAGAAGAGATTTGAAGCTCGGAGTATCTCAAGAACGAGGAATGTGAATGTCTACCTCGCTGCCGGCGTGCTGCTCCCCGTGCCCACAAGTACCAAAAAGGGCCATGCTGCACACCCCGAAGCGCATTTCCAACTCAGGCTTTTCACTGTTCAACAGACCGAGGATTTCCCCGCGCGTCTTCAGGGAGATTACGTCCATCTTACGCTGAACCAAACAATTACTAATTCAGGTGGTTATCGATCCGCCCCTCCTCCTCGCAGTACCAACACGTCACGATTCTGTTTTTCCCATTCTAGGCCACCAAAAGAGAATAAGATGGGCACATGAAACACAAGGTACACCAGGCAGACCTTACATGCCATTCGATCTCCCACTTTCAGGTCCAAGGGGACGTCCTGAGTCAGGTTTTCGGTTGAAAGTTTTCGTAAAACCTATTAGGGTCTTAGGAAAGGAGGTTAGGCCAAATGGATATGGAGGCACTGGAAAGGATCATTACGGAAAGACGTTCAATTCGAAAGTGGAAGAAGAAGCAAGTTTCGGATAATTTGTTAAAGAAGGCCATCGAACTGGCCACATGGGCGCCCAATGGGGGTAACTATCAGGGATGGCGTTTCATTGTCGTGAAGGATTCAGATCTCATTGAAAGAATGGCCAACACCGTTCAGTCTGTTACTGACAACATTGCTTCATGGCCAGAAGCGACCGCATGGCCCGAGGATATCAAGCGATATCGTGAAAACGTATCCTTTTTCAGAAATGCGCCGGCTTGCATAGGAGTGCTTGTGAGCGACTACATAAGTGTTATGGATAAGATTTTGATGGCCCGGGAATCCTTCGATGATGAGGCAAAGCAGATACTGGCATTCAGAAGATCAGCACCAACCGCCATACAGAGTGCCGCAGCAGCCGTGACAACCATGCTGCTTGCTCTTCACAACATGGGTTTGGGTGCCGTCTGGCTTGCCGCCCCGCTTGTCGCAAAAAAGGAGATCGAAGGAATGCTAAACGTGCCGCAAGCCATGAATCTTATGTGTCTAGTTGCAGTCGGTCATCCTGATGAATCCCCGCAAAAAGATCGCAAGCCTGTAAATCAGGTATTGGAATTCATCGATAGGTCTTGATAGCACCAAATCTCACCAGAAGTTAGCGCAGAGCCTGAGATGCTGACTTTGTCTATCCTGATCTTTCGGCTGAACCTTCCGTGACTCAGCAGGTTCTGCGCGTAGGTTTATTTGTTAAATTGTGTGGGGCTCTCTCGCCAGACTTGAAAAGCCACGGATGTCCATTTAACTGATGAATTGTTAGTTTACTGACTTTAACTATTGGAAATCATATGGCTTTTCTTTTGCACAAAGAATAGGCAAAATGCTACTTTCCTTTTTTCCACGATAACTTATGTCCTCTGCCACCCAGCTTATCAACAGGGTTTCCCCAAATCTTGTGGGTTGGTCAATTAAGTGACCAAGAATAGAGGAAAAACGAGGAAAGCCACATTATCTGGCTAGCTGAATGCCTCAACCTTGAAAGAGATTGACATTCGAGAAGGATTTTGGGAGCTTTGATCGTCTGGGTCGGCATTCCAGTAATGATTGGTTGCCTTAGGTCTGTGAAACCAGGCCAAAGGCAGAGACAAAGACTTTGTGGTTGCCACGTGGCACGATTGCCGCGTCATCTCGAGATATAGAGGTTTTGGCGGGAAAAGTACGGCTTCTGACAAGATACTCTTTCTGGAAATCACCTCGTAGAACCTGATATAGTTCGTTCGTGTGGTTTCACGAACCAGTCTGGCCTATCTCTTCCATGACACAGACAATGACACAAACGGAAGGAGGGCAATATGCCGGAAAAAATGATTGAAAACATCCATTGGCTGGGGCATGACGGATTTTATGTAACCGGCTCAAAAGTGGTCTATTTCGATCCTTGGGAGATCAGCGATGGTCCCAAGGCCGACGTGATCTGTATCAGCCATGAGCATTTCGACCACTGTTCGCCGAGTGACGTCGAGAAGGTCTCCAAGGACGACACCGTTATCGTGACCGAGACGGTTTCAGCTGAAAAGCTGTCCGGGGATATACGGGTTCTAAAGCCGGGGGAAAGTGTTGAGGTGGCCGGGGTCAGAGTGACTGCAGTGCCGTCCTATAACACGGATAAAAGCTTTCATCCCAAATCTAACGAATGGCTGGGCTTTGTCGTCGAGATGGATGGGGTCCGAATCTACCACGCTGGTGATGCCGACTTCATTCCAGAGATGAAGGACCTCGATGTGGACATCGCCCTGATTCCGGTCTCCGGTACATATGTTATGGATGCCGATCAGGCCATCGAGGCCGCCCGGGCCATCAAGCCTAAGATTGCCGTGCCCATGCATTATGGAAAAATCGTGGGGTCCGAGGCTGACGCCAAGAAGTTCGCTGAGGCCCTCAAAGACGAAATGACCGTTGTGATCAAACAGAAAGAATAAGGCCCGACCCCTTACCTCCCAACTGGACTACCACAAGCATGCCCATTGGGAAGCTACGGCCGTAGGTTGCGCAATGGCAGCGATCATGATGCCGGGGGTCTGGGGTAGCAAGAGATCCTAAGGGACCGCTCAAAGGGATCCAGGCAAATGCCATTGATACAGATACGAAAAAGTCTAGAAACCCCGGTCGTTTTTACTTGATCCTTTGGAACCCAATTGCTATAATTAACCTACCGAGGTTTGAGATGTCTATTCAGATGAAAGTCAGGTCTTTGGCATTTGATCCCGAATCGAAGGGGTTTGCTGTGCTTTTGTCCGATCTTGAGAATAAGCATACTCTCCCCATATGGATCGGCCCTTTGGAAGCCAACGCCATCGCCATTAAGGCCAGAGACATTCCTGTCCCTAGACCCATGACGCATGACCTCATCCGGAACATCCTGAAGGTGTTCAACTCGGAAATCATTAAGATCGAGGTGATGGATCTCAAGGATCACACCTACTATGCCCTGATTCACATCAGGGTTAACGGTAAGGAAATCGCCATAGACTCCCGACCGAGTGACGCCATCGCCGTAGCACTCGGGGCGGGGGCTCCCATCTATGTGACCGAAGAAGTCCTCTCCAAGGCCAAGACGATCAGTTTGGACCATTTGGATGAGTGGCTGGAGAGTCTCGACCCGGAAGATTTCAAATATACTGCCTAATCGGTGCATCGACCTTCTTATTTCACGTCGCCCTCTGACAGGCCGGTTCCTTGAGAATCAAGCACCGGATTTCCCGTTCTGCTCCTAGAGTCGATCTTCAGGTTTCGCCGAGAGGCGTGTCTTCTGTCCCCTACCCTATGCGACGTCTTGCTCATGCCGCGGAGGAAACGAACCGGTGATCTTCAGGAATATTGGGTCGGGAGGGAAAATAACTTGCAGAATGTGTAACTGAACCGAGGAGAGGGCCATGCCGCATTTTTGTTTTCACTGTCAGAAAGCATTGACTCTAGATGGGAAGGTATTCAGGAAGGACCAATGCCCCCACTGTGGTAGTGATCTGCACTGTTGTCGAAATTGTGAATTCTATGATGAATATGCCCACAACAGATGCAGGGAACCCCAGGCCGAATATGTGTCAGACCGTGAAAGAGCCAATTTCTGCGAATACTTCCGCTTTCGCTCTTCCGAAGGGAACCGCGCTAAGTCCGACGCAAAGGAGAAGGCAAAGGCGCAATGGGAGGCTCTTTTTCGGGAAGAATAGCACCGGAATTGTTTTGCTAACCGCTCAGCTAAGCTCTTTTCTCCCTACTCGGCGATACAGGCGATAACATCTACTTCGAGCAGAATGTCAAAAGGCAGACGGGCTACCTCCACGGTGGTGCGTACCGGTGGATTCGTTTCGAAATACTCCCCGTATATGGAATTCATCGCGGGAAAGTCATCCATGTTGCTCAAATACACGGTCACCTTGAGAACATTGTCCAACGAGGAGCCCGCATCTTCCAGAATCATCCTGAGGTTCTCAAAGACGACTCGGGCCTGCTGTTCGAACCCTCCCTTTGCAATTTCACCCGTATCGGGATAGGCAGGTCCTTGCCCGGATATAAAGAGCAGATGGTCCAAGCTCAAGGCCACCGAGTAGGGTCCCTTGGGCTCGGGCCACCGGCCACTGTGCAGGATTCTCTTTTTCATCTCCAACCTCCCTTTCTGTATGGCGCCGTTTCA
>Ga0209636_10008231_pt1 | contig 10625 bp, 11 predicted proteins | sample DeeMarSWOR152_54_FD_187464 | JGI IMG/M metagenome (GOLD analysis project Ga0209636, IMG submission 187464) | Marine sediment microbial communities from White Oak River estuary, North Carolina - WOR-1-52-54 (SPAdes) (version 2) | ecosystem: Environmental > Aquatic > Marine > Intertidal zone >... | reverse complement strand
AGATATTCAGCGTCATCAATGATAAACACTTTGCACTTACCTTCATACGGTGGCAGGTTGGCTAAGCGCTGCAGCCCTCGAATATCATCAATGCCAATCTCCGTTCTAGAATCCAGGCCAATAGGGGTGACATCAGCATGCTTGCCCTCCCGGATTCGCTGGCAGGAACGGCATTGGCCGCAAGGCGGCTCGGGGCCATCGCAATTTAGGGCTTGAGCCAAACTGATGGCCAAAGTCCCTTTGCCTACATGCCGCGGCCCTACCAGAAGATAGGCGTGGGCTATAGCATTGGTTTTAAGGCTGTAGTCCAACAAAGATAAAATTTTATCCTGCCCAATAACTTGCCACATATTAAATTACGTCCAGGTTCATCAAATCCTGATAAGTTTCCCGGCGGCGAATAAGACGCGCCCGACTTTCCTTGACCATAACTATAGCCGGCCTGGGCATGGCATTATAATTGCTCGACATGGGTATGGAATAAGCGCCGCAAACTGGAATAGCTATGATGTCGCCGGGTTGCACTGAAGCCAAATTAATATCCCTTACTAGAATATCACCAGATTGACAGAGCTTGCCAGCAATGGTGACCACCTCTCTTTCCGCCTCGAGAGCTTTGTTAGCCACCAGAGCCTCGTATTTAGCTCCATAAAGAGCCGGGCGGATATTGTCGCTTATGCCGCCATCGACACAGACATATTTCTTTATGCCCGGTATCTCCTTTATCGCCCCGACCTTGTATAATGCCACTCCAGCCTGCCCAACAATTGCCCTTCCTGGCTCGATAATGAGCCGAGGGCGACTCAATCCCAGTCCCGAAATAAGACTATTCAGCTTGCCAGTTAGAGCCCGGGCATAGTCAGCTATTGTGGGCACTTCGGAGTCCAGAGTGTATGGAACGGCAAAGCCGCCACCGATATCGAATTCGCTAAGGTTAAGGCCAAATTTCTTGCCCATTTCCCGGACAAAGCGAAGCACAAGCTCCATAGCCAGCTCATAAGGCTGAATCTCGGGCACCGGGGAGCCAAGATGGAAATGAAAGCCCAGAAGGTTAAGGTTAGCGACTGACAAAGCTTGCTTTACCGCTTCCTCAGCCTGCCCGGTAGTCAGGGGGAAGCCAAATTTGCTCTCTATCGTCCCGGTAGTAGTATACTCGTGAGTGTGGGGGTCAACCCCGGGAGTGAGGCGAAGCAAAATATTCTGGCTAATCCCTCTCTCTCCAGCCAGCTTATTAAGCAGCTCAAGTTCATAGAAGTTGTCCACCACAATTCTGCCAACGCCCCAATCCAGGGCAAGATTTAATTCTTCCGGCGTCTTGTTATTGCCGTGGAAATAGACCTTGTCCAGAGGAAAGTCCACGGAATGGGCGATACTAAGTTCTCCCCCCGAGACGACGTCGAGTCCCAGGCCCTCTTCTTTAAATATGCGCGCCAAAGCTCTGTTCAGGAATGCTTTGGAGGCATAAATAACCAGGGTATCAGGATGATATTTACAGAACTTGTCTTTGAATTCACGGCACTTATGGCGGAGGGTGGACTCATCGAAAAGATAGAGCGGCGTGCCGAATTCCTCGGTCAGGTCAACGACATCACAGCCGCCGATAAGGAGATGTTCTCGATTATTCACCTCAGCGGCTAAAGGAAAAAGGGCTAGCTCAGGCACCTTGCTTGTGTTCATGCTGATATGGTAGCTTGTAATACCTGATAAGTCAAAGGTCTCGAATGAATTCTAGATGGCTGGTTAGAAAGCAACGGGTAGGTACGTTCCGCCTACTGCTCCCAGCACAAAAGAAGTTTTTGCGAAGCCAGAATTTGGGTAAAACCGAGGGGCGAACTTTTTTATGCTGTGTTATACGCTGTCGGACGAAGGCGAGCCTTTGAGATACTTCATTCATAGTATTTACTGATCCTCGTATGCCCTTTTACTCTGTACTTTCCGCTTAATGTATCTTCATCTGCCTTATAAGGTATTTTATTTGTTATACCAAGTTTTCTAAGTTCCTTTCTTATTTTTCTCACATCCTCTTCATCAGTCCAGTCATAAGTGTATACACAGATAACCTTTGTTCCCGGATTTGTTGCATTTGGATTTGGTCTTGCGGTTGCTACCTTTGCACTGCCACCCAATTTACCCTCTTCGGTCGCCTTTTTAATCTTACCCCACACTTCATCAATATCTTTTATATTGACAAATATAAGCCATTTGCCACCTCTGGGAGTGTACGATAGGCACTTGCCCTGTTTCCGTTCTGCAAAAAGCCAGTAAACATCAGTTACTTCGGATGGTTTAGCATCTGAATAAGGCGATGATATCTCCCGCTGTTTTGCTTTGATAGATTCATGTGATTGCTTCTTTTCAACTCCCATTTTAATCACCTACTGGGGTCATACTCCCCAAAATCCTGTTTCCATTCATATTTGCTTCTTTCCCTCCATATTCTAAAGGCTTCCTCCTCATGTTTTTGAAAATCTTCTCTTGAACAATTATTTACCTTACAAAAATGATCAATCAAATCTTCTCTGGATAACTCTGCTTTCGCAAGTTGTCTTCTCCCATCTTTGGTGTAGCACCAAAACCCTATATGCTTAATTTTATGACACATGCCACATAAATGATGGATTGCGACTAATTTTTGAATATGATTTTTATCATCATATTCCCAGAATTCATGTGCTTCCAACCGTGTATTTTCCTCGCCACAAACCCAACACTTTCTTCCCTCTTTTTCAAAAAGTTCTTTTTTGATTTTTCTCCATTTATTTAATTGATTGTCCCTTTTATAAATCTGATAAATGGATGAAAACCATACTGTGGATGGAACAAGTTCGATTGCTAGTTTAAATTTCTGTTCTTCCACTTTCATATCACCTTTGATCTATTAAAATTATTAATCAATAGTATTAATCCGCCGAAGTCCGATTGCGTATAATTCAAAGGTTACGATGAATTCCCCGATGAATCCTATCCTGAAAATTTCTGCTACCGTCTCCAGCTAAAAGAAGTTTTTACAAAGCGAAAATTTAGGTGAGTGCCGTAAGGCATGAACCTTTTATGCTGTGTTAGACGCAGGTTTGGCTTCCCTGCCACGTTCTTTCTCCCATAACTCACGCTGACTTTTGAGTAATTCTTCGCTAACTCTCTTAGCCTCGTTTGCTATTTTCATGTAGTTATCTCCATAATTCTTGTTAACTGAGGAAAGTAAGTCGCGATAATAATAAGAAATCAAAGCTCCGAACCAGAACCAGAGTTCAATCAGTCTACGGATGTAATCTGCTAGAACCAATAGATTTGGGACTCCGATTGCCCCTAAAACAAATTGATTCCCCTCGCCAAGAAAACGAGTGGGGATATACTCTCGGTTTGGATGTGTGGCTCCACTGAAAAAAGCATACAGGTCTTTCATAGCCTCTTCAGACTCACCCATAGGATGAGAGTCCAAATATTTCCTTATTTCCACATTACTAAGTTGTTTTCCCTTGTCCCACACAATTGCCTTATTCGGTAAAAGCATGAAATAGTGTATCAATGAAATGGACTCGAAAGCACGGCGAAGTAATGGAAAAGCTGTCGATGCATAACCTTCCAAAATTAATCGCCGAGAAATGTAAAGGAAGTCAAAAACGTCTGCTAAAAGATCACGAATAGATCGGTCAGTAATATCCTTTGGAGGATAATTTCCCAAGATGACGGTTGCTCGGCATATCAATGCTTCATACCCTGTCAGGACTCGAATCTCGTCTTGAAATATTTTACTCAGCTCGGAGAAACGAGTTTCAGCATACTCTTTTAGCCGATGATATTCTTCAGCACCCGTCTTAGAATAATCCATAGCCTTATTACCTTGCCAAAGTGGCGTATAACGACGTATATACGAAAGCGGAGTTTCCCTAACCCGATTTACTCACTGCGATGATGGCGCTCCCCATCCCACCCGTACCATAAGAAATTTTACCACAACCGCCTAGTTCAGATTAACACTTTAGTTTTTCTATTACTAGGTAACATCTTCGCCTTCAGCATCCTCAAAAACTTTCTCGAGAAAGAGCGCTTTCTTCATATCAACACTCTTCTTCTAGAATGACGTCATAATTTCACTCTATTTTTCGAAACACCAGGCTATAGTATTTCATTATCATCCCCTTGGGTCCCTCTTTATGAACAATCTCGAAGCCATTTGTTCCTAAACAATGAGTTATATCATCAATTGTATAAACACCGTAACTCTTTACGATAGGCCTAAAAATTCTGGTAGTAAATCTTGAATATGCGAGATCACCGAAAATAAGAAACCCTTGTGGCTTTAAAACCCGACTTATTTCTTCCAACGCCTTTTCCCAATTGCCTATATGATGCATGACCCCAAAGGAGAGAACAATATCGAATTCGTTATCCTCAAAAGGCATTTTTGTTGCGTCCATTTCCAAGAAACGAATACGTGGTATATCGTCAATATTCTCCTTGGCAAACTGAATCATTTCCGGGTCAACATCAGTTCCAGTAACATTCAAGTGATATTTCCTGGCCAGGTATTTACACGTGTGCCCGTTGCCACATCCCACTTCGAGATAATTTTGATTTTCTTTTAGATTTACATACGGCAATAATCTTTCAACGTGTTCAATACCGCGCTCGGCATGCTTCTGGCTGACCATAACTCTTTTTTCGATTTTAGTTAGCTTCATTTTTCATCTTCTTTCTTATAGTTTAGTTCTTACTTTCTCAAAGGGCTTTGGGCAATCTCTCTTAACAGCGGTATATACAAACTCCGAGTTTCCCTAATCCGATTCACTCACTGCTATGATGATGCTTCCTGCCACGCCTCGCCATAATTTAAATCCTTAGTCATTCGAGTTACCTCTTTGTAATCCATTCCACACCTTCCTTGAGAGCGATTCCATTAAGGATACCCTTAAGAATTTTGGCTTTGGTTTTAGTATCGTTTGGCTTAATATTGTCTGTTTTTATTTTTTGAATTGCCTTATCCAATGAATTTTCAAGAGCTGCTAAATCAAGTAAAGACGCTGATTTGCAGTAAAAACTTCTCGATCTGCCATCATCAAAATTAACTATCATTGTTTCGAGTAATTTAATTCGTTTTTTCTGCTGTCCTACGAATTTTTCAATTCCATGTTTTTTTATAAAATTCAAATTCGGCATAACTTTTTTATACGATGGATAAGAAGAGGATTCTTTCACTTGCTGATATTCTTCATCACTTTTGAATTTAGAACACGGAAACTCTGAACACTCAGCACAGACCTCAAGATTCTTTTTCTTGACACAACAAGTTATGAAGGAACATGATGGATGCTTGCTAAAGAATTCTGGGCCACAGCAACCAGGACATCTTGAAGTCCCCACTGTATAGTATCTCGGGCATAAACCACAATCAAGACCACATACAGCAATTGTTGGATAGATTTTTACATGTTCATTCATTTTGTTCACTATATAAGAAATTTTACCATGCTTTTTGACAATCGCCGAAGGAGAGGCACCTTATGATTACCGTATTGTGGCTGCGATGATGAGGACGACGGGTATCGCTGATATTATGGTCGTGGCGATTGCCTTCCCTAAAGGGATACGGTGAGCTTCACGGGTAGCGATAACGCAAGCAGCCGCCATCCATAGTATAGTGAACGCCTGATAGAAGATATTCCATACCTGCCCAAAAGTTCCCAGCGTTCGCAAATCGATCGCAAAAGTGATGCAGATGAGGTCAGTGGTCCACATAATGGGAAGCATGGGAATACAAAAAGCGAAGCCCAAAGATATCAATATAGCTTTAAATATTCCCTTTCCACCAAATGCTCGCCCAAGACGGAGATTTAAGTAGCTGAACAAATACCACGCCCCTATCATCACTGGGGGGGCAAAGAATATCTCCCAGAAGTAATAACTTTCTTTGCTTATGGGGAGGAGGGGTTCAGCAACAGGTTCAATTCCATTTATATTGGCGATGGCGCAAACCACCGAATACAGGACGCCGACGAGTAGAACTGCTCCCCACCCTTGCTTTACATTTTCTTCCCGCGATAAGTTTCTGAAGGTTGCTGCCGGGTGAGCTAAGGTTCCCCAGATATACCTTGCGAATTTGCTCACAGATCCCAGCTTTTACAGTTCTCTAATTTCGGATTAGGGACTTGGCTTTAGTTTCTCTATCACGGCGTCGGCGACCTGGCTGGTGCCCACGGCTGTGGCGGGGTCAAGCTTCAAATCATAGGTGACATTCTTTCCCTCGGCTATGACCTCAGCTATAGCGCTTTCCAACCTATCGGCGCTATCCCTTTCTCCGAGATAACGCAGCATCATCACCCCGGAGAGCATCGTAGCCACGGGATTGGCCTTATTTTGCCCAGCATATTTGGGGGCGCTTCCGTGGGTAGGTTCAAAGATAGCTGCCTCATCCCCAATGTTGGCTCCCGGCGCTACGCCCATGCTGCCGACCAGCCCAGCACAGAGGTCCGAAATTATGTCGCCGTACAAATTAGGCAGCACGAGGACGTCAAATATGTGGGGCTTTCTGACCAGCTCCATGCAGGTTGCATCCACCAGCATGTCGCCAAATTCTATATCGTTATACTCTTTGGCTACTTCACGAGCGGTATCCAGGAAAAGTCCGTCGGAGAATTTGAGTATGTTAGCCTTGTGAACCGCAGTAACCTTTTTTCTGCCGTTCTGCCGGGCATATTCGAAAGAAAATTTGACAATTCGCCTGCTGGCTGTTTGAGATATAACCTTCAGGCTTATAGCTGAATCTTTCCTTATTTCCTTTCCAGTAGCATCGTGCGCTAGAGCCAGCAACTGTATGGTTCCCGAATCACCTTTGGCAAATTCGATACCGGCATATAGGTCTTCGGTATTCTCCCTGACCACCACTATATCCACGCCTCTGAACGGTGTGTTTATACCGGGGTATGCCTTATAGGGACGAAGACAGGCATAAAGGTCTAAGGTCTGCCTCAAGGCAACATTGACGCTCCTGAAGCCAGTGCCTATGGGTGTGGTCACCGGCCCCTTGAGGGCGACCCTGTTTTTCCTTATGGACTGGAGGGCCTGGTCAGGGAGAGGTGTGCCAAACTTATCTTGAGCCTGACTACCTATGATAATAGTATCCCACTGGAACTTGACCCCCGTAGCTTCCAATACCCGCCGTGTCGCCTCAGCCACTTCAGGGCCTATGCCATCGCCAGGTATAAAGGTTACTCTATGCTGCATCACAATAAACCCTAAATGCCAATTTCTAAACTCTAAACAAATCCAAAATCCGAATGCCCTAAATTCAAAACCCTCATGCTAGTAATGCTTTCATAGCTTGAAGCCCTTATGCTTCTGTATGTACGGGATAAGCCCACCCTCTTTAAGGATGGCGGACATTATCGGTGGCATCTTGCTACAGCTTAATGTAATGCCAGAAGTCAAATTAGCAATCTTACCACCTGTCAAATTTACCTCCAGCTCATCGCCGTCGCCAATCTTATCAGTGTCGCAAAGCAGGACAGGCAAACCCTGGTTTATGGCGTTGCGAAAAAAGATGCGGGCTGCCGATTTGGCTAATATAGCGCCTATCCCCGACATTTTGATTACTACCGGGGCATGTTCCCGACTGGAACCCAGACCAAGATTTTTGCCCCCTACGAGAAAGTCACCCGACTTTACCTTTGAGGCGAATCCAGGCACAGCGTCCTCCAGAACATGCTTGGCGAGTTCAGGCAAGTTGCTCCTCAAATGGGCAAACCTGCCGGGAATAATATCATCTGTTGAGACATTATCCCCCAGTTTAATGGCTTTACCCTTGAGCACTAAGTCAGGCATCACGTAAATTCCCTGGGGTCAGTAATCTCGCCCCTTATAGCTGAGGCAGCAGCAGTTGCCGGACTAGCCAAGTATATCATAGCCTCTGGGTTGCCCATTCTTCCCTTAAAATTACGATTGGCGGTGGAAAGACAAACCTCGCCATCCCCCAACACTCCCTGGTGGAGACCGAGGCAAGCGGCACAACCCGGCGGTAGAACGGTTGCTCCAGCTTCAAGTAAGCTCTGGATATAGCCTTTTTCTATAGCTCGAATGAGCACCTGCCTCGAAGCTGGCGCTATGAGCAATCTAGTACCGGGATGCCTTTTCTTGCCCTTAAGAATCTCAGTAGCTACAGCTAAATCCTCCAGACGTCCGTTAGTACAAGTGCCAATGAATGCCTGCTGGATTTTGACCCCTTTTACTTGAGCCACTGGACGGACGTTATCCACAGCGTGGGGAAGCGAGAGTATTGGCTCAAGCTGGTCGAGATTCACGGCTATGACTTGCTCGTAATTTGCCTCAGCATCGGGATATAGCGGCTTGTAATTGTCGCCCCGGCCATGCTCTATGAGGAAATCCTGAGTGATTTTATCGCTGGGAAACAGGCCAACCTTGGCCCCTGCTTCCACAGCCATATTGGCGATAGTGAGACGCTGCGACATAGTCATCCGAGCCAAGGCCTCGCTACCAAATTCCAAAGCCTTGTAATTAGCACCATCAGCGCCAATCTGGCCAATGAGATACAGAATTAAGTCCTTGTCACAAACTCCCCGAGGAAAGACGCCATTGAGCTCAATGAGAAAACTTTCCGGCACCCGAAACCAGGTTTTACCCAGAGCTAAGGCTACGCCAACATCGCTGGAACCCATGCCGGTGGCAAAAGCCCCTAAAGCGCCAGCGGTAACAGTATGAGAGTCCGCACCCACAATGACATCCCCGGGATTGGCGAAATTTTCCGCGACCAGCTGATGGCATATGCCTTCGCCTACCTCGTAAATACGACAGCCTGTTTCCTGAGCGAAGCGGCGCAGAAGGATATGGTCATTAGAAAGCTGCTGAGCGGGACTGGGAGCAGCATGGTCCAGGAATATTATTGCTTGCTGCGGCTTGGCCAGAGTTTCAAAACCGCTTTCCTTAAACTGTCTTATGGTCAGGGGTCCAGTAGTATCTTGGACAAAAGCCAAGTCCACATCGGCAATCACGACATCCCCGGCTTTAGCCTCGCCATGCGATTTAAGGCTTAGAATCTTCTCGGCTAATGTCTTGCCCATTTAAGATTACGCGATTATGTCCATCATGTTTTTACTGCTAGTCGCCCCCCTATTTTAATCGCCTCTTCTGCTATAATCAATAATATGCCTGATTACAAACCAAGCGAGCTGGGGGCCACCCGATGCGGCAGGAGCGTCTTTCACTGGGGCAAACGAACTTATGTCATGGGCGTGATAAATGTTTCCCCGGATTCTTTCTCCGGCGATGGACTGGCAGATTCTGAAGAAGCCGTAGCCAGGGCAGAACGATTAGCCTCTGAAGGAGCGGATATAATTGACATCGGTGGTGAATCCACTCGTCCCGCCTCAACGCCGCTTTCACCCGACGAAGAATTACAGCGGGTAATTCCTGTCGTGGAAAAGCTGGCCAACAAGATATCGGTGCCCCTCAGTGTGGATACCTATAAGCTGGAGGTAGCCCGTCAGGCTTTAAATGCCGGAGCCAATATGATAAACGACATCTGGGGATTGAAGAAAGAGCCCAGGCTGGCCGAGTTAGCAGCCCAAAAAGGTGTACCGATTGTTTTGATGAGTAATCAGCGTGGTTCTTCGTGCCCCGACATCGTCCCTGTGGTTATTTCCGATTTGAAAAGAGCCATCGAGCAGGCGTTAGACGCAGGAGTGCCCCGGGAGAATATCATCGTCGACCCCGGTATAGGTTTCGGCAAGACACAGGAGCAAAATCTGGAGGTTTTGCAACGCTTAGAGGAACTTAAGGCGCTGGGCAGGCCTATCCTTCTGGGTAGCTCACGCAAGTCCTTTATAGGCTGGGTACTGGATTTAACTCCCGAACAAAGGTCGAGTGAAGTGGCATTCGTTCCACCCGGCGACCAGCGGCTGGAAGGAACGGCGGCCACCATAGCCATCGGCATCGCCAAGGGCGCTGATATTGTTCGAGTGCACGATGTCAAGGAGATGGCACGCGTGTGCAAGATGAGCGATGCTCTTGTGAGAGGCGTGTAAGCGAATTGGCCATTGTCTATCTTGGTCTGGGCTCAAACCTGGGAGAACGGGAAGAAAACCTATGTCAGGCTTTAACATTGCTTTCTCTAAAAGTAAAGCTTGACCAGGTCTCATCCGTTTATGAAACCGAGCCAGTGGGCTACAAGGAGCAGCCTTTGTTCCTCAACCTGGTCTGCCGAATTACCACCAATTTACCTCCTGAGGAGCTTTCCCATCTCGCTAAAAACATTGAAACCAGAATGGGCAGGATTCCTAGCTTTCCTAATGCACCCCGCATTATAGATATAGATATCCTTTTCTATGACAACAAGATTATGGAAACCCCGAACTTAACTATCCCTCACCCCCGCTTGAAAGACCGGGCTTTCGTTCTTATACCATTAGCTGAAATCGCCCCGGACCTGGTTCATCCCAAGCTGGACAGGAACATCGCCCAATTAGCTAACGAAGTTAAAGGACAAAAGGGGGTGCGAAAGTATAAAGGAGGATTCGATGTATCAGCTATTTGTGGAAGAGCACTTTGATGCCGCCCATTACCTCCCGAACTATCATGGTAAGTGTGAAAAACTACATGGCCACCGCTTCAAGGTA
>Ga0209636_10008229_pt1 | contig 10626 bp, 10 predicted proteins | sample DeeMarSWOR152_54_FD_187464 | JGI IMG/M metagenome (GOLD analysis project Ga0209636, IMG submission 187464) | Marine sediment microbial communities from White Oak River estuary, North Carolina - WOR-1-52-54 (SPAdes) (version 2) | ecosystem: Environmental > Aquatic > Marine > Intertidal zone >... | reverse complement strand
TCAATCCATTCTCCATTTTTGCAATACATAGAGCCATCCATGCTGCATTGACCTGAAAGAGTTTCCTTCTGGCAAGTTTCCATATAGTATGTTTCTCCATCTTTTCTTTTTAAAACACAGCCAGTCATAACTGCTCCACCTTCACAATGTTCTTCAGAACATTCGTCTATATGCCAATCAGTAGAGTAGGTTTCTTTGCAAGGAATACCTTCAGGAGGTACTAAGGGTATTTCTAAACAATCTTCAGGACAGTTCTCAGGAGTTTCACCTTCTTCACAGATTCCATTACCACAATATATTTCAGTAGGTGTTAATCTTACTTGCTCACCTATTTGATAGATATTCTTATTTGTATCAACTTCTATAGTTGTTTTTGCTGGTTCTCCTACAGTATAATGCATAGTTGATTTTCTTGAGCCTCTGTATGGACTTGGTTTTCTTTCAGGTTTTGATGGAGGTCTTGTACATTCACAGCCATAACCATAACCATTTCCTGATGCAACACACTGTGTATTGTCGTTTCGATGATACCATTGGCACCAAGGAGTTCCAAGAGTACAATTAGGATAAAGGGAATCGTTACATTTAGTGGTTGGTTCTGTTGAAGGATATTTTCCTGTTATTCCTCCTTTTAAACCAATATGTAGAAGGATTCCAATTATAACAACTATTAAAATTCCTAAAAATATTGTTGCTAAATTAGTTTTATTTTTCACCTTTTAGCCCTTTTTTTATTAATAATTCAATAAAAGATGAGACTTTCATGAGTTTTTTTTCACAGATTTTATTTATTTCAGAAGCAAGGTCCTTATCTATAGTAATAGAAATTCTGGTTTTTGTTCCTGAACCTTTTTTCATTGTATTATTAGTCATACGAATGTTATTAATATTATTTAAATGTTATTATTTTTGTTCTTATATTTGTATTATTAGTATTACTTTTATTACTAATATTATTAATTATTTAGAATACAGCTTATCAAATTTATCTTTGGTTTTTCTTTCTTTCCAATAAACAGAGTGAGAAGCGCGCTTTTCAAACAATGCAATTGCTAACCTTATTAGATCTGTTTGATAACGTTTAAGATCTTTTTCTTTAAATATTGTTTTTGCATCTTCTATACATTCTTTCATCAAACGTATGTTTTCTAATCTACATTTTTGCTCTTCTACTGCTTCTTCTTCCTCAGAAATTGCAATATCCTCCCATTTTGGATAATTGCTGCCTTTGACTGTTCTTGGAAACGATTTAGAAAATGACATATAAGGATAGATAAGAAAGAATTATTTATATTTTTATGTTCTGGAATTTATAATTTGAATTCTCTTTTGATTTCACGGATTGCTGTCGGAGCTTCACCACCGTGCCATGTGAATCTAGGTCTTACTCTCATAGGATACATTTTTTCATTTTGGTCATCAAAAACAATTCCTGCTCCTTTTACTCTTGGTAGTACATCAAGTTCTGCTGTTAGACCTTTACGCATATAACTTTGCATTAATGTACCAAGAGCTTCAACATCAAGCTTTGCTGTAAGACGATGAGAAATAACTGTATCAGCTTGAGTCATTACATCTGTATGAATCTTGCCTGGTTGCTGAGACGCTAGAACTAGAGAAATTCCTGGCTGACGACCTTCTCTTAATATTGTTATTAAAGCATCTGAAGCAGCTGTTTTTCCTTCTTTTGGTAAGAATTCATGCGCTTCATCAATAAGCAGCCAAACCATTGGAGATTCTCTTTTTACAATTTTCTTTTCTTCTTCAACAAAATAGTGTGTTGTTTTTCTAATTCCAGCGTATTCTTCTGCTTTTCTCGCAACCATTCTTTCAATAAAAAGTTGTTGGACAAGAATTCCAATAACTAACGACTTTATTCCCCAAGTTCCAGGAGCTGTAGCGTAACAGCTTAAATCAAGTACGATTGTTTTTCCGCCTGTTGAGAGTTCTTCTATTGGTGTTCCTTTTATTGAGAACACTCCCCATTCTCTAGCTCTGAGGAATTGATTTTCAACAAGATCTTTTGTGTGCTGTTCTGCTCTTTCTTCTTTTCTAACAGCATTTATTATGTCTCTAATAGAAAAATTTTCTTTTTCTTTTTGTAAATGCAAAATAATTCTCTCAATTAATACTCCTGCTGATGAATTTGGATCAAGCTCAAAAGCCATACACCATTGTGAAGGTGCGAGTTGTGCAGGTCTTATTGAGAATGGATGGTCTGTAGGAATTCCTTTATCTTTGTATTCTTTAAAGTATCCTTTTGGGGTGTATATTTCTACACCTAAGCCTTTGCCTTCCAACTTCCATTGTTTTAATAGCTCTGCATCTTTATAATTTGGATATTTCATAGTCCAGTAAACACCCATAGTGTCCAGTATTATTACACAAAGATTATCAGCAATTTCTTTGGGAAGATTTGCAATTCCTTCTGCAATTACACCAAGGGTATAAGATTTTCCAGAGCCTCTTTTACCACAAACAAAAACTACATGCGATGTATTAACGTCAAGAAAGATTTCACTAGAAAGAGAAGTTACTTGGCCCATTTTTACATAGTGTTTTCCTAGTAAAATAGTGCCTTTTAGACCAAATCTCTCTCTATCTTTTGCACTTCTACCAACAACTATTTCATAAACCATTGATTTTTTAAAAAGCGTATGTACTAATAATTATTTAGGACAACTTTAAAGTAAGAAAAAAACAAAAAATTTATTAATAAACTAAGATTGTGTTTTAAAAAGGTGGTTTTATGGCGAAGAAAAATAGTAAAAACAATAATAAAGAAGAGATAGTTATTAAGAAAAGCACAATAATCACTGTTGCTGTTGTTCTTGTTGTGATCTTAATTTTAATATTGAGTTGGGGGAAGATAGATGAGTTAATTGAAACAAGGTTGGTTGAAACTAAAGAAGTTGGTAATGTTGCTGCTGAAGTAAATGGAGAGAAAATAACAACAGAAGAACTTGATAAGGCTTATGATTTCTTTTTTTTCATATTGGGTTATCCTGAGGAATTTAAACAGTTTTTAACAAAAGAAACTTTTTTGAATCAGTCAATAAGTGAAATGTTATTGTTGCAAGAAGTTGAGAAGCAGGGAATAGAATTAAGTGATTCTGAATTTGATAAATTAAAAGAACAGGCTTTTGGATTGAGTAATTTTTCAGAAAGTGAATTGAATGATTTGCTTGAGAGAAATAATTTTACGTATGATTATTTTATGGAGTATTACAAGAAACAAGTTTTAATTACAAAATTATTAAACAAAACTATTGTTGATGATATTAAGGTAGAAGCTGAAGATATAGAAGATTATTATGAGGCAAATAAAGCAGACTTTGAAAATCAGACATTTGAAGAAGTAAATGAATCTATAAAAATATTATTGATGTCTCTTAAACAAAGAGAGGCATTAAGGAACTATATCGATGAATTGAAAAGTAGTGCAGATATTAAGGTTTATTATAGTGAAGAGGAAGTAAGTTCAATATCAGGAGCTGCTACTAAAGTTGGTAATGAATGTATTAAAAAGTATGGATTAAATGATGAAACTGTTATATTTTATCATGCAAGTTGGTGTCCTCATTGTAGAAACATGATGCCGATTGTTAAGGAATTAGAGGAAGAAGGATATAGTTTTGCTTGGGTAGATGTCGAAGATAAAGAAGCTATGGTTATTATTAATGATTGTTTTAGTAATGCTGTTGGGCAAGGAGTTCCAGAGTTTATTTGTGCTGGAAGCAAAGAAATGAAACTTGGAGCTATGTCTAAATCTGCGCTAAAGAAATTTGCTGACGCTTGTCAGTGATTATAATTTTGGTTTTTTTGCCATATCCCACAAGTTATAGAAAAATTCCCTAAATGATTGAGCAATATCTTTGTTGGTTATTTTTATTACAGAGAGTTCTTTCCAGTTATATATCATGACAATGTTTCCTGAAATGCTTACAGGAGCAGCATTGCTTATCATTTTTAATATTCTACCTTCCTCTTTATACTTGGGTTTCTGTCCTTTATAGGATTTGATATCGTTGAAGATCAATCTGCTTGATATACCTTTTTTTTCTTTTGCTTTAACAAACTTATTCCATATCCTATTAATTATTTCTTTTCTTTTCACACTGATACCAAAAGCAAGCCACTTATTATCTTTATTTAATTCATCTAATGTTTCATATATTGCTGTCTTAAAACCCTCTATTCCCTTATATACGACTGCACTGTATTCTTCTCTCTTTTTATCTTTAATAGAACTTAATGAAGGTAGAATTTTTTCAACCTGTTGTCTTTTTTTCTTAATTTCTTTTTCTGTATTACTAATGTACTCTAGAATTTTTTTTGGAGATGTTGCATTAAAATACTTTGTTTTTTCTTTTACAATATAATTCACAAGACCTTTTTTCATTAATTTATTTAAAATCTCATATATTTTTCCACTTGACAATCCAGAGTCATCTATTATTTTACCTGTTGTAGTTTCACCTAGCTTAAGCAATGTCAAATATACCTTTATTTCTCCTTTTGTTAAACCGATTCCTTCGAGTATATCTTCATACATACGTTTTTGAAATTATGGGTTATTTATAAAACTTATGTTTTTACACCTCACTTAGTGGGAGAGAATCTTAATAAATAATCCATTTTTTACTTTGATATGAAATTTAAAAAATTTATTATTGAAGCACTAACAGCAGCAGCTTTATTATTTACAGGATGTACTGCTGCAAAAAAAGCAAATGCTCAAAATTTAGATTGGTATAGTAATACGAGTGTAGGATCAGGAACTATTCAAACAGAAAATAATCTTACCTATTCAACTAATAATCTTTCTTTTGGTTGGAATTCTGTTTTAAAAGAAAATGAAAAACCAGAACATGTTTTTGCTTCAAAATTTGATTTAAATGAAGATAAATCAAGATTTTATATACATATAAAATCAAAAGGAGATCAAGATGATCTAGAAGCAAAATTAAATCAAAAAATTGGAGAAACAACGACTTTAGATATCGGCGCTGGAAAAGGTGGCTTATTTCATACCGGATTTGAATATGGTTTTTTGAAACCTTTTGGTTTTGGACTGAGTTACGTTAGAGATGATAATAATGAAGAATTCAGAGGAGAGATTTGGAAATACTGGAATGATTTTTTATTTACAGGCATTAGAAAATCAAGTGATAGGTATCATACTTTAATATCTATTCCAAGAGCTGGTGAATTTTCAGCGAGATACTTTAATATCACCGATTTTGAGGATTTTATATTTCATCAATTGTTGTTAGGAAAATCCAAAAAAGGAAAATATGGTTTGCATTATAGGGATTCTTGGTTTTTATTGCAAGATTCTTCTATTGTTGGTTCTGAATCAATTAGTATAGGTGTGAAGCCATTTGGATTTATTATTCCTCCTGTTGCTTGGCGTGTAACAGATTATGGATTTGGAATAACTTATGTAGATAATAATGAAAAAACAATATTAAACGCAGAAGGAGTAAAATACCTGGATGATAAAATATGGATTGGAGCTTCTTATAATTCTATAGGAGATTATAATAAATTTGGGCCGATGGTTGGATTTGTGTCAGATAAACTAAATTTAGCTATTGGTCTAACATATGATTCTAATAATAAAATTGGAGGTAATTTGATCTTAAGAATTTGGTAAAATGTCATGTGTTGATTATGACAGTCAAGCAGATAAGTGGTCAAAAGATAAACCTATACATCTATCAGGAATCATAGCTAGACAAATTATTTATGACTGGATTAAGGAATGCGGTGCTGGTAAAACAGTTTTAGATGCTGGCTGTGGTGAAGGATATCCTGCTAGAGTTATGGCATACTATGTTGCTAAAATTATTGCATTTGATAACTCTAAAGGAATGTTAGAAAAAGCAATAGCCAAAGAAAGGGAAAAACCACTAGGTATTGTTTATCTTTGTGGAGATTTATGTGATATGAGTTTTATTCCTGATGAATCTATTGATATCTTTGTTGCTAACTTTAGTCTTCATTATTTGACTCCAGATGAATTGCCTAAATTATATAATGATGTATCAAGAGTTCTTGTCAGCGGTGGAGAATTTATGATTTCAACATCTCATCCTTGTTTTATTTTATCAGAAAGACTTGATAATACACATAGATTTGATCTCGAAGATTTTCACTACCAAAAAAGTAAGGGAATTGGATACAAAGGAAAATTGAAAACAATTATAGGAACAACACTTGAAGTTGGGGGCTATCATTCTAAATTAGAAGATCATTTTAAAGGAATCCATCAGGCTGGTTTAGCAGTTACTCTATTAAAAGAACCAGAAGTTAGTTCAGAAGTTGTTAAGCAATATCCTATGTTTAAAAAATTAGAAAATGAAGTTTTATTTTTAGTTATGCGTGGAATGAAAATAAAATAAAAAATTTCTACAATTCATCAACAGTTAAAACATTTATTTTTGTTTCACTTGGTTTTATTTTGCTATCCATTCCTACAAGGAAACTTACATTTGCTCTTTCTGCTGTTTCTATGAGTGCTTTGTCTATCTGTCCGTCAAAGACAACTGCATATGCTGATGAAAGACCTTTCAGTGTAGATGGCAGCTCTGAAAGTGGAACTTTTCCAAGAATGGTTAGTTTCTCGTCAAGGATGTAAGCTCCTCTTGTTCCTATTAATTCTTCTAGCATTGTATTGAACTTTGCTTTTTCTTCTGCTGTTAAGGTTTTTTTAGGTCTTCTGAAATATCTTGTTGGTTGAGTTGAAACAGGCCTTGAAACAGGTCTGCTAGCTGTTGTGGTTGTTGTAGTTCTAGTAAAACTTGAATGTCTTGCTACTGGTTTTTCTAATTCTTTTCCTAGTTCAAGCTTTGCTTGTTCTGCTGCTACTCTTCCTCTTAGAGCTTTATGGATTTCTTTTTTAGTAATTTCTTCAACTTCTTTGCCGTCAGGAGCTTTTGCTACATGATCAAGGTCAATAACATTACTAAGCTCTTTTATAATAAGGTCTCCTCCTCTGTCTCCATCAACAAAAGCTGTAATGATTTTCTTTTTACTTAGTTCTTTTATTGTGTCAGGGCAGCTAGTACCGTTCATTGCTATAACATTTTTTATTCCATGTTTTAACAAATTAAGCACATCTGCTCTACCTTCAACAACAATAACTTCATCACTATCATCTATTAAAGGGCCTGCTGGTAAACGGTCTTTTCCATAGGATTGAATTTCCATCACTCTAACAGAGTATGCTACTTCGTCTGTTAACTCCTGAGAATCTGGCATTAATTTATCTGTCATTTGTTTAAGAAGTTCTTTAGCTCTTTCGATTACAAATTTTCTTTTACTTACTCTGACGTCTTCTACTTGTGATACTCTGATTTTTGCATTACATGGACCTATTCTTTGAATTATTTCTAATGCTGCACCAATAATACTTGTTTCAGCTTTATCCAAAGAAGAAGGGATTATAATGTTTCCTTTTGTTTTACCGGATCTTGTATCTACGTCAACTTCAATTCTGCCGATTCTGCCAGATCTTTGAAGCTCTCTAAGTTCTAGATCTGCGCCTAACAGTCCTTCTGTTTGACCAAAAATAGCTCCAATAACATCTGGTCTTTCTACAACACCATCAATTTCTATTGTTGCATGGATTATATATTTTGCTGATACTGGGGAAATTTTACCCATCTTAATCACCTTTGCGTTTAAAGAATGAGCAATGAATCTAAATCTACCATTATTCTATATTTGTTTTGTGCTGAAATGAATAATGATAACATGAGTTATTGCCCTTCTCTGTTAATTAAACATAGAACAAGCTTTCTTTTACTTAGCTAAATTTTCTTTTTTTTAGCAAATAAGTGAAATGAAAGGATAATAATAATTTTTAGCTGTTCTATGTTTTTTTTCAGTAATTATAATAAATTTGTAGCCCGTAACACTAACTCCCAAGCTCCTTGCTTGGATTTGCCGTATGCTCCCTTGAGTACTCTCGTGACGGGCCTTTATTATTTAATTTTTAATTAAAATAAAGGTTTTTTTGAACCTTAATTTCAATATAGTACATATTATTTAGATATTTATAAATCTTTTTGTTATTATGAAAACCCCAGCAAACCAGAAAGTTTGCCAGGGAAAAAGGGGGTTTTATGTGAAAACACAGGATTTTCACACAAATATGAAAAACCCCTTAAGGCCCGAAGGCTTTAAGGGGAAAGAGGTGTTTAGATATTGTTACTTAGTAGTAATAATAAGTATTATTTAAATGTTTTGTTTTTTACTTACTATTTAGTGATTATTATTAAATGTTTTGGGAATAGAAAAAGTTACAAATCTTTATAAACTGGTTAATTTAAACTCTCAATATGTCTAAAATCAGCAAAGAAAGATGGAAAGTTTGGGGAAATGTTTTTGATGAATTTACTTTTAGGACTTTATTTAAATTAGCAAGTCAAGGGCATTTTGAGACTCTGGAAAGCCCTGTTTCTGTTGGTAAAGAAAGTAATGTTTTTAGTGCTAAAAAGAAAGATGGAAAGATAATTGTGAAGATATATAGATTAGAAACTTGTGATTTTAATAGGATGTATGATTATATTAAATATGACCCTAGATATATTGATTTAAAAAAACAAAAGAGAAAGATTGTTTTTGCATGGACACAAAGAGAATACAGGAATTTAATAAAAGCAAGAAATGCTAGTGTTAATGTACCTAAACCAATTGCATTTTTGAACAATGTGCTTTGTTTAGAATTTATTGGAGATAAAGAAGTAGCCCCTAAATTAAAAGACAAAATTCCTGGGAATGGAAAGAAGTTTTTTGATACTGTTATTAAAAATATGCAAAAGCTATATAAATCTGGGCTGGTTCATGCAGATTTATCGCAGTTTAATATACTTAATTATAATGATGAGCCTGTTTTTATTGATTTTTCACAATGCACTCCTATAGAGAATCCAAGAGCTGATGAATTTTTGCAAAGAGACGTTAAAAATATATGTAATTTTTTTAGAAAAATTGGTTTAAAAATTAATGAAGAAAAAGTGTTAAAAAAGGTGAAAAAAAGAAATGACTGAATATGGTTATGAGTTAAGAATACCAAAGGACAGGATAGCTGTTCTTATTGGAAAAAAAGGAGAAATTAAAAAACAGATAGAAGAAGAAACTAAAACAAAAATCAAAATCGATTCAAAAGAAGGGGATGTTTTTATATCAGGAGAAGATGCTCTTGGGCTATTTAATGCAAGAGAAGTTATAAAAGCGATTAGCAGGGGTTTTAATCCTGAGATAGCAATGTTGCTTTTGAAAGGAGATTATACATTGGAGATATTAGATATTAAGGAGTTTGCTGGAAAAAGCAAGGCTACAACCATTAGATTAAAAGGAAGGGTTATAGGTGAAGGAGGAAAAAGCAGAAAGACAATTGAAGATTTAACAGAGTGTTATATTAGTGTTTATGGAAAAACGATTGGAATTATTGGAGAGCCTGAGAATGTAAATGCTGCAAGAAGAGCGGCTGAAGATTTGTTAAAAGGCAGTCCTCACGGAAATGTTTATAAATGGTTGGAAAAACGCAGAAGAATGATGAAGAGAAAAATGATGATGGGTGAATAATGGCAGAAAATAAGAGACCAATAGCGCTTGAATTAGCAAAAAAACAAAGAGAGATTTCTGTAGCTGAATTTTTTGAAAAAAATAGACACTTATTAGGATTTGATAATAAAAGAAAGGCTTTGTTGACTGCTGTTAAAGAAGCTGTTGATAATGCTATTGATGCTTGCGAAGAAGCTAAAGTACTGCCTGAGATTAGTGTTGAGATTATTGACATGTCAATGCCAAAAGAGAAAATTGAAACAGAACAAAAAGATGCAGAAACTTTGGTTACAGAAGAAGTTAAAGAAGAAAAACATGTTAAATCTGATAGATTTAGGGTTATTATAGAAGATAATGGTCCTGGGATTGTAAAAAGACAGGTTCCAAATATTTTTGCAAAACTGCTTTATGGGAGCAAATTCCATACTCTGAAGATGAGTAGAGGGCAGCAAGGTATTGGTATAAGTGCTGCTGCTTTATATGGGCAGTTAACTACAGGAAGACCTATTAGAATTATAAGCAGAATTTCTCCTAAATCTCCAGCATATTATTATGAATTAATAATTGATACTAGAAAGAATGAACCTAAAATAATAAAAGAAGAAGAAGTTAAATGGGATAAAGAGCATGGAACTAAAGTTGAGATTGATTTAGAAGGAACCTATCAAAAAGGAGGACAGAGTGTTGATAACTATATTAAACAAACTGCCATTGTTAATCCTCATGTAACAATAATTTATACTAATCCTAATGCTGAGCAGATTATTTTTCCTAGAGCAACTGAAATTTTGCCAAAAGAACCAAAAGAGATTAAGCCGCATCCTTATGGTGTTGAGCTTGGAAGATTAATTAAAATGCTTTCTTGGACAAAAGCAAGAACATTACAAAGTTTTCTTATGAGTGAATTTAGTAGAGTTGGAAGTGGAACTGCTAAAGCTGTTTGTGAAAATGCAGCTTTATTGACAGATACTAAACCAAAGAAAATGACTAGGGAGATGGCAGAGAGACTTGAACAAGGAATAAAAAAAACAAAGATTATGAATCCACCCA
>Ga0209636_10008227_pt1 | contig 10627 bp, 8 predicted proteins | sample DeeMarSWOR152_54_FD_187464 | JGI IMG/M metagenome (GOLD analysis project Ga0209636, IMG submission 187464) | Marine sediment microbial communities from White Oak River estuary, North Carolina - WOR-1-52-54 (SPAdes) (version 2) | ecosystem: Environmental > Aquatic > Marine > Intertidal zone >... | reverse complement strand
GGGAAAGAAAATCGGCAGCAAGCATTTCACGATCATCGACGATCCCTTCATCAAAGGTGGAATGGGAAGCCGGTTATTCGACATGGATGGATTTGCGCTGAAGAAGAGAGTCATGGTCGATGCGGGAGTGCTGAAAGAGTTTTTTGTCGATTGGTACTACGGCCGGAAGCTGGGCTGGGAACCGACCACGGGCGGGCCCGCAAACTTGGTCATTCCTCCGGGAAAACGCTCGTTGAAAGAGATCATGAAGGACCTCGGAAGAGGCATCTTAATCACCGGATTCATCGGCGGAAACTCCAATTCAACCACTGGTGATGCCTCGATCGGTATTACGGGCGAGCTGTTTGAAAACGGCGAGCTGGTTCAAGCAGTGGCGGAGATGAACATCGCCGATAACCACCTCAAGTTCTGGAATAAGCTTGTTGAAGTTGCCAACGATCCGTTTCTCTATTCTTCCTGGCGTATGCCGAGCCTCGTTTTCACGGACGTGGTTGTTTCAGGATTATAGATACTCTGACGATTCGCAGAAAAACACTTTCAGAGGGAGGAGCAGTGCACTAGAGCTGCGCTGGCTGTTTTTACGGCCCATCCACAGTGATAAAGATACCAGACCGCAGCTTCCCCCTTTTTCAATTGGATATCAGAAATTTTATTCGAGTCTCCTCTCCCAGCAGCTTCGAAAATGGTCTGTGCGGCAGCGAGATTAACCGTAGAAACTGCCAACAAGAACGGAAAGATGAATTTCCGTATTAAGTTCATTTTTTCTCCTTTTCCTTCCATTGACCGGGAGATTTTCAGTATAATAGGCTTATTCTAGCATGCCATTGAGTAAAAATCGTGAAATTATCACACAACAGAGAAAACGAATTTCCTATGTTTATCCTAAGAACCGTTGAGAAGAGATGAAATAAAGGATATCCTGAAGAAAAGGTTTCAGAGATAGATATAAATGTCTACATTCTTTAAAAGATTCATTGAGGAGATATTTAAAAAATTATCAGGTTTTAATCTAATAATCGCCGTTCTTGCCTTGGTCCTTATAGCAATTTATTGGTGGTTTTCTGGCAAAAAAATAGTGGAAAAAGCTCGGTTAGGCCAAAGACTTCTTCGGGTCATAGGGATTGTATTGGTAGCGGTTGTTGTTATCGGTGTTCAAGCGGTTTTTGTTCAATTTCCCAAGGCTTTTCCTGAATGGAAAATTGGCATTTTAGTCGCTCAGATCGAAGGTGATGAGGGAAATGATATCCAGCAGGATTTAGTGAGCACTCTGAATACTGAGTTAAAAAAAGATACGATTTTAATGGGCATTGAAGTCAAAACATTACCCCTCACAATAACGGAAACTATGGGGCATGAGGAGGCAAGGAAATATGGAAAGAAATACAAGGCCAAGTTGGTGATCTGGGGCAGTCGAGGTGGCGATTTAAGCAAACGAATTATTCACCCCCGCATTACGGTGCTATCAGAAGAATATCTCTCTGCCAGAGTAGCCAACCAAGATTTTAAGGCTCAAGTCATTGAAGAAGTTAAGTTGCCGCCGGCTTCGGTTGAACGACCTGGATTTTTAATTCATTTTGTGCTTGCACAAAGCTACTACAGCCAGTATGAATTTGAAAAGGCTAAAATCGAGTTTGAAAAGTGCTTGGAGCTGCCGAACAGAGATATTACCTATGAAAATAGTATTCGGTTCTGGTTGGCGATGACGTATGCAGATTTAGGACATTATCTTGGCAAGACAGAATATCTGGCGAAAGCAATTGATGTTTATAGACGCTTTTTAAATATATGGACGGAGCGGGATTTTCCGTTAGATTGGGCGGCGACCCAGAACAATTTGGGAGTTGCGTACAGCGAATTACCCACAGGCGATCGAGGGGAGAATTTAAAGCGGGCTATAGCGTACTATGAGAATGCACTTCGGGTTCGAACGGAGCGGGATTTTCCTGTAAGTTGGGCTGCGACCCAGCACAATTTGGGAGTTGCCTACAGTGAAGTACCGACAGGTGACCGTGGGGAGAATTTAAAGCGGGCCATAGAAAGTTATGAGAATGCTCTTCGGGTTCGAACGGAGCGGGATTTTCCGCTAGATTGGGCTATGACCCAGTACAATTTGGGAATTGCCTACAGCGAATTACAGACAGGCAGCCAAAAGAATAATTTGGAAAAGGCGATCCAGTGCTTCAGGAATGCATTAAAAGTTTGGACTGAAGAGAAATTTCCATATGATTATGAAGCGGCGAAACGAGCCTCAAGGGTTGCAATCGATAAACTTTTAAAAAAAATATTGGAAGAATAACTAACCTGCCCTCCTGATTCCCAAATTCAACAATTTTCAACATTTTTTTGTCATGCGTCTGGCACATAAGGGAACGCTGTGCAATTTTGCCTTGACATCAACTATTGGCTTAGCTATAAGGTTTACAGGGAATTTTGGGGAAGGTCAATGAGGGAAAAATTGGCAATGAACAGAATTGCAAATTTTTTGTTCCATAAAGATTAAGATAAGTTATGCTTTTTTTCAAGCTGATGATTCGATAATTCCAGAAAAGCTTTAACAAAATGATAACTTGAGAAATAGCGCTTTTAAATAAGATGTGAAAAAAACTGAATGAAATACGAAGGGATAGAAAGAAAGAGATTTAAACGCCTTAAAATCCCAGGGGCAACGGTCCATTTCAGTCAGAGGCACTTTAAAAGGAAATATTCTGAAGAATTCTGCCCTGTTGTCGATCTCAGCCGCGGCGGAATTCGGTTTCTGTGCCGGAATCTTATTTCAACCATCGTGACAAAAATATCATTGCAAATATACATTCCAGGAGAAAGATTTTACCTCAATCTTAAGGGGCGGATAAAATGGACTTCGTTAAATCCCACGGAGAATTATAAATATCAGATTGGGGTTCAATTCAACCCTTTTGGAGAGAAAAAAGAGCACAATCGACCGGATACCTTGGAAAGAATAATTGAGTGGGAACGGAAATTATTAACAAATAATGAAGTTAATGCCGTCAATGAACAAAAATAGAAAAAAGGGCAAGAAGTTTACAGGAATAAATCATATCTAAGGTTTTTTACGAATGTCATAATTTTGTGAATTTACACTTGATTAAATTAGCTTTATTAGGTTACAATCTCATGAGAGAGGAGAGCGGGGCATCCAATCATGGTGCAAATCCACAGGAATAATTCCCCTTACTTATTTTGGTCCATTCGACGGAACAGGCCTAGATATGGGCATAAGGCTTCAGAATATGATCGATAAGGTCCAGGGGCGTTTGAGGTTCAAGGGATAGATTGCCGAAGTCATGTTGTATTTTCTCATTAGAAATGAAACATGAATAAAGAAAGAGTGTTAGAAGACTTCTTTAAGAGTTTAAATACGGCCCTCAAAAATGCCTCAATCTATTTTAAAGAGCATCCTGTGTTCATTAAATCTGTAAGGGAAGTGAAGAAACACATTGACACCCTCTTAGATTTTGTTTCTCCTCTAAACATTAGTTTTACGTCTAACTCCTTGTTGGCAGAGGAAATATATTTTGAGAAGGATAAAATATTTGAGGAACTCGCCCAAATCTTTCATTTCCGTAAAATACAGAGCATACAGGTCCGAAAAGGGATAACCATTGAAGAGTTGATAATTTTTCTCACTAAGGTCAATCTTCCCTCAGAAATTATTCAAGAAAAGGGGGGCCTGAACTGTATTTTAAAGGAAGAAAAAATTTCTCATCTGACTGTAGAAGAACTGGACTACTCTCAACTCCTGACGGGTGAGGGAGATGAAGTCGAGAACGTCTGGTCATATTTGTTACAGGATGCAGTTGAACAGGAAAATTTGCAGAAGATCATAAAATTTGCAGACAATTTTGAAGGCTTTTTGCAGGATTTAAACACTGAGGATCTGGTCGAAGATAGTGAGCTCAAGGTAAACATTGACAAGCTTTTTACTCGTCTGAAAAGTCTGGAGGGAGATAAATATCGTAAGTGTTCAAAAGATTTGCTTAAATCGATCATCAAAAACAATAAAGTATCCCAGGAAACTGAATCCGACGATATAAGAATGCTTTTCAAAGATTTGAGTGATGATGATTTCGCTTCTGTGCTGTGGGAAGAGATTTCAACGGATGATAGTTTTAATCCTTTGAATCTTCAGATATTTTCCCAACTCACTCAAAAAAGAGATCAAAAAAATATTGCTGATTCTTTCGAGAAGATTTCTCAAGAGCAAAGGCCTCTAAGTCGTTCCCCTCAAATGAGAAATAAAATCAAAGAATTGTTGACTGGCTCTTCAGCCGCTGTTATTTCAGAAGGTTATCAAAAAACTCTCACCTCTATCCTCAGTGATATTTCCTATGAAGGAGAATTGACTTTTGATCACGATTTACTCCAGGAGAATTACCGCTTTATGCGTCTCTATTTTCTGAGTAAAGAAAAAGATACAGAACGGGCGATTAACATTTTAGATGAAATATTGAGTGAATGGGAGAGTATAGTCAACCTGGGAAATTTAGAGTTTTTAAAATATTTTGTCACCGTTTTGGATAAGAAAAGAAATGATCTATCTTATGATCCTATTTTTATGAAAGCGAATAAGCAAATTTTATACTTCATAGCAGAGCACCACGTTATGCAGGAAGATATTCCTTCAGATTTTAAAAATGTCACAAGTTACTTAAAAGAAACCTATCTGGGCATTAATGCATTTCTTGATAAAATGTTCAAAGAAAATAAAATTGGACCTGTTATCTTACAATTATTTTTCCAGATATATTCTGAAAGTTACTGCCTTTTTAAAAAGAACTTAATGAAGAGGTCCTCTGATATTGATTTCCTTGAAGAAATCACAAAGAATTTGGGAAAAGTTGATTCTCCAGCATCGTTGGAGTCCTTGAAATTCATTTTTTCTTTTTGTGATGAGTCGATGAAAATAAAAGTAATGGAATCCATAGAGAGGTTGTCCATACAAGATGAAGATTTCCTCTTCGATATTTTGAAAAAGAGAAGTGTTCCTTTAAAGAAAATAGCGCTTCAAATCTTAATGAGGAGTGAGTGTACAAAAAAGAGAGTGATTGAAGAGCTTTTTTCGATTCTGTCTCCATTTGGCATAAAAAACAGGATTCTCCTGGAGAATATAAAAATAACACAAGAAATGGAATTGCAAAAAGCAAGAGACAGATTAATTGCTCTCAGTGAATGGAAGTTTTTCTGGAATAAAAAACTAAGAAGAGAGACCACAAAGGTCTTGGAAGAGTGGGATGCAAGACAATATTAAAGATACTTTATCTCATTTGATGTCGGCCATTCAGGCAGCAAAAATTTATTCGATAGAACATCCAAAATTTGAAGAATCTATTGATCAAGGCTATAAGAGCCTCCAGGACATGTTAAAAGACAGAGCAGAATTAATTATCGGTATTGTAGATGGAGAATTATCCATTGGTCGTGAAATATTTTTTGACCTGAGTCAGAAATTAAAGCCGCTGATTACGTATTTACAAGAGAGACAAATTGAGAGGATCGCTTTTCATCCCGACTTGAAGAGAGAGGAATTGATTAATTTTATTTCTTTTCTAACAGCTCCACAGGAAGAAAGAAAGCAAGATGCTGAGGAATCTCTCCGTCTCATGGGAATAAAGAATATCAAGGCAGGGAGAATTAGAGCAACAGAAATGAATGCCATTTCTCAAGAGATGAGAGATAAAGCAAGGAGTTTTCTGGATAAGTATGAATATTCTTTAGAAATGGTTGATAAATATACGGAAGCATTGCTCAACGAGGAAGAGCTTGATGGTTTGGAGTTGAGGTTTAGCGTTAATAACTTCGTGGAAAATTTGTTAGGAATGTATCAAGAGTTTTTAGACTTAACCTTGGTTAAAAGCAAAGACATTACGACTTACATTCATCTTTTAAATGTGACTGTTCTATCAATGTATATTTCTTCTAAAGTTGGTTTTTCCAAGGATGAGGTTTTGGATTTGGGGATAGCGGCTTTATTCCATGATATTGGAAAGCTCTATATTTCCCGAGGATTACTCCAGAAAAAAGGAAAATTAAAAGCAAGAGAATTTTCCCGTATGGAACATCACACAGATATAGGAGCAGAGATTCTCCTTAAATACTTAGATACCTTGGGGACATTGCCCGCAGTGGTTGCTTTCGAGCACCACCTCAGGTATGACCTTAGGGGTTATCCCAAGTTACCTTTTCCTCAAAAACCCCATCCGGCCTCCCTTCTCATCTCCCAATGTGACGTTTATGATGCTCTTGCACAGAAACGGCCCTATAAGAGAAGTTATCCACCTCTTATGATTTATGAGATAATGATGAAGGGTGAAGGGAAATCTTTTGATCCCAGACTTTTAGATGAGTTTTTTAGAATAATCGGGATTTGGCCAGTCAAAACCATTGTCACTTTAAGTGATGGAAGGATTGCCGTAGTTAGAGAACAGAACGAGAACGATAAATTCAATCCCAAGGTTGAGGTCATTTCACCTGAAGAAAAAAAGGAATTTATTGATTTATCAGAAACAAAGCAAAATATAAAAATAGAGAATTCTTTAGATCCTTACAAAGAAGGGAGAAAGTACCTTCATTTAGCCTGAATTATTCATAAAATCTGCCGACACCATATACAAAAAAATCTCTGAAGGATGACTGATTATCTTATGTCGGCATCTTTTCCCCTTCGGGCGAGCCGATCTCACTGCACCTGCTTTGTTGTAGCCCATTCTCGGTGGTAAACCACAGCTTCATGAACCACGCCTCGCATTTGCAGCAACCTCGACTCGTGAATAACACAGGTTAGTTGACTCAGAGCATTAAATCTCTTTCATTCATACCGGAGAGAATCCACAGGATTGGCTGCGGCGGCCTTGAATGTCTGAAAACTAACCGTTAAAAGCGCAATAAAAAGTGCCAGTAGGCCCGAGGCAAAAAAAGCCAAAATATTTAGACTTATGTGGTAGGCAAACCCTTCAAGCCACCTCCGCATAAAGTAATAAGCGAGAGGCCAGGCAAAAACATTAGCAAGAGCAACCCATTTGATATATTCTTTCGATAAAATGAGGACTATCCCCCCGATAGATGCGCCGAGAATTTTTCTCATGCCGATCTCCTTTGTCCTCTGCACGACAGTGAAAGAGGCCAGGCCAAAAAGACCCAGACAGGCGATATATATAGCGATTATGGTAAAGATGCTCGATAATCGGCTCAACTTCATTTCAGACTGATACATCATGTCGTTTTCCCTGTCCACAAATGTGTATTCGAATGGATGGCCTGGATTTATTCTGCGCCACTCTTGCTCCGCAAACTGCATAACCTCTGACATGCTCTCATCGGTTGTTTTGATGAACACCCAGTTAAAAGCCTGTTCAGTCGCTAATGACAGGGCGAATGGTTCGATCTTTTGATGGAGGGATTTAAAGTAATAGTCTTTCAGCACACCGATCACCGGAAGACTGACCAGTCCTCCGGGTGAAAGTCTTTTATCCAGGCCTGAATCAAACCCGAATTGCTTGACAGCCTCTTCATTCAACAGCAACGCCCGGTTCAAGTCGGTTGTGAATTCTCTTGAAAAATCTCTGCCTTCATAAAGCTCTATGCCTAATGTCTCAATAAAATCATAATCGACAGTCATAATCTGGACGGTCAAATTTTCATTCGGCGGACGTCCGACTGGCCTCAGTAAGGCTATCCCGAACACTCCTCCAGGGAGTGTCGACGCCGCGGAGACGCTCTTGACATGGCTGTTTGAAAGAAGTGTGGTTTTATAGGAATCATAGGTGGATCTTGGAGCGGGGTCGGAGAGCGGAACAGCCAGGATGTTTTCTTTGTCGTAGCCGAGAGGCCTGTTCTTGATATATTCCATCTGACTGTATATGACGCTGATGCCAATGATCAGAAACACAGAAATGGAGAATTGAACCACGACAAGGATCTTTCTCAACAAACCGCCTGAAGCCCCTTTATGTTTCTTACCGCTCAATACTTCAGCGGGTCTGAATGCAGATAAAAGAAAAGCCGGGTAACTGCCGGAGACAAAGCCGACTATGATGACCAAACCGATTAACAAGGAAATCGTCTGCAGATTTATCAAGCTTGAAGCGGATATATTTTTTTCCGCAATTGTATTAAAAGGAGTCAACAAAAATAAAACAGCAATTCCGGCAATCATTGAGGCTAAAAAAGTGAACGTTATGGATTCACCTAAAAACTGCTTGACCAACTGGGCTCTATCGGCGCCGACAACTTTTCGTAAGCCGACCTCTTTGGCCCGGTTTTCCGAACGGGCGGTGGTGAGGTTCATGAAATTGATGGATGCGATCAAGAGGATAAAAATGGCCACGGCAGAGAAGATGTAAATGTAGCTTAGATCACCGGTTGGCCCTATCTCTCCTTCAAGGTTTGACTTGAGATGAATGTCCGTCAATCTCTGGAGATAAGGATTCAGTTCTACCCCAGCGATTCTCAGCATTCTTCCGAGACGTTCTTCGATCAGCGTTCGCATCTTCGCTTCGACGGCAGCAGGATCGGCATGTGCGTCGAGCAAAAGATAGGTATAAATTCGGAAATTCTGCCAGCTCTCGGAGAGATCGCCGTAATAAGGTTGTTTATTAATAGGATCGATGGCTCTTTTAAGAGTTTCAAAATTGACCAGGAAATCATAGTTCATATGGGTTGACGGCGGATGTTTTCTCATTATGCCGGTGACATTGAAATTCATCCAATTATCACCAACGATAATCTTGCCGATGGGGTCATCGCTGCCGAAATATTTTTCGGCCATTTCTTCTGTTATCACCATTGAATACGGTGCATCGAGCACATGTGCGGGATTCCCCACAACCATTTCGACGTCAAAGACCTCGAAAAATGTTGGGTCCACAAAATACAAGCCCTTCTCGGGAAATTTTTTTTCTCCATGCTCGATCACCCACCTGGAATCAGGAGGTTTTATCCGCACAGCCTTCAGGACTTCGGGCAGTTCTTCCACCATTGCCGGTCCCCAGGGACCGGAGACTAAAGGTACTTCGATTTTATTGCCGCGGATGACACCGGAATTGACGATCCTGTAGATCTGATCAGCCTTTTCGTGATATCTGTCATAGCTTAATTCGTCCTGCACGTAAACCAGGATGAGAAGACAGCAGATGATTCCTGTGGCAAGACCGAAGATATTGATAAAAGTGTATCCTTTGTGGCGAACTATGTTCCGGAAAGCGATTTTGATATAGTTTTTCAGCATTTTTTCCCGTTTTATTCGTTTATAATTTCATTCTTCAAGATATAAAGATATCATATAGCTAATACGATTTTATCCACAAGAAGTTCTTATGGATGCTGATGCATGTACCTTGAGCGGCTGCACTGTTGACTCAAAATTTATAAGAATTCGGTTCTGGGGGAACATCCAGTATCGTCCGCTTTTTCACAATTTTCACTTTCGATTCGTTTTAAATATTACTGGTTTAAAAGCGGAGAATTTCAGCTCCGCTTTATATGCACAACTGTCGTTAAATATTACAGTTAGCGCTAAAATATATTCAGCATTATCCAGCTGGAATGAATATCCTCTATTTGGCACTGAGGCTTTTGTCTTGCGAAAAATATCCAGGATCAGGATCCTTAATTATATTTCAGAATTGTTTAAGTTGTGTTTCGATGGCGCCATCCAATAATATATGTGAGGATAATATATCTAAGGACTCAACTGGAGGTATACAATGAAAAACTGTTTGGCTAAGGGCTTGTTTTTAACAGGACTTATCACTTTCCTTTTCGTGATGAATCCTACAATTGCCCAGGAACTGCAAGTTTACAAACACCCAAGACTGAATATTCAATTTGAGGCTCCGGCGAATTGGAAAGAAAATCCTTATCACGGGGATAAACTGATATATGAAATCTTTAATCCCCATACAGATATGCATGTCATGCTCTGGTACACAACGACCGAACAGGATGGCCCTCGATACCTCGAGAAAATGGCAGACATGAAAGGTCTCATCTTTGAGGGTAAGCCTGAAATAATACAGATAAAGGGACGTGATGCCTGGCTTTACAATGTTCCCGGTTTCATCAATAAAGAACCCATTCGAATGCTGCTGGCGGTGATCCCGCATGGGAAATCAAAAACCTATCCGCGAGAAAACGCTCTCCATATTATTCAAATCTGGTGTCCGGAGGAGAATTACGAGCAACACATACACATGATGGAGAACATCCTCGATAGTGTGAAAATTACAGATCAGCCTTATTGATACTCCATCAAGTCTATGAAAAATGTCATGAAATATTACATTTCCCGCCATTTCTGTAATCATGTGAGTTAGGACAAAATTTAAAACTAATTTACACTTTCCATTACAGAGTCACTTTTCGCACGCCCTTCACCTGCCGAAAATTCCCCCCTGGCTTGTGCAATTGAGTGCTTGACTCCGGTCAACTCCGATTGAGCCAGACAGAGCTTATAACAAAACGTCAATCGAAGGACAAAAAAGTGACTCCTTGGCTGGAATTCACCTTGATTTTTTTTGTTCCCAGCTATACCTTAAGTTTTAGAAATCATATCCATACTAAAAGGAGGATTCAGCAATGAAAAAAAAGATTGTTTTGCCCGCCATCCTTT
>Ga0209636_10008226_pt1 | contig 10627 bp, 13 predicted proteins | sample DeeMarSWOR152_54_FD_187464 | JGI IMG/M metagenome (GOLD analysis project Ga0209636, IMG submission 187464) | Marine sediment microbial communities from White Oak River estuary, North Carolina - WOR-1-52-54 (SPAdes) (version 2) | ecosystem: Environmental > Aquatic > Marine > Intertidal zone >... | reverse complement strand
CCTTGATCCTTCGTGCTATTTCTTCCTTTTGCTCCTGTAAGCTCTCTTTTATTATTACTTCTGATAAATAGTGTGTGAATTCCTTTAAAATGACAGCGCTCCCATCCTCTGCAACAGCTCCGAATCCTGCTTCAGGATTATCGGGAAAGGGGAGCTTTTTTGCAACCAGGATGGAAAGGGCTGCATCTAAATGCGTACTTACCTCATATCCTACCTGAACGCCGCCATTGGGTATTGCCAGAACCAGGACAGATTTCTCCCTATATTTTTCCAGCGCCCTGGCAAGCTTCTTACCTGCATCTTTTCTATCTTCAAACATCCTTTGTCCTTATACTTGTCATTGCGTGTTCTTACTATATAAAATGTAGGGAATGCCGGCAGATTTTTTACGTAAGAGCATTTTATTTTGGAGAAAAAATAACACAAAGTGATGAGTCACTTTCACCGAAGAATTACCTTTTAGTCACATCTTTAGATGCTCTTTCCACTCTAAAATTTTCATTAATTCTTCTATCAGTTTGGCTACAAACACAGTTATTTAGTCTTCAACAACCTTATACACACGATCGTGGGTCCTCACTCTCTCCTTCACCTTGATTCCAACACTATCACCTGCTCCTGCTTTATCAACGGTATTATGTTCGATTTGCATGGAGTCAATCTTCTGTGTGAAGTCAGTGGTGTGTCCGATAAAATGAAGAGTATCTCCTACACAAATTTCTCCTGCAGTAATATCAATTGCAACAACTCCTATCTTTTTAAAGTAATCGGCAACCCTCCCAACTTCGATCTCTTTCATCTTGAGTTCTCCTTTTTTAATAATTAGTCGTTGGTGAACAAAAGCCTGCTTTGCAGGATATGGCACCAACTCAACAATTTTGAGCCGGTTTACCGGCGACGAATTAGTTCTTTAATTCATTAAAAAATCAATACTTATAATTTTATACCCTATTCATTTTTTATGAATACATGAATTATTCCCTAAGAACTAATTATTTAGCTCTTCATTTGATTCTAAAGGATTTACATATGTTTTACAAGAAATTTAAGATATCCTTCGGACAATTCAATTTGCGTAATTAATAATGATAAAGGATCTGAGTGAATAACTATCAGATAGACATTAAGCATCAATGCATTTTTACAGGATTGAAAATATTATGTTTAAGATTTAATATACATTAAGCAGGAATTCATGCAGAAAAGTATGGTAAAAAACGGGGTGCGGGAGCATGAATATTATGGTAATAATTGGATTTTTGCTTGTAATATCAGGAATTGCTGGGTGTATCTTCCCCGTTGTTCCCGGGCTGGTATTGAGTTATTGTGCTCTCATATTATTATTGCATATAAATAAATGGAAGCCCTTTTCAACTGTATTTTTAATTATATGGGGTATTATAGTTTTAATTATTACTGCACTTGATTATATCGTACCCAAGCTTACTTCTAAAAAGTATGGAGCATCAAAGTTTGGAGTATGGGGGTCTGTAATTGGGATGATCATCGGTCTTTCATTTCTCTCTCTTATTGGTTTAATTATAGGATCATTTTCAGGAGCAGTAATAGGTGAGATCATATACAGTAAAAACAAAAAAAGCGCAATTAAAGCAGGAGCAGGGGTATTCGTCGGTACAATCTTTGGAATTATTTTAAAGCCTTGTATAATAGGAGTTACTTCACTTTATTTTATTAGGGCCATAATTGCTCATTAAAATACGCTTCATTATCCTCTCAATTATATACCTTGTTTGTGAAAGAAATCGTGATGTTTTTATTTCCCCACCAGATATGTTCGAAATTAGAATATCATTGAACAATAATAATAAGTAAGTAGAGTGACAAATTAATATAAGATAATGAGAATAATAGTTGTCTAATATTGAAATAACTTTTAAAGAAATAAATAGAACTTGGTGCTGCTAATCAAGTAATCTATTATCGTAAGTGAAAAGATAGAATGCCCGTCATAAATGCGAAGGAAGGCGTAATAGAATATTCAAAACACTGGATAAAGGCGTGCATGTATAATTATCTCAAGGGAAGAGGGAGCATAGATCAAATCCAAAGCGATATACATAAGGCAAAAACTCAAGGTATATCAAAAGATATTTTTCAAATTATCATCGATAGCTTACCCTTTGATCGACAATCTGCTCGTTTCAAGGATATTATAAAATTACTGCGAAAAGATCGGGATTATCCGGATACTTAAAGATCGTGTTTTAATATCATGCTGTCATTTCCAGCTGCCACGGCCTATAAATGTCCGCCATTAAACAAGGGTTAGTTTTTCTATGACCCATAAATAACTTGACGAAAACACTCATTATGTAAGAATGAAAATAGTGATAGTTACTTCCAAAGCTCTTTTTCAAATCGGTCTTTTACAATTACAATGGACATAATTTGAAGCTCTCACGAGTTGGTTAAAGAAATCAGTTTATTGTTCATGCAGTTCAATATCTCGCCTAAATTTCTATATTATCAATATTTATTCCAGTTTGAGATTATTACTGTGCTTTAAGCTACAGGCTTTGTTTCTTGAACCCATGAATACACATGAAAGGAGGTTCTTATGGAAGTTCTAACCATTGGCAAAGAGGGTGTATCAGTGAAACTCACAAAAAATGAAGTATACAGCATAATGAACGGTCTGAAATATGAGGATGCCCATGTGTTCACTGTAAAAAATAATGAATTAATAGATCAGTTTGAGAAGTTGTTTCTTGACATGGCAAAGAAAGAAAAAAGTGATTAAAACCTCTCATTGGTGGGTACTATACTTAATAAGAGCTCATCCACCTGAGCTGTAGGCTATAGTTATGAGGTCGACGAAATGGATGATAGTTTTCCCGAATAATCTGTGATTGAAAATCACTAAGATTGTGACAATTTGTTTAATTGAATATGCTCGTTAAATAGTTTTTCGAACTCTCTCTCTTTCTCCATTACCTTGACCATGTATGAGCCAGCGCCTTTTGTATACAATCCATTATAGTGAATCACTGCCTCTCCCCAAGTCTTGTATCTCTTCTTAAGCCACACGAGATACTCACATCCGAGACGAAGATTTGTTTCAATGTCGTACAGTTGCTCCCTTGAGTACCCTTTGAAGGTTTTACTGTTCAAAGACATGAGTCCATAGTCGTATGTTCCATTTGAGTTCTTATTAATTGCTTTTGGATTGAATGAACTCTCCACATAAATGATACTGAGCAGTAGGCTCACTGGAATATCATATTCAACTGCATAGCCGATGATACTGTATACGAGTACAGGGTTTCCCACCAGATCTTTATATATTTGTGCAACCTGATCTATTTGGTCCTGCTCTATTCTATCTCGGATTGCCTTGTTGATCTCTTCTCTCTGCAGGAAAGCTTTTTTTTGAGGTTCTGCGGTCACTTTATTTTTCAGGCAAAAATCTATTTCACCCCTGTTGAGGTACATGTTCATCGATAGCATTCCAGCGATGAGTGCTATTACTATCAACAAAACAATTTTTACTTTTTTCTTCAACATTTTGCTCCCACTCCCAATAGTTAATCATATTTATAATCAGGTATTTTTCTCTTTTTCCCTTTCTCCCATTGTTTTTCTTATAATTTTATTTATTTGTGAAGTTTTATGTGGTGTTTAAATAGAAGATTTTAACACATTACTTTTTATGTATTAATTATGACTCCAACATTTTTTATAATTTTAATGCTTTTATAATATAATTTATTCTTTCTTGAGGGTAAAGAATTAATTGTAGCTCCATAACGTGACTTCCAATCCCTGATCATCGACATACATGTTGACGCTTTCAATGGAGTGGGAAGGGTCCCGCACATACCTGAGATAAGAAGCCAGGTTAAAGGAAAAATTCACAGAATTATGGGCAAGAACAAGGCTTCCTCTATGGAGCGACCCCCTTGAAGCCTCCTTAATGATGGGAAGATACGCGCCGTCGGCATCAATGTAGAGCAGATCTATTGTTCCTGTGTATGCACGTAGCCATCGAACTCCATCAGCAGGGATTATCTCTGCCTGATGATGGGTATCGAGCGTGACGATGTTCTTGCGGGCAAGTTCCGCTGAGACAGGATCGATCTCAATACCGATGAGCCGGGCTGCCCTATAACAGGCACCCGGCCCGATCGCAGCACCTGCGTTTGAGATAAATGTGTTACCGCAGAAAATGCCCGTGGCCACCATGATGTTCGGTTTCGCTATGGCATTGATCGCATACAGAAGCCTCTGCATCCTGGGGCTTATTCCGGTCCAGGGAATTTCAAAGTGTAGTTTCACCGCTTCACGGTGGGTGAGCATTTTATCGTGATCATAGTTTGTGTGAGGAAGGATACTGTAATGAAAAAGCGCTTCTAATGCCTTGTCTATTTCTTTTATTTCGTTTTCCAGGGATTCCATGTACGGGTGAGGATCACCCCGCCAGTTCATTATATAGTACTGCCAATCATCTGCTCGATATTCTTTTGCCATCGTACATTTTTAAGCTTGCTCTTCCCGTCTCTTCTTTCTGTAGCCTATGCTTCGAACAACCCATCCTAAAAATATGCCAAAAATAAAGACGATCAGCGCCATTAAAGCCCTTGAGATAGTAACAGTCCACGCTAAAAACTTTATCTCAACCACCTGCACATTCTGGATCATGAAGATTATGACCAGTATGCCTATGACGATACCGAGAATGAACTTCATGAACGGCCTCCTTGAATTATTATGAAAAGTTTATTGCATGATTTTTCTGTATAAACTAGTATCAAATTATTAGTATAAATTTTATAATTAATTAATGCAACTACAAATTAGTTTACTTTTGGAAGTAATACAGATTTTATTTTTTGATTCAATTGGTTTTCACTTATGAAAAGAGCAATGATATTTTTTTTATTTGTGGGTTTTATTTTATTAGTATTGCCTTTCAATAACCATGCAAATGAAGAAGATGTAGATTCAACGGCTATCAAAGAAGAACAAAAAGTAGATGTTAGAGTGACTGAGCTGCGAGCTCAGGTAAGTCCGCAATTAGAGATCATCCTCCCAACAGGCAATATCTACCAACATTTTGTTACTTATTTTAACAATCTGGAAATGACTTTCAATCTCAACTTCAGTGTAATGGGTAATACATTAGGAGGAGATATAAGGTTCACATATCCTATGAATATTATATCGCCCTACATTTCCTTTTATCAAAAGCTTGATTTTGAAAATTATATTGCTCCTGCATTCGATGGAAAAGAGCTTACACTTGTTCCAACTGATAAATACATCGCGAGAGAACGAGGTTTTAACGTTGGGTTAAAATACGAAATTTTAAATAACTTTTACCTTGTGCCATCTTTTGTTGTTAATGAAACATTTAAAGGGAGCCTTACCGAGAATAAAGTGTTGGAAGAGGGGGTAGAGCTGATTCCCCAAATAAGTTTTGTGTATGATTCCGTAAAGGCGGAAGATACGGATAAGGAGCCTATTTTCTCAGGGATCTACTACCGTACAACGTTCTCAATACGCTACAGGAATGACTTTCACACGCCTGTGGATGCGGAAAATAAAAACCTATTTTTGCTGCATCACAATCTAAAACGTGTGTGGTTTTTTGAGGAACGCGTAACTCTCAACTACCCAATTAAATTATGGGAAAAAGAGCTTGCCAGGTTTTATTCTCTCGGTGGCATCGAATCTATAAGGGGCTATGAAGAGTATTCTATCGACTCATTCAGATTTTTTCTTTTATCCGCCAATGTTTCGCGGGAAATCCTGCAAGATAAGGAATTAAGAGTAAAACTATTCAAAAAAACGGTCAGGGTGCATCAATACAGTTTATTTCTCCTCTTTGATTCCCTTTTTACCCAAGAACGCTATAGTATCCAGTCTCATGTATCGTGTTATTCAAGTTTAGGAGTAGGTATCGCATTCAGTTTATCTGGAAAAGAAAAAACTCATTTCAAAATAAGATTATCTGCAGCTCAGGGGCTCACCAGGGATTTTGCACCAATTATTTATTTCAGAACTTCTCTCTTTAGCTTTGAGAGAAGACTTTAATTCTGTCGCAACCTCAGTATGTCTTCTCTTGGGATCTCACTTAATTTGTGATGCCCGTTTTATCAGATCCTGTATATATTACTTCATTAAGTTATTCGTTATCAAATAGGACAAGAGCAAGCAATTTCAATACAAGTTTATAATAAGAAGGGTTCAAAAAAATGAATGAAATATGTACAATAATACATATTTCATTTGTTAGGAGGGTACAGTGTTACTTTGGGATTCAAATGAAATAGAGGTAAAAAAGGACTATCATTGGAAAATCGGGTCCCTGGATTTATGGGTGAAGAAAGCAGATGATGAATGGCTCATTGCCTATACACAGGTGATTGAAGATCTTGATAATAAAAAATCGATAATTGCGAAGCCTCAGAAAAAACCCGAGGGTCTTGGGTGGAACCGTTTTGTCATTGATGATACATCGAGAATCATTCAATTGATACCTGTTCTCCAAGACCGAGCCATAGTAGTCGGTTCGGAAACACCGGTAAAAATTCTGCCTGGTAATAAAGCTTTGTTTTTTATGAGCATTCCGATCTGGGTACGTGTGTATGTCGGAGAGAATAAAAAAGTAATGTTGACCGAAATACCGACCATTGTCCTTTCAAATACCTGGTTTGGTGATCCGATGACGGGTGAGCTGGGCTACAGTCTTAGTACCAATGCTCGTCGTTCAATAAAAGAATTGCGTATCTCTCCCCAGAGAGCAGTCTGTCCGGTTTGGGTAAAAAATGATACCCCATCACAGTTAGATTTTCAAAGGCTTTCTGTACATGTGGAACACCTTAGAGTGTACAGAGGATCAAAACGTCTATGGACAAATGAAGTGCAAGTCGACTTTTTTGGCGAAGATCAACCGAGTCATATTGATTTTTCAGATAAAATACCCAATTTTGAAGAAGGTTGTGTGCTCCTCAGTGAAGAGCGAAAACCTGTGGATAAAAGTCTCTTGAAAAAGAGTGTCAGTATACTTAAATATTTTACAACTTTTGAATAGAAAGGGGTGATAGGCTATGTTTGATATTTTTTCTTTTAGCTTTGAAAAGATATTAAATCCCAACACACTTCTCATTGCGGTGAGAGTTATTATTGTTATTGTTGTGGGTTTCATTCTATTGAAGATACTCAATTTCTCTATTGGGAGAGCAACAAAGAAGCGCTTTTCCCAGCAGACTGCCATGCTTATACGGAAAGCAATTTTTTACCTTGGGGTATTTATTATTTTGGTCACCATTCTCAGGCAGCTTGGGTTCAAGCTCACTGCACTGCTTGGTGCAGCAGGAATTGCAGGAATCGCCATTGGCTTTGCCTCGCAAACGAGTGTGTCCAATATAATAAGTGGGCTTTTTCTTATTTCGGAAAAGCCCTTTGCAGTCGGTGATATCATTAGGCTGGGGAATACCATGGGCATTGTGCTTTCCATAGATCTCCTCTCGGTTAAAATAAGAACCTTTGATAATCTATTCATCCGAATACCAAACGAACAGATTATTAAAACCGAGCTTATTAATGTCACCAGATTTCCAATTCGCCGTCTCGACGTAAATGTCAGTATTGCGTACAAGGACAACATAGGTAAGGTAAAGGAGATCCTTCTCGATCTTGCACGAAATAATCCATATTGCCTTGATAATCCAGAGCCTCTTTTCGTGGTAAAGGAGTTTGGAGATAGCGGAATAGAGCTTCTCCTTGGATGCTGGTTTTCTAAAACGGATTATCTGGTGCTGAAGAATTCCATAATGCAGGAGATTAAAGAGAGGTTTGACCGAGAAGGCATTGAAATACCGTTCCCCCATATAAGTGTATATACAGGATCAAAAACAACACCCTTTCCCGTTGAATTAATCGAAGCATCCTTCAATAAGGGGGAGCAGATCAGCTCCACCATCGGAGCTAATACTCAGAATAAGGAGGGATAGCATGACAAAACTAATCAATCGTTTATCGAAAAAGAGATTGAAAACTCTCGGGCAGCCTCCCGGAACACTCATATTTACCGGTGAGAAAAAGACAGAGGAAATAACGATTACAATAATTGATTACGATGAAAATCAGTATCAAGAAAAGAAAGTAAAAACAGTTGAAGAATGTTTTCCATTTAAAGAAACACCCACTGTTACCTGGATAAATATCAATGGGCTCCATGAACCTTACATTATTGAACAAGTAGGGGAGTATTTCAATATTCATCCTCTCATCCTGGAGGATATTTTAAATATAACACAGCGTCCAAAATTGGATGATTTAGGTGATTATATCTATATCATTTTAAAAATGCTCTCCTATGATGAAGGAAAAAGAAGGATTGATATTGAACAGGTGAGCTTCTTACTTGGTTCGAATTTTGTTATTTCTTTCCAGGAAAAAGAGGGCGATGTGTTCAATCCTATCAGGGAGAGGATTCGCACAGGAAAGGGCAGAGTGAGGAAAATGGGAGCAGATTACCTCGCCTATGCACTCATCGACGCGGTCGTAGACAATTACTTTATTATACTTGAACAACTCGGGGAGGAGGTTGAGCTTTTGGAGGAAGAACTACTCACTAATCCGGCCCCTGAGACATCTGTAAAGATTCATGCAATGAAAAGAGAGCTCATTTTCCTCCGTCGATCTATATGGCCTTTGCGTGAGCTCATATATGTGCTTGAACGTGGAGAATCAAAAATTATAAAAAAAGCCACTTTGCTCTTTCTTAGAGATGTATATGATCACACGGTGCAAGTTATTGATAGCGTCGAGGCGTTCAGAGATATCGTTTCAGGGATGCTTGACACCTATTTATCGAGTTTGAGTAATAGAATGAATGAAGTGATGAAGGTGTTAACTTTAATAGCCACAATATTTATTCCTCTCACCTTCATAGCGGGAATATACGGCATGAATTTTCACTTCATGCCTGAGCTTGCATGGCGTTGGGCATATCCGATAGTATGGATCGTTATGTGTACTATTGGTATTTTGATGCTTTTCCTTTTTAAGAGAAAGAAATGGCTTTAATTGATTTATAATTTTTTCATTAATTCTTCATTCTTATCTATTTCCTTTTCTATATCGGTTATCTCTCGAAGGAGGGTTTTAATTCTATATGTATCTTTTGTTACTGAATGTTGACCCTGTTCTACGAGAAACTCATACACCTTTGCACCGAGTTTTGCGAATTGTTCTTCTGCCTGATTTTCAAGTTTCATAATTTTTAATTTTAAAACTCCTTTTTCGCCTAATTCTTTTGTCTTGTCCTTTGCCTTTTCAATTGCTTCCTTCGATGACGCAATTCCCTTATTAATGATTTTCTCCATTCTTTCCCGTATTCCCATCTATATCTCCTTACTATATGATAAACCAATCGTACCATATGATTTTATAATTATCAATATATCTCAACATAAAATATATAGATTAGTTTTGCCAGTCGTATCGGTTTTCATTAAATATGCGTGATATTTTGATGTGGAAATTGGTATGAGTGATCGAAAAGAGAAGGTCGGTATATTCATCTCCCTGAAGCTTATTCTGAGCATTATTTCGCTTTTCGTTGAGAACGGGCTCTATCAGTCGGATTTCACCAGATTATTTACAAATATCCTTGATTATATCATTTTTATCCCTTTCCTTTCAGAGATAGTCACAGGTTTCATCAGCACCAAGTACTAAATCCTATTTTTGAAACAGAATATTTTTGAAGTTACCTTTCTGATAATTTTTTCAGTGTTATTTGTATATACAAAATATGTGGGCTTTCTTATTGACAGTCAGAGACTTAAAAATCTCAGCAAATACATAATCATTATCAGAAATGTGTTTATTTTTATCAAGGTATTTGGAAGGGTAAAGAAGTTTAATACTCTCATAAATAGAATTGCAAGTCATCCTGCCTTAAGACTGTTTAATAGTAAATGTAGGATGCAAAGTCATATCTCGTATATATCTAAAAAGATGAATTTTTTAAATAAAATACAGAGGGAAGCATGAGACTGGCAGTAATCGACACCGAGAAATGCGTCGGGAGAAGTGCCATAGCACTACGAATGGCAGGATACGGAGCCCTTGTCATTAGGGGCACAAGCAGCACTCCGGTCTATATTGCAGTACATGGTGATAAGGTATTATTCAGGGATGCCTCTACCTTATGGGGCATGGAAGCTCTCATTCACGCCAAAAAAATAATTACAGGAGAACGATGATTAATCGGATATTGATTGCACCAATAGGATTAAAGGCCTCGTATACAAGCTTGCACACAAAAAGGAAGCTCCCCTCCATCTCATATCTAACAGAGAGTGTTTAACGAATCAGTATAATACCACATAGATATTACCACAGGGGAAATAAGTCTGGAAATTCTACATGTTCGGCCTGAGGTAAGACTTCCAACATCCGTGCTGCACCATAGATGTTCATCGTGTGAATTATCACCCTTACATCTAAGTTTTTCTCTGCAATGTATTTTGCAAGCTGATAACCAGTGTTTTTTTCATCGGAATCAACATAAATCCTGTGGTCTAAATCGTGATCCAGAAAGATGATTTCAAAGGGACCCAATGAATCTATCGCTTTCTTTGCATCTTCAACC
>Ga0209636_10008225_pt1 | contig 10628 bp, 11 predicted proteins | sample DeeMarSWOR152_54_FD_187464 | JGI IMG/M metagenome (GOLD analysis project Ga0209636, IMG submission 187464) | Marine sediment microbial communities from White Oak River estuary, North Carolina - WOR-1-52-54 (SPAdes) (version 2) | ecosystem: Environmental > Aquatic > Marine > Intertidal zone >... | reverse complement strand
CGATTTCGTCAGCTGGATTCGAAACAGACTGGCACAGTTTGTTGGCGGTGTCCAGCCTGATTCCGTCACGCTCGCCGATTTCTCGTGCGTCCCCTAGCACTACCTGGCATGCGGCATAACGGTGTGCGTTAGCCGCAAGTGGGCGGGACGAGATTCGGCTTGGGAGGCAGTATAAATTTGGAGCCAGAAAAATTCCCCTAAATCGCGGCGAATCCCACTTGTCGGCTGCACGCTTTGTTATGTTGCAGCTTTGGTTATGGGCAATCCCAACCAATATTTTTTATATACCCAAATTCATCAAATTCCAATTGAATACCATTAGCAAAATTATTAGAGGCTGGAATTGTTCTTACATCATAACCGTTATTAAAATTATGAAGAGTAAATGCAAAGAGTAGTGATAAATGCAATCTTTTCGGTGCAAGGAGTTTAGCATCAGAGTCAGTTTTAATGTTTAGATAAGAAGCTCTCAACATCCTTAATAAATTTCAAGGTCCCTCTCTCGATTTGTTTTGTTAAAATATCTAAATCACTAAAATCTGGATTGTCAACTAAAATGTACTCTATAATAGAATCAACACCTTTCGTAGTTGATACAATGTGGTATTTATTCCAATCGCTTTCTTTAAACAATTTCCAGTATTTTTGTTGAATCTGTTTATTATATCCTGCTAACCAAACTTCAAATCTAAATGTATCATGAATAAAAACTATCGCAATTTTCAAATTTCGATTTTTTAATGATTTTGGAAAGAAGGAAAAATATGTCATATCCATATATCCATAATAAATACTACCAGATACGAAATAATCAGGATATTTGTTTTTAAAATGCGTTCTCAAATCCATGATATATTCCATCAATCCTTTATATGCCTCTTTAATCGCTCCCTTATCTAGTTGTTTTCTATATTCATTAATATATTCATGAAATGATTCCATATTTGATTCCTTCATTTTCCTTATGATAGTTATACGAAATGCAGCCTAACATTATATATTGAACCGATTTAGCTTTTTTCACCGGATTCTGTTAGCATCCATTCTAGTGGATTAACCAAAATAGTCAACATATATCGATTTGGCCTTAATTTTTGGGCAGTTAGGGCCGATATAGAGAGAGGACGATCTTTCTGTGAGCTTGTCCAACGTGGTACTTAAGGCAAACACTCAACAATATAGCAATATTATATCGACTCAGCATAATCTTTACGGTCCATTATTTCAGAACCAGGCTTTGATTTGCACGAAGGAACTTCTATCCGTGCTGGCTTCTTTTGCCATACACCCGATGCTGTATTCGCCCAAGGGCGATCCGGGAAGCGCCGGGGTGAACAGCCCCATCTAACTGGCGGTCCCGCAGAGAAGACCGAGAATTCTTCTATGAGAAATCTGCTTCACCCAGGTAAATGCAAGGTTAGAAACGCAATTCGATAGCACATAGTCCTTGCACCTCCCTCCAGACCGTCCTCAATCAATCCTCGGGTCATTTCATATCTCCCTTTACCAGCAACCAGGACCACGCAAAATTGCTTCAAATCTCCGGTCATTGCTGTTAAAGTATCGAGTTAGATAGGAGAGTAAATAGAAGGAGAAAGGGTTAGTAGAAAGAAACAGTGCATACATGTATTCCCCACCTGCAAGCCCCGAAAGGTCACTTCGAAAGCATGGAAGCAAAGGGACAAGGGTTTTCTCTAGGCATTAAGCCATTGAAAGTTACCTATTTCATACGTTATTATGTTCACTATTGGATTCCCCATCAAAAGGAGAAGCTGAATGGAAGGTAAAGCTCGCATATCCCTCTATATCGTCGCTATCCTCTTCATATCGCTTTTCTCCACGGGTTGTCTCGTCGGACGCTACCTCGAAGGGCCCCAAATCTTGGCCGAAAAGGTCAATGATATCAAGCCAGGCGTCACTACCAAGGAGGAGATCATTGAGTGGTTTGGCCCGCCCCAGAACTACATCAGCCCAACGGTGTTCAATCAAATACTCGGGGAACTGGATGTCACAGGGGAACCCCTGATGAGCTATCCCTTTGCCAACATCCTCTCCTACCAATACAACCAGGGCAACTTTAAGGCGCTCATCTTGATCCTCTTCAATTACGCCGAAACAGAAGTAAAAGTCGATCATCTGGTCATCTTCCTCGATGAAAATGAAAGGGTGAAATACTATGGGTTTCGAAGGGGAACGAAAGAGTAACAGTAGGATTGTGGCCCTGATGGTCTTTTTGATCATTTCGGTATGCAGTTGCAGCATTGGTAGGGTATACATGGGTTCCGAGATCAAAGAGGACCCAAAGGAGAAGATCGCTGTCGGTTCCACGACGAAAAGCGAAATCCTGGAGATTTTCGGTCCGCCAATTCTGGTTCAAAAGCAGTATGATGGAGACATCTTCATCTATGCTTATCACCGGAAGAACTCCACCACCCTAACCCTGGAGGAACCGGTCTTTACCAACATTACCTTCTTTACCTATACGCGAATCCAACAAAAGAAGGATAGCCTCGTTATCCTCTTCGATAAGGATGGGGTTGTTAAAAACTATGGACATTACAAGGGAACGACGGAACTGACACCCTTCTAAGCCAACCCCTGGTTCCCTTGGACAACGGCATGAGAGCGGGTACCTTTGAGCCCAATTTAACGAAGGCTTGGACACCAACTTTCCTGAAATTCCGTCTCCGGAGTATCTGTCACTTTCTTGAGGCCCGTTCCATCGCATTTGATGATATAGATATCCCAGCCCGTTTCCCCTTCCGATAAGAAGGAAATCCACTCGCCATCGGGAGACCATTGAAGATGGGTAGCAGGGAAGTCGATGATGGGTTCGACCTTTTCACCCCCCGCATCCATAAGATAGATGGTATTTGGCCCTGGCAGTTTCCTCCCGGCTAGCAAAACCAGCTCATTCCCCAGGGGGGACCAGCGATACTCTTGAATTTCCTCCTTGATGGAATAGAAAGTCCTGTAACGGGTACTTCCATTGGCTTCTACCAGGTAGAGAACGGGCCTTTGCATCCCATCGGGATCTTCATCCCACTTCCGATATGCAATCATGAATCCATCGGGAGACCATTGGAGGTCTTTAAATCGGCCAGAGGAGGCTATTTCGATTTCATTCCCACCCTGTATATCCACCTTCATAAGGCCTTGAGGAGACATAAAGAGAAATGTTTCTCCATCGGGTGACCACAGCGGATTTCCCCCGGGGTATGCGAATTCCCTCAATTCCCCTCCATCTGCGTTGACCATATAGATGTGGGACTGGGATTCGAAGAGCACACGATTGCCTAAAGGTGACCATGAGTAGTCCTTGATATACGTGGAGCTCTCGAAAAGGAGATCGAATTCCGAGCCGTCTGCTTTAGAGGACCATAGCCTTCCACCAATCAGGAATAAGAGCCTTTGCCCATCCGGAGACCAACGGGGGGAAATTCCAGGGGCAATCCTTTCCATCTCACCTCCCTCAGTGGATATGGCGAAAATTTCCCTCGAATCGAGGGTATAGAAGGCGAGCATGGACCCATCGGGAGACCAGCGGGGAGAAAAATAGGCCCCTGGTAATTGAGTTATATTCCGCTCAACGCCACTTCCCGGGTAAAGGAGGAAGAGATCTCCCATGGGCATTCCCTCATCTCGCTCATATTCCCTGAAGAAGAGCATTTTTCCTCCATCGATTTGAAGCCGTGGCCTCAGGTGAAAAACTTTGGCGTTTTCCCCTTCCTCGAGGTTGAAGATCGCCTTCTGGGTCACAAAGCCGGGAGCCGCAATAGTGATAATGATCCTTCCCGGGATTAACTCCTGGACGAAAAACTCCCCCTGAAGGTCTGCGTTGATGGTCCCAAAGGAACCCCTTATCTCTGCATTCGGAACGGGAACCTCCTCAACTCCCCTCACCAAGATCCTTCCCCTCAAAGAGGGAGGGCCGGGGATAACCTCTGCCCCCAATTCCTCCAATTCGAGGACCTCGAATTCGGCAACGGCCTTCCACGTACCAAGCCCGAGCTTTCCCGAGGTATGGGTCCCATCATCTGGGAGAGTATACTCAATCATTACGTTCCCCTCGAGGTAACCCTTAACCTCTCTCCCCCTGACGAGGAGGGAAATCTCATACCACTTCCCTTCTTCTATTAATTGAGGAACCCCGGTTGTGGGAATGATTCCCCGATAATCCCATCGGTCCCATCCAATCCCCGAAGGATTGCCTTCCTGACCAGTTAAGCCCCACCAAAGCATCCTTTGCTCGTCTCGGTACCGGAAAAAGACCAAAAGCCCTCCGGCCTCATCCATCAATCGAGCCCTCATCTTCAAACGATAATCTGCCCCTTCATTTCGGCCGAAGAGCAGTATTGTCGGGGCGACCGTCCCATCCCCTTGTCGAAAAATCCTTTCGTCCAATCGCTCCCAATCGCCCGATACTCGCTCCATCACCCCGCTGAAGGAGGGAATCTCTACCCTCCATTCGCTCTCCTCCCCGTTAGCAAGCCCTCCCCACATGGCGATGGAGATCGCTGCCGTCACCGAGATCCAAAGCCAAACCCTATCACGGATCCAGTTCATGGATCGCCTATTCCTCCAAAAACCAGTCTTATTCCCTTAGATGAGCCTTTTGACCAATATGAGCCTGTCCCTCTCATCGAATTCATAATAGTAGGGAAAGTCCTTTTCAGATGCTGCCACCGAGTCGGTCAATTCTTTTATTTCATGGAGGGCATCAATGCCCCTTTGGCTATTCAGCTCGGTTACCTTCGAATCGATCTCTAAGAGATATCCACCGCTGCCTAACCTGCGAACCAATATTTCCTCAAAGGCCTCGTGAGGGACCATATGAGGCCTCTCGTCCTCTCCGATACCGCCGGAGATATCCTGGGAAACTTCCATCACGTCCAACGCAGTGTTTCTCAGATCGATAGCGAAAGGGGAGAATCTAAAGAGGTAGAATTCCGTGAGAAAGGCCTCTCGGCGGGCCATTTCCATCAACTCACAGAGATGTGAACTCCTCCTTTCCGATATCACCAGTGGCTCCCTCAGGCAAGGATAGTGGCCAAATTTCCCCTTATTCAAGCCCCTTTTTTGTCCCGGGACGAGAAAGAAGGCCTCGGGAAAGAGGGCACAGGTGATGGGCCTTCCCCCATATATACCACAATCCTTCCCGTCCAAAAAGGGACAAGGCTTCTTCAGCTCAAGGGAAAACCGCTGAATCCATGGGTTTTCGTCCATAGGAGGGGCCCCAATCTTATAATGAGAGGGAAAGAGGTGGGAGGCCTTTTCCCCGGTTAGGAAAGAGGCTGCTACCACATCAACGATGCTGACGCTGATATGAAGCCTTTGGTCCTTACAGCCGAAACGATCACACCAATCCGGACACGAAAACTCGGAATCTCGGTTGCAAATTCTGGCCCGATTTTCAATATAACCATGTAGTTTCAAGCCTCCCCCTTTACTGGGGCCTAAACTTTTGAGACAATGACTTACACGTTTTATATCAAAAAGGGGGAAAAGAATAAAGGGATATGATCAGGATTTTTACCCCTTCGGATATGGATCGCATTCTAGAGATAGAGGCCCAGGCCTTTCCCAAGTCACCCTATAGTCGCCGTCTTTTCACGAGCCTCTACCGATCCAATCCCACCACGTTCTTGGTATATGAGGAAAAGGAGATCCTTGGCTACCTCGTTTACAGCTCCGAAGGCCATATCATTTCCATTGCCGTCCATCCCCGCCATAGGAGGAGGGGGATAGGAACCCAACTAGTCCAGGAGGTCTTCAGGAATTCAACGGGAGAATTCATTTGGGTGGAAGTAAGGGAGACCAACACCGGTGCCCAGGCATTCTATGAAAAATTGGCGTTTCTCAAAAAGGGGGTCATTCCAAGATACTACTGGACCGAGGACGCCTATATCATGGTGAGATGGTCGTAAACAAAGAGCGTCCATCGGCCTCGCAAGGACCTGCCGGACAGCAGGGATTTACTGTAACATAAGGGCCCATTTGTCAAAGAGGCCATTGTAACGGATGATGTATTCCTCTCCATCTTCGACCAATACCTTGTAGTAGGAGAACCTTATGGATTTCCTTGAAATTCCGCCCTCGTACCATCTGTCCCTTATCTCCACAATCCCATACCTCTTCCCCTTCCATATGAAGGCCCGAGGGGTTTCATTTGCCCTATAGCCGCTATAGCATTCAACGTGAATGAGCTCAAGCCGTTTCATAAGCTGTACGTATCCTGAACGTGAAAGTCTCCTATCATGACAAGCGAGATTTCATCACATCAATAGGAATCAAGCAATTCCCGGGCTATTTTAGCCCATTCACTGGTGGAGTCAAATCTCAGGTAGGACCGAAAATATCTCTTGGCCTCATCGCGTTTCCTCAGCTTATGGAAGCAGACCGCTACGTTGAAATAGGCATCTGCAAAGGTTATTTCGTTCCTGATGGATCTGAGATAGAATACAATGGCGGGTTCGACCTCCCCCTGCTCGTCCAAGAGGTTGGCGAAATTGTAATTCCCCTCAACATGGTCTGGGTCCACCATGAGGGCTTCGAGATACCAATGGCGAGCTTTCCTCATTTTGCCCATTCCATAGTAGATATTGCCGAGGTTCACCATGGCGTCTGCATTCTCGGGCTCAAGTTGCAAGAGGCGTCTATACTCTAAAATGGCCCTTCCCGGATCTTTTTTTTCTCCGTATTCCGAGGACCTCACCGTGGCGTGTCTCCATCTATCGATAGAAACCACGGCTCTTGGCTTTTTCACGGAGAAGTCCATAAGGAGTTGTCCCCGAGGGTCGAAGGTCTGACCCTCCTTGCAAACGAGAAGTTTCCCTCCCTCAATGGTAAACTTGAGTTCCGTTAAGGGCCTTTCCGATTCCGGCAAGATTCTTTTAAGCTGACCCAAATAATTTCTCATGCGCCTCGGGGTAATGCCTTTATCCATGAGGTCTTTCATGACCTTAAAGCAGATAAGCTCCCTAAACCCAAAGATGGGTTCCTCGTTTTCCATGTATACATGGGGGACGAGTCCGCTTCGGTGCCAAGATCTGATTTGTCCTTCGTTAAGCCCAAAAAGCCTGGAGATATCCTTGGCTCTATACCCTTTTTCCATTATGTCAACTCCGTAAATACCGGTGTCCGGAAGGATTCTTCACGGGTCCTTTTGGAGCAAGTCCGTTCTCATGAAAGGCGATGGCCGCAATGGGGGCAAAAGGAGGCGTCACGATCCACATACCCACCACAGCTCGGACAAACGGTCATGTACTCAACGTCCCCTTCCTCTATCAACTGTTTGGGTCGGATAAATAACCAAAGGGGAAAAAAGACGATCCACAACAAGAGAACCCCCACCGCCCAGGCCAGGGCCTTGCCCGAGGTTTTCCCCCGTTTCATGGCGTCATGATAGACCCAAAATGCCAGAACGATAGCGACCACGAAACCAACGAATCGAATCAAGAATGCCCTCCCCTTGTTGGAGTCATTGCTCGTGGGTAATAGGGAAATACCAATTCTGAACCCTTTTAAATAATTCGTTTTTAACAAATACGAAAGGTCCAGTCAATCTTCCCCATTTCCCTTTCTATCATCGTCCCTCAAGATGAGATCGCTCAATCCACCCGGAGAAAGAGACACTTCAGATATGCAGTTTTTTTCAATGCCGGAAGGATTGGATGGTCTGAGGCTTGCGAACCGTATAACAGGATTCGAATCGCCCTCCCTGCCTTGAGCGAGGCCTTTTGGATCATAGACAAAAACCCATCCCAGGAAAGGTAGGAGGAACAGGATGAGGTGACGTAGAATCCTCCTCGCTCAACCAACTTCATCGCCTCGGTGTTTCTCCTCAGATAGCCCTCAAGCCCCTGGGCCAGGTTCTTCCGCGTCTTGATAAAGGCCGGCGGATCGAAGATAATACACCCGAATCTCCTTGCCATCTTTGTCGCCTGCGCGATGTAATCATCCATATCCATGGCAATGAACGAGCAATTTTGTATGACGTTTAATGAAGCGTTCTTTTCGGCCAACCGGATAGCCCTTATGTCATTGTCGACTCCCCATACCTGAGAGGCTCCATGTATGGCCGCATTTAACGCCCATGCGCCGGTATAGGTGTAGCAGTCCAGCACTGTTTTCCCTTCGATGAAACGGACTAACATCCCCCGATTCTCCCTTTGATCGAAGAAGAATCCTGTCTTCCGTCCCTCCATGACATCAACAAAATAGGATAAACCGTGCTCTTGGATCACGATATCTTCCTGAAGTTCGCCTGCAATAACCCCCCTTTCCAGGGGTAACCCCTCTTTGAGCCGGAGCCTTGTGTCGTTTCGCAACACGATGGCCCTTGGCGCAAATATCTCTGATACCCCTTCGATGATGGCAGACCTCCACCGTTCCATGCCCAGTGCAGTAAAGGAGAGGACCAGGACATCTCCGTAGCGATCGATGATTAACCCAGGAAGCCCATCGGATTCCCCATAAACGACTCGGTAGGAACTCAGTTGCGGGTAGATCCGCATCCTCAGCTCATTCGCACGCTCTATCCTCTTTATGAAAAAATCCTTCTCGATCTCCTCATCCGGCCGTCGGGTGAGCAACCGGACGGCGATCGCCGAATTGGGGTTAATATAGCCCCTTCCGACAAAATCTCCCTTCGATGTGAAAACCTGCACCAGCGAACCCGGCTCGATATGGTCAATGGGTCCCATCAACTCCCCGCGATGGATCCATGGGTTCCCCTTTTCCACTTTCGGTAGATATTTTTCGTTATAGTAGACCTTTTCGATTTTGACCTCCGATACACTTTTAGTATAGCCCACAAGTGTCTTAAAAGGAATATTCCCCTTCGGTGGAGAATGCTTTTTTGGCGAACTCCCCAGATATTCCCCTTGATTGAAAAATGAGGATGGCTTATTATTGGCGCGAAGGAAAAGCGGTCTGAGGGGGAGTTTATGGAAGAGTATAAGAAGATATATCGGACCATCATGGAGGATCACTTTCCTGATGAGATGACCATCCAGTTCGGCGACCACCGGCTTCTCTACCGAAAGAGGACCTGGAAGCTCCGTGATCCGGCATCGCAACAACTCGTCGAAAAAGGTCTGCGATACGGGGAAAACCCAGGACAGGAGGCCGCGCTCTACGAGTTGGTCAACGGGAATTTGCTCCTTGGGGATTGTCACTTTATTGAGCCGGGTTTTGGATTGGTCAGTCACATCACGGAAGAGGATATGATCCAGGCCGGAAAGCATCCCGGAAAAATCAACCTAACCGATGTAGATAATGCCCTCAATATATTGAAATTCTTAATGAAAAAACCCACCGCTACTATTATGAAACACAACAACCCCTGTGGTGTGGCATACGGGGAATCCATTTCCGAGGCTTATGAGAAGGCCAATATGGCCGACCGAATCGCTGCCTTTGGGGGTTGTGCGGCCTTTAACCGGCCCATCGATAAAACCACGGCGGAAATGATAACTCATAACTACCTTGAGGTGGTCGTTGCTCCGGAGTATGAGGAAGGGATTGTGGGGATGTTGGCTAAACGATCAAATTTGAGGATCATTTGCATTCGAAAGATCGATCAGTTGGAGCGGTATCGGAATTTTCAGTTCGTGGATTTCAAATCCCTCATGGACGGTGGAATCATCGTCCAGCAATCCCCTATCAATGCCATCACCACCAAAGATGACTTAAAGCCTGCTGCTGCCTCCTATAGGGGAAAACAGTATACCATTTCCCGTCTGCCAACGGAGGGAGAGTATGAGGATATGATCTTCGGCTGGGCTGTTGAACAGGGGATTACCTCAAACTCGGTCATCTACGTCAAAGGTGGGGTGACCGTGGGAATTGGGACGGGAGAGCAAGATCGGGTCGGAGTCGCCGAGATCGCCATTTTCAAGGCCTATACCAAGTATGCCGATACACTTTGCTTCAAAGCATACGGAATCCCTTATAAAATATTGGAAAGGGAGATCCAGTTGGGAAAAAGGGACCACTCCCAAAAGGAGGCTATCGATGATCAGGTAGCCAGGGAAAAGGGGGGCTTATTAGGCTCTATCATGGTGTCCGATGCCTTCTTTCCCTTCCGAGATGGGGTCGATGTGGCCATAGAAGAGGGAATCACCGGCATCATTCAGCCCGGTGGTTCCGAACGGGACTTCGAATCTATCGAGGCTTGCAATGAGACTGTTCCACCGGTTACGATGGTCTTTACGGGACAGAGGGCTTTTAGGCATTGAGGGAATTCCTCCTTGGCATTTCCTGCAATGAGCGTAACTGCTCGGAGAATTAAGCAGTTCGGGGTTAATTGTTGAACTTGCGGTAAAAACATTGACCTAACACTACGATCATTTATATATTATAAGCATGAGATTACGGATTATCGCGGGGTAAGCAAATATGTGGGAATATACTGAGAAGGTAAAAGACCATTTTATGAATCCCAGAAACGTCGGTGAAATCGAGGATCCCGATGGGTTTGGCGAGGTGGGCTCCCTGGCTTGCGGCGATGCCTTGAGGCTGACCTTCAAACTGGACCAGGAGAAGCGAGTCAAGGACGTGAAATTTAAGACCTTTGGATGTGCCAGTGCTATTGCATCCTCTTCTGCCCTCACGGAGTTGATAAA
>Ga0209636_10008224_pt1 | contig 10628 bp, 10 predicted proteins | sample DeeMarSWOR152_54_FD_187464 | JGI IMG/M metagenome (GOLD analysis project Ga0209636, IMG submission 187464) | Marine sediment microbial communities from White Oak River estuary, North Carolina - WOR-1-52-54 (SPAdes) (version 2) | ecosystem: Environmental > Aquatic > Marine > Intertidal zone >... | reverse complement strand
GGCGGAGGGGTACAATACTTCCCCGGAAGGTCTATGGAATATAAGGCGCCTCTGCTGTTGTCAGACAGAGCTTTTAGTATGAAAGCTGAAGAAATCCCTGCTGCCACTCCTGTCTCAACCACTACTGCTGGCTTTAACGTTCGCACTATGACATAGAGGAATTGTGGTGTTTGTAGCTCTCCATAATAAGTCCCTGCCAAGGCTCCATACATATATGCATATAAATCTCGTTTAGAGGCAATCGCTCCCCAATAATCCTTTAAGCTGCTGGTGCTTATTCCCATATATTCCATTAGCTGTTCAATTTGGTACTGTATTGCCTTCTGCCCCCCATGAATTACACGCTGGTAAAGAGCTAAAGGACTACTGGTTGCTATTCTTATTGCTTCCTTTATTGCGCTAGCAGTACCTATTTTTTTCCAGTCTTCTCTAATCCTGTCCATACTACTTCCTACTCGGTATAAAAAACAAACGCTTTCATTGAGCAACTAACTGCTGCTCCCTCCCCATTTATTCTGAGAGTGCCATATCACTTGATTCTTTCGAGTGATGTGATCTAGTCTACCGCGCTTATGAAGCCTTGTCTGGTATCGTCTAATATGACGTCATCATCCATTATTTGTCGCGACTTGTTGCCTATGCTTTGTCTAAAGCTCTGGATTCGATAGAATCTTTTTCATCCCCTGCCATAATCGCCCTACGCTCTCAGTCTCAACCACACATCCACTTACCCCATCTTTGATTATAAAGCAATCGGGCAAGAGGTAAAATATACTTGGTTACTCTTATGTATGTCAACAGCTTTACAACTGCAATTCGACGGTCAAGCTTGTTGATTCTTTTCCGGTATAGTTCAGGGGCTATGATTCCTTTATCCAACAGCCTTTTGTGCACCATTTTGTCCTGTTCTAACGCCTCGATGTCCTTTTTCCCACAAGCTCCAGAATGGGCCCTATATTTTACTAAAGGCAGGTCGATATATTTAACCTTATATTTTCTTGCCACCCTTAGCCATAGTTCATAATCCGGAGCCATGGAAATTTCCGGGCTTTCATCCATCATACCAACATCATTTATAACCTCTTTTCTCACAAGTACCGAGGAGCAAATTATGCGGTCACCCCAAATCAGCGATTCGAATGTAAAATCACTATCTTTCAGTTTAGCCTTAATCCTCTTTCCATGTTCACCACCTCTATCAAAATCTATCGCATTGGTACAAACCAAACCTATTTGACTATCTCCTTCAAACCCGAGCAGTTGCTTTTCCAGCTTCTCTGGCATCCACAGATCATCATCGTCGCAGAAAGCAACATACTCACCCCGAGCCTTGTCAATGCCATAATTTCTGTTAACTGCAATTAATCCATTATTTCGATGCCGGAAGTACCTTATGCGCTCATCGGTATATGCTTTAATTACCTGCTCTGTCTCGTCACTAGAATAGTTGTCCACCACGATCAACTCAAAATCTTTATTAGTCTGGCTTAATATCGAATCTATCGCTTCTCTTACCATATGGGCTCTATTACACGTCAGAACTATAACGCTTACCGTCAAATAGATCTTTCCTCCCGATAAAAATTCTTATTCTTCATTCATACTTTTTACAAAGGACCTTATCCCTTCCTCTACATTAGTTAGCTTAGTTTTGCAAAGATTTCGGAATTTCCCAGCATCTAAATTAGATCTCAAGGGTCTTGGAACCATATTATCTGGGACACTCCTCATTTGAATTATCAAAGATTCGTCCCAACCAGCAAATCTGCAAGTTTTTTTCGCCCATTGATATCGGTTGACAAAACTACTGCCTACCACATGAAATACGCCGTCTATTTCATTTGAACACAGCTCAATTAATGCGGAAGCAAGATCATCAACATAAGTCGGATTTCCCCACAGGAATGATGGTGCCTTGAATTGTTTGTTATCCTTGATTGCCCTATATAAGCTCATTATATAGTTTGGTGTCACAGTTGTGGGATCCCACCCGAAAACATTGGTCGTTCTAACTATTGTATATTTAGAGACATTGTTTATTAGCCATTTTTCAGCTTCGAGTTTTAATCTTCCATATATGTTTAATGGGTTGGGCTCATCATCCTCCTTGTAGGGAGCATTTCGGCCATCAAACACATAATCTGTAGATATGAGTACCATTCTTGAATCATATTTCTCACACAATCTTCCTATTGATATATTGGCTTCTAGATGAAATTCCTCTGCTAAACCAGGATGACGCTCACAAAAGTCAACTCCGCCAGCCAAGTTTGCACAGTTAACTACACAGCTAGGTTTCACTTCACCGAAAACTTCCTCCAAACCATTTACCGAAGTTATATCAACACTTATTAAGCTTGGTTCTTTTCTTTTATAATAGGTGCCAAGCCATTCACACTTTCCTTCAAGTTTTCTGCCGACACTTCTTCCTATAAGGCCATTGGCCCCAAGAACTAAGAATCCGCCCATTTCTTTCACAATTGTTCGCTTTTGTAACACTATCCGCTGACTTCGGACGATCTCTTGTCATTCTCTGCAATTGTCTAAGCGTCCAAGATAATCTCCGATACCCATATACTCGACTCCAGCTTCCTTTAGCACATCGCCCTTCAATACTCGACGACAGTCCAATAAAAAAGGGGTTGCCATCAGCCCTTTCCACTGAGCTGGAGCAAAGTCAACAAACTCATCCCAAGCAGTCATGACTAGCGCAGCTTTAGAATTAGCTATGGCATCCTTCAGAGTCTTACAGAGTTCAAAATTGATACCTCTTTTTTCCAGATGGTCGACATATGGGTCATAAGCTCTTACATGCATTCCCATCTCCACTAGCTTGTCAATGAGAGGTATAGAGGGCGACTCCTTGATGTCATCAGTATCAGAATTGAACGTTAGCCCCAAAATAGATACCGGCCCAGAGGCTAGGTTTTCCCGGCTCTTAAGTATAGCTATAATATGGTCTAGGCGGTTTTTGTTAATAGCTAATACTGACTTTATAAGCTCTGGGGAATACCCCCTTTCAGTTGAGAATTGGACGAGGGCCGCAGTGTCTTTAGGCAAACAGCTGCCACCAAAGCCAGCGCCCGGCTTAAGATAAACTAAGATTGAGGGCTCTCGACCCAAACACCACTGCCATCGCTTGTCCAGATAAATCCCTTCAAAAACACGATCTAGGTTAATATCTGGTATTAACTCCGCTATGTTAGCCATTTCATTGGAAAAGGAAATGAGACTAGCTAAGAGGACGTTATTGGCATATTTTATTAACTCAGCAGTACTAGGGCTAACTTTCAACTTAGGAGAATCAAAATGACGGTAGACCTCTTCAAGAAGTTGCTCGCTATGTTGATCCAAGGCACCTAAAATGATGCGATCTTGCTGCATAAAATCAGCCACAGCCTTGCCTTCTCGGAGAAACTCTGGATTCATTGCCAAGCCGAAGCTATCCGTATCTTTAGCACTCGCCTGTTTAAGAATAGGCAATACTACCTGAATAGTGGTGGTGGGTATCACCGTGCTTTTGATAACCACCAGATGATAATCTGGTTTATTCTTAAGTGCTTGCCCTATCTCCCAGGATACCCTCCGAATATGAGTTAAGTCCATATTCCCTTGAGCGTCGGGCGGGGTATCCACACAGACAAAGGTTACTTCTGTCTGCTCTACCACCTGATTCAGTTCATGGGCAGCCGTAAATAAACCTTTGCGAAATACCTGTTGTAGCAGTTCCTCCAATCCCGGTTCGAAGAATGGTACCTCCCCTTTCCTAATTTTATCTAGTTTCTCTGGGTCCGAATCCACTCCTATGACTTGATGACCTAGCTCAGCCAGACAAACAGCAGATACTAACCCTACATGTCCCAAGCCGATGACTGAGATTTTCATTTGAAAAGCTCACCTTTCATCCAGCTAACCATACGCTCAATTCCCTGGCCGAGACTAACCGAGGGGGAATAACTGAAACGGGATCTAATCTTGCTTAGGTCCGGCCGGCGCCTCTGAGGATTATCAACAATGTATTCAGAATCCTGGTGAGTCTGATAAACAATCTCCACCTGCGAACCTAAAATATTTCTAACAAGTTGTGCCAGGTCGAGGATGCTGATTTCTTCGTTGTCGTTTCCTACATTAAAAGCCTCACCATTTTCTTCAGAAAGACCTACTTTGAGAAAACCAATCCAGGCATCGGATACATAACAAAAGCTACGGGTAGCCCGTCCATCCGAAAAGAGAACAATCTTTCTTTTGAGCAAGCCATCTCGGATCATATCAGAGACTACTCGACCATCACTTGGTTTTAGCCCCGGTCCGTATACATTAAAAGGTCTGACAATCTTAATAGGTATTCTATATTGCCTGTAGTAGGACAAACAAAGGGTTTCGGCCAATCTTTTTGATTCATCATAGCAGGCTCGGGGACCAGTAAAGGATACATGCCCCCAGTAAGCCTCAGGTGTAGGGATAAATTGAGGCTCAGGGTCCCCGTATACCTCGCTGGAAGAAAAATAAATGAAACTTTGAACCTCATTTTCTTTGGCTAAGTTAAGCAAATTTTTACTGCCTAAGACGCTTACTTCTATCGTCTCTACAGGATGTTTGCGGTACACTACTGGCGAGGGTATAGAAGCAAGATGAAATATGAAGTCGACTTTCCAATTAAACTTTAGCTCTCTTAATATATCTGCTTCTATCATCTGAAAATTGGAATCCGCCAAGAATTGCTCATCCCAGGCTTGATGACCAGAGATAAAATTATCAACCGCCAAAACTTGGCATGGAATCTCCAAAATGTTATCATTGGCACACTTCAAGATAGCTAGAAGATTATAGCCAAGGAAACCACCGGCACCGGTAACCAGAACCCTTTTACCTTGCAAGCTAAGAATATCTTTGCCCATGACAGAAGTGACTCTTTGGGCATCTTCAACCATCATAGGATGCATTTCAGCCTTTCTCCTAATTCATCGAATTACCAGAGCTTCCAAAATGCTTGCCCCTCTTGCCACAATTTATTCAGATAATCTCTATCACGAACATTATCCATACACTGCCAAAATCCCTCATGGCTATACGCCCGCAGTTCTCCATCTCGAGCCAATTTCTGCAGGGCACCAAATTCAAGATCACAGTTTACGTCAGGTGTTAGATATTGCATAAATTCCTTTTTAAACACAAAAAAACCGCCATTGATTGCTCCTGTTCCAAGCTGCGGTTTTTCTTCGAACTTAATAACCTTATCCCCAGATAACATCAGTTCACCAAATCTGGAAGGAGGTCTTACTGCGGTTAGGGTACCAATACTATTATGAGAAATATGAAATTTATACAACTCTTTAATATCTACATTTGCAACACAGTCACCATAAGTTAAATGAAAGTTATCTGATTTTATATATTTTTCTAAACGCTTGATTCTTCCACCTTTCAATGTATCTAATCCTGTATCAACAAAAGTAATTTCCCAATCACACTCATCAGGAACACTGTGAATCTTGGGAGGTTTATGCGGGTTCATCACTAGAGTAAAATCGCTCGACACTATTCTATAATCGTAAAAATACTTCTTAATATGTTCGCCTTTATACCCCAGTGCCAGAATAAATCTGTTATATCCATAGTGCGAATAGATTTCCATTATATGCCACAGCATAGGCTTGCCACCAATCTCAACCATCGGTTTTGGACGAAATTCAGTTTCCTCCTGCAAACGCACGCCCCGTCCACCACAGAGAATAATAGTATCCATATTACAAAACCCTCAGACTTTCCTTAATTCTAACCTCCTCAGGTTGCTACTTCCACAATCCCCTCCCCTGCCTTTCTATCCCAAAACCTGAGAGAAGTGCCTCTTTTGCCCCTGCTATCCAAGATTCTCGAAGATGCTATCTCTGTCAAAGCCGATAACCTTCACGCTTTTTACACCCGCGTCAATTAAATGTACAGGCTTGAATCCACAGTTGACTAAAGTCCCCACTAGCTCACCCGCCTATCTGATGAAGATTGCATCACCCCATTTTACTTGCCCCTTTCTCGAGCAACAACAATTGTACATATTGAACAATGTGTACCCATAACCAGACAGGAAATTACATATCTCATAAAATAGTGCTTGCCCTTCGTATATAGGAACAAACAGAATCTCTGTATAGATCAATGAAACGGACCCTTGCCTGAGTTTTTCAGTTGCTCCCTCTAACGCCCTCAGCTCTCCACCTTGAATGTCCATTTTTAGTATCTGAATTTCATCAATAATCTCTTGTTTGCAAAAGTCATCTATCGTCGTTACAGCGACTTCGATTGTGGCAATATTTGTGACTAAATCTGGGGTAACCCAGTACCCCACATCATCCACCGTTGGCAATAGGGAGTTTGTGCCACTTGCTTGGTTAACGTAGAACTTCCTTCTACCAGCTTTGTTCGAAATGGCGAGCTGAATTGGCTTGACTAGACCATTCCCTTTAAACCTCCTGCGAAGCTCCTGAAACGATTCTGGAAACGGCTCAAAACTGTAAATTGTCGACTCAGGAAATGCGCTGCTGTATCTAACAGCAGTCTCACCAATATGTGCGCCTATATCCAATATTGTTTGTACTCGAGTGCCAGAAAGAAGCATTTGTTGGTCACGGAATGCATCCCTGCTACCTCTACAAGCCGCCACCATACGCCTTAGCACTGGCTTCGACCAATCAGGCATATGTCTAACCAATCCTGCTCTCAAAGTATCCATTTAACCCTTCCCCTTGTGCAAGAGAAAGTGCAAAATCTTTCCCAATATGGTATCATTATTATACAATATTGTTTATAATCTATGAAGCCGCTTCAATGGCAAGGCTGTTCATATTTAGATATCCTCGCTATTCCTTAGGGCAATCTTGGATGAAATGAATTTGATTCTCATAACAATCGATTGTCTGAGAGCAGACCACCTAAGTTGCCTGGGCTATTCTAAGAGAACAACACCAAATCTAGATTATCTGGCTAGTAACGGTGCGCTTTTCACCCAAGCGATATCAGTAAGCGACTGGACTCCGCAATCCTTCGTAGCTATACTTACCTCCACTTATCCCCAAATGTATCGAGGTGAGCTTCACATAACGAATCGCAGAACCACCATCGCGCAGGTGCTAAAGGATCATGGTTATCACACAGCAGCATTTCACTCCAATCCATTTCTGTCCTCATATCATGGTTATCACAAGGGGTTTGATACCTTTGATGACAGTATCCCGAAGAACCACCGCAAAAGCACACTGAGCAAAGCAAAGGAACTAGCCAAGAGCATAATGGGGACAAGCAGCAAACTGTATAAGGTTCTAATCCAAATACATGCAGCAACCATGGCCGCCAATCCAAGCGCTAAGGCTCAAGTCCTAAACAAAAAGGCAATATCATGGCTGCATGATAATCCGAACAATTTCTTTCTCTGGATACACTACATGGATGTTCATGGCCCATATTATCCGCAAGGAATCATTTCGCCATTTGAGAGGTACCGTCTTTGGAAGCTCAACCATCAAAAAGCACATACGCCGGAGGAAATAAATGAGCTTATTCATCTTTATGATGCTGAAGTTAGCTATGTCGATGAGATGATAGGCTCCTTTTGGCACATATTAAAACGAAACAATGTTCTAGACAATACTTTTGTCATCGTAACAGCAGACCACGGGGAGGAATTCATGGAACACGGGCATTACGGACACGGCTCATACCTATACGATGAATTAATCCATGTGCCTTTGATTATCGTTGGACCTGGGCTGGAAGGGCAAGTGATTAGCCAACAGGTCAGTCTCTTGGATTTGGCTCCGACTATCCTAGATATACTTAAGATCGAGAAACCCAAGGCTTTTCTAGGAAATAGCCTGTTCCCACTGATAAACGGAAATAGGGCAACAACTGGAAATTCGGAGGCCATAAGTGAGACTCAAAGTGAGCTAGATGTAACTACCAGACGTGGTATGAGACCACAGCTACAACTTGATGCCGAGCGGAGGATGATATCAATTAGAACCAGTAAATGGAAATACATTTACACTAAAGGCAAGCAAGATCAGCTATATGATTTGGAAGATGACCAAAATGAGACAAAGAATGTAATTGACATTAAGTCTGAAATCGCAGCAGAACTGAGAGCCAAGATAATGGCTCATATCGAGTTCAAAGATAAGAGCATACCTAACGAAGAAGCAGTAATCAAAGAGCGGGTTAGGCAATTAAGAGGCAGCGGAAAGATATGAGTATACGAACTATTTCAATATTTTTAACGGCTCTAAATTTATCGTAACCTTCTTTTCTATAGCTATAAGAAGCAAATCATTTCTAATCTGACAAACTGAGACAATCAGGCAAATTCAAATTATAGAAATCTACGCAATAACTTTTTTGCTGCCGTCAGGTTCATTCCCAATCTTTGCTCTATTGCTAAAAGAAGCATAATATCTTCTTTATCAAAGCTCCTCGTTAACAGTACCGATATGGCATACGCTCCTAGAAACGCAATGAAAAGTAGTGGCAAAAGCCAGAATGGTATAACGCTAATTAGATTCCTAACCAGTGCATAAATGATGAGGACGAGGACAACCGATGCTATAGCCGGCTTCAGGTAGTTCTCAGTGAACGGGTGCATTTTAGAAAGCGAATACAGTCTTGCTGACCAGAGAAGGTTTCTCAGGGCAAAAGCCGAGGCTGTAGCGATGGCTGCGCCCACTATTCCTAAAGGCGGTATCAGAGCAATATTTAAAGCAATGTTGGCAATTGTACTGATGAGTACTGACCACATTACGAATCGGGTTTCGCCCATAACTACCAAGGTGCTAATGGCAGAACCCAACACAGTATGAATGAAGAATCCTAACGATAAGATTTGTAAAGCAGAGGCTGCACCGACATAACGATAGCCAAACAGGATATTCAGCGTAGCTTCAGGAAACAAGGCAAATATGAGGAAGACAGGCAAAGTGGCTGCGAATATCCACTTAGTTACAACTGCGTAGCTCCTTTTTATGTCCTCAATTTCATTCTTAGCGTATAACTGCGACATCAGCGGAACATAGAAGAAGCTCATTGCAGTAAAGACTATGGGAAGAGGACGCACGAGGGGTAACGCCGCATTATAAAGTCCAACATCACCCGGCGTCTTGAAAAAACCGATCATCAATGTATCTGTCCACACTGCCACGCTATTAAGCATAGCTACTGCACAAAGAGGCAGCGAGAAGAGCAAGAGTTCCTTTGTAACCAGACTAGAGGAAGCGCTTCTTTTCCCCCTCAGAGTCAAAGGCGGCTTCCTGACAGCATATACGACAAAAGCCATGCAGGTGAGCACAATAGAAGCCACAAAGGCATAGACTACCCCCACAAATTGAAAGTTAAGTAAGACAACTGCAACTAAGAGTAGGGGAAATAGTGCGCTTATTAAGATGTGTTGGAAATAAACGCTGGGTCCCGCTTTATCGAACCCCCTGAAGATAGAGGTGAGGAGATTGATTAAGACGAAAAAGGGAATGGCAATACAGAAGACCTTTAGAGGCGTAGACAACTCTGGGCTATGAAATACTTTTATCGAGATGAGGTCTGAGATGAAGAAAAGGACTAGAGAGAGGAAAACGCTAGAAATAACAGCTACCTGCAAAGATGAAAGCACGACACCTCTAACCTTCCACTCATCTCCCTTGCCCCTATAGAAAGCGATTTGCCTTGTTGAACCGGAGTCCAGCCCCAGAGTAGCGATTAGGACTAAGATACTCACTATTACGAAGGCTAAGGAGTAAATGCCATATTCGCCTTGAGTTATATATCTGACAAGCATGATTCTGCCGACAAGGCCAAGGAGCATTCCAATCACAGTCCCGATGAAGACTAGCACTGCCCCCTTGGCTATCTTGCGGAGGGCCTGATTCACGATTTCGGACATAACAGTGGCTATTATAAGGTAACACTGTGCCAAGGTAAATAGTGCTCTCGTTCAGATAGATAGGTGACATCATGTTACTCAGAATGCAGCACACCTTATCCTCGGTCCCATGTCATTGCGAGCGAAGCAATCTTATGGTTGCTCCTCCTTTGAGATTGCTTCAGCACTCGCGTGCCTCGCAATGACAAAAGAGCAAACGTAGGGACAGACCTTCAGGTCTGTCCCTACGTCCCTAAAAGAAGAAAGATATGTCAGCAAGTAGCGAACAAGTACACGGGCTTGACAAGATGTGTTTAATGAGATATAATTAACGCTAAGATTGACAGGGCTTGCTGGGGTTAGTTAAGAAAGTCATTGCAATGAAATATAATTATACATGGGTAGTAAAGACTGCCGAGTTGGTTAACACTAATCAAGACTCAAAGGAGGTATGCTATGGGTGAAGAGGAAAGGAGGTTTACCACGGTTTCTATACCAACGCCGCTATTCAGGAAAGTCGAGGAGCGCATTAAGGGGACGGGCTTCACCTCAGTGTCAAGCTATGTTACCTACGTGCTGAGGGAGGTGGTCTCTGAGGAAGAGGAGGAAGCTGAGCCGTTTACCAAGGAAGACGAGGAGAGAGTAAAGGAAAGGCTGAGGGCGCTGGGATACCTAGATTAAAGGTTAGAGGTCAAAGGTCAAAAGTTAGAGATTATGGAAAGGTGGGTATCGC
>Ga0209636_10008222_pt1 | contig 10628 bp, 8 predicted proteins | sample DeeMarSWOR152_54_FD_187464 | JGI IMG/M metagenome (GOLD analysis project Ga0209636, IMG submission 187464) | Marine sediment microbial communities from White Oak River estuary, North Carolina - WOR-1-52-54 (SPAdes) (version 2) | ecosystem: Environmental > Aquatic > Marine > Intertidal zone >... | reverse complement strand
TTGGTTTCGAAAAATTATTAGATAATGCAGCAAAATTGAAAGAGGAAAGGGCATTAAAAGAGAAATGTGATAAAGAGGAATGAATATGAATAAAGATTATAAATGGCGATATGGTTTTTTTTTAGGATGTGTAATTCCTAATCGTTATCCAATGATTGAAGCTTCAATTAGAAGTGTTTTTGATCATCTTGGAGCTGAGCTTTTGGATTTACCTGGAGCTTCATGTTGTCCTGCTCCTGGAGTTTTTAGGGCATTTCATATACCAACTTGGCTTGTTATTGCTGCAAGAAATATATCTATTGCTGAGGAATTAGGAGTAAGTCCAATAACAGGGTGTAATGGTTGTTATGGTACTCTCAGAGATGCTTGGTATGAACTTGAACATGAATATGAATTAAAAAAAAAAGTTAATGGTTATTTAACCAAAATTGGTAGGATTTACAAAGGCAATCTGGAACCAAAGCATGTACTTCAAGCTCTTTATCTTGATATGGGACTAGACTATTTAAAAGATCATATTAAGCTTAAATTTACAGATTTGAAAGTAGCTGTGCATTATGGTTGTCATATTGTAAAACCGAGTGAAAAACGCCCTTGGAAAGGTGAATATGAAGCCCCTAGATTTTTTGATGAAATTGTTGAATTAACAGGAGCTAAAAGTATTGATTACAAGGATAAATATATGTGTTGTGGAGCAGGGGGTGCAGTAAGAACTGCTGTAAAAGAAGTTGCAGCAGATTTTACAAGAGAAAAATTAGTAAATATGCGAGATGTAGGAGTAGATATTATTGTAAATTGCTGTCCATTTTGTCATCTTCAATTAGATTTAGGTCAAGTAGAGGTAAATAATTTTTATGGAGATATAATTGGGGAACCATTTAAAATTCCTGTAATTTATATAACCCAACTTTTAGGAGTTGCATTTGGTATGGATCCAAATTTATTAGGATTAGTTAAGAATCATGAATTACAAGGGGTTTCTCCCTTTATTTCTGTCGATCCATTTTTAAAAATAGTTAAGGAACAATTGATATAGGAGGCAAAAAATGACAGAAATTAAAAAAGACATTAAGATCACCGGAAATGAGAGACCAAGGATAGGGGTATATATCTGCCATTGTGGTGTGAATATAGGAGGTGTTGTTTCCGTCCCAGATTTAGTAGAATATAGTAAAACTCTTCCAAATGTTGAAATTGTTCGAGAATATAAATTCTTCTGTTCTGATGTAGGACAAAAAATGATTAAAGAAGATATTGAAGCGGGATTAATAAATAGGGTAATAGTTGCTGCATGTTCTCCAAGAATGCATGAACCAACTTTTAGAATTGCATGTAAAGAAGCAGGATTGAATCAATTTTTATTTGAGATGGCAAATATACGAGAGCACTCCACCTGGGTGCATATGAGGGATCCAGAAGGTGCGTATGAGACTGCCAAAGATCATATTAGGATGGCTGTCGCTAAGGCTAGAGAACTAATACCATTAGAAGTTCAGAAAGTTAAAGTTGAACCTTCTTGTTTAATAATAGGAGGAGGGATTGCAGGAACGTGTGCAGCGGTGTCGGCAGCGCGTCTGGGGGTGAATGTTGCGCTGATACAGGACCGTCCGGTTCTGGGTGGAAACAACAGCTCGGAGGTTAGAGTGTGGCTGGGTGGCAAGACGAATTTTGAGCCGTATCCACGAATCGGGGACATTGTCAGGGAACTTGACCCAAAAAGGAGAGCGCACTATGGTCCGGACAATACTGCAGATATTTATGAGGATGAGAAGAAAGAGGCCGTTGTTCGAGCCGAGAAGAATGTCCATTTGTTTTTGATGCACCGTGTAAATAAGGTGGAGACTAAGGCGAATGAAATCAGGGCGGTCGTTGCGCAGGATATCCGCAGCGGTCAGCGGCTTCGTTTTGAGGGCAGTTGGTTCGCGGACTGCACCGGTGACGGTTGTCTCGGCTATCTGGCTGGAGCCGATTACGATATGACAGTGAAGGGACACATGGGCCGGTCAAATCTTTGGCACGTTGTCGATACGTCAAAGCCGGCTGCATTTCCTCGCTGCCCGTGGGCGTTGGACCTTAGAAATAAGTCTTTTCCCGGCCATGAAAACAATCCTGGCACATACGGTAAGACAGGATTGGAGGCCCTTGGCGGCTGGTACTGGGAGAGCGGCTTTTTCTACGATCCGATTACTAAGGGCGAGTATATAAGAGATTTGAATCTTCGGGCGATGTACGGTGCATGGGACCGGTTAAAGAACGTCGACAAACTGTATCCCAACCACAAGCTTGGATGGGCTGCTTATATCTCAGGAAAGCGGGAGTCGCGCAGGCTCTTGGGTGACATTATTCTGACAACGACCGATTTGCTGAACGGCAAAGAGTACAAGGACGGCTGCATTCCGACAAGCTGGGACATAGACGTTCACCTTCCGCTTGCACGTTATGTCCACGATTTCGGTGAGGATGCATTTATTTCTAAAGACCTCCACACCAAATATGACAGGCCCTACTGGATACCATACCGATGTCTGTACTCGCGGAATTTAGAGAATCTTTTCATGGCCGGGCGGGATATAAGTGTCACTCACGAGGCTCTCGGGACAGTACGCGTGATGCGGACAACCGGCATGATGGGCGAAGTTGTTGGCATGGCGGTGTCGCTTTGCAAAAAGCACAACACCAACCCGCGGGGCATCTACCAGCACCATCTGGAAGAGCTAAAGGAACTGATGAAACGCGGCGTCGGCAAAATGTTTTGAAGCTGCCCTCCAGATGCTTCTCAGAGCTCGTTCTAAATACATTCGCGCTGTTATCTCTTTCGTTTCAGCCCTGCCGCTTTTCGCAGTTTGGCCACCATATCCGTTTTTTCCCAGGTAAAATTGGCGCCCCTTCGGCCAAAGTGTCCGCCGTATGAGGTTTCAGCGTAGATTGGACGGGCCAGCTTCAAATGTGTAATCATCCCCTTCGGTGTCAACGGGAAAAGTTTTCTTATAAATTTGCTGAGCTTTTGCTCGCTTATTCTTGATGTTCCTTCGGTATCCACAAGAACAGAAATCGGCTGCGCTACCCCAATGGCATAAGATAATTGAATTTCGCAGGCATCGGCCAACCCGGCTGCAACAACATTTTTGGCAATGTATCTGGCCATATAGCTCGCGCTCCTGTCGACCTTCGTAGGGTCTTTTCCACTAAAGCATCCCCCGCCGTGGCTGCCCCTTCCGCCGTAGGTGTCAACGATTATTTTTCTGCCTGTTAATCCGCAATCACCTTTTGGCCCACCTACTACAAATCGACCTGTCGGATTGATGTGGAATATAGTGTCTTTATCAACGAAGCGCTTCGGCAGAACGGGAAGGATGACTTTTTCTATTGTTTCTTTTCGCAACTGCCTATAGCCAACAGAAGGCGAGTGCTGTGTGGATACTATAACCGTGTGAATGCGTTTTGGTTTGCTGTCTTCATATTCGACAGTTACCTGACTTTTACCGTCAGGCCGAAGCCAGGACAGCATCTTATTTTGTCTGACTCTGGCCAGCCGAGTTGTTATAGCATGTGCTAGTTGAATCGGCATCGGCATAAGGGCCGCCGTCTCCCTGCAGGCATAGCCGAACATCAAGCCCTGGTCACCGGCTCCCTGTTCTTTGTGTAGGCCTGTGCCTTCTGTTACACCTTGTGAGATGTCGGGGCTTTGCTGACCGATAGAAACTATGACAGCACAATTTTCAGAGTCGAACCCGAGTTCGGGGTCGTCATAACCAATCTCCTTTATTGTTTCACGAACAACGCTTGGAATATCCACGACTGCCTTGGATGTAATTTCACCGGCAACAATAACCATACCGGTCTTGACCAGTGTTTCACAGGCGACCCTACTGGTGGCGGTCCTGTGCGAGCATAGCGTCAAGAATTGAATCTGATATATGGTCGGCCACCTTGTCAGGATGGCCCATCGTCACAGACTCACTGGTGAAAAGATACCTCTCAGTGTCACAATGAGGATTGTTCGGAGTGGATTTTCTTGCCATTTATGTTTATCCTTTTAGTAGTCAGTTTAATTTTCTTCAAAATCAGAAACCAATATTGTAAAACATATTTGCATAAAGTCAAATTAAAAGTGATTCACCGGGTACCCCCCTTACAAGATTATCAATGATTGCTTTGCTGTGTTATTCGTTGAGTCTCCAATCATAGTTTATATATTTGACCGAATAGTTTTGTACCTCAAGAAACGATACGTCCTCTGGTGAAATATAATTGGTAAGGAAATTCAGAACAGCACGCGTCGCCGGTTCTTGGTCTTTAAACTTTTTATCTGTGCCGTATTTGTCGATGAACTCTTTGCCGTACCACGTCGATTGAAGTATGGCGGAAAGATACACTGTATCATCGTTTCTGTCTATCCGGAATCCCCTCGGGTCGGACAGGAATCTTCTAACCTGGTCGTCTAACTGCTCGGAGAGCTTATGTCCATAATACGGCTCGTTGCGCAAGAAAGGGCTGGAAAGGCTGGCGTGAGATATGGCGAAAAACACCCGCGGTTCGTCAAAATCTTTACGGAAAAAACGCCGCTCAACTTCGGAAAGGGTAAATTCCTCATCCATCACGATAAACTTATACTTGCTCCATATCCCTTTGATGTGCCGGATGCTGGTAGGGGGCCAGAATAGACGCTGAATTCGCGACGATTGGATGGGATAATTGTCCACGATTATCCTAAGCATTTGGATGTTATATGCATTGAGCCAAAAGGCGATTTTGTCCTCTTTCTTCCAGGAATTATATTCCTTCGGGTCGAGTTCATCGAATTCATCTAGAAGTTTTTTCAAATCCCACCTTTTCAGCCTCAGCGCTTTATAGTCAACCATTCCTTCATCATCGACGTAATTTTCTAAAATGTCGGAGCATTTATCGTGAAAAGAAACGGTCGGCAATAGCTTGGGCTTTGGGGGTTTGATTCTCGGCGGTTCAACCTCCGAGGACCCGATAGGCCCCGATGTATCCCGCGGGCAGCCGCTAATAAAAATAAACACAGTCAGTAGAGCTATAAAAACAGTACGGCGCAGAGCCATTTTAACTTCCGATAATAATTCACACAATTTTTATATTAGCATAAGAAATCAGAAAACAAATGCAACGATTTGTTAATTGTTTTTATCGTATTTTTGCGCAGTGGACTTAATCTTAGAAACAGACCCTCGGCCGAGTTTTGCATCAATTGAAGCAACGGCCTAAGAAAGACAGAGAGAAAATCCCGGAATTAACCTTTTAACACGGCTAAAGGGACCATTCGAGCAACAGGTTTGGCCCAGCCGCATTCCACAACAATTCGCACAACTTCCTCAATATCTTTGTACGCACCCGGGGCCTCTTCCTTTATTTTGTGCTTGTTGCCGGCAATAAGTTTTATACCTGCCATACTGCGCTTGAACTGGTCGTCGCTAATAAGACCCCGCGTAATGGTCTTGCCTCTGCGAGTTTTACCCAGAGCAGCGGTACGACTCATCACTCTGCCTGCTCCATGGTTCACAGAACTCAAAGACTCTTCAGAATCACCGGTCCCGACAAGCAGAAAACTTGCAGTCCCCATTGAGCCGGGGATTATTATCGGCTGACCAATGTTAGCGAACGGCGTCTCCTTCATACGTTCCTGCCCAAAGGCACGCGTCGCGCCTTTGCGATGTACCCAAACCCGGCTACCTTCATGGAGCTCTAACTTTGCCATATTGTGAGCAACGTCGTAAACAAGGCCAAGGGGCGTCGGGCCGAACATCCTGTTAAAGCAGCGCCTTACAAGCAGTGCCATAATATGGCGATTCGTAAAAGCAAAATTGGCAGCAGCGCACATTGCCGCAATATAGTTTTTTCCAGCTCCGGTCTCGGTGTAAAGAAAACTGAGCATTTTTCTTCGTTCGGCCATCCCCGGACTCCGTGCAGCGATATTCATATATTGGTCGGCGACTTCATAGCCGAACCGACGAGACCCCGAGTGTATCATTACAACAATCTGGTTTTTGAAAAGCCCGAAAGTTTTCGCTAAAGACTCGTCAAAAACCTCCTGCACCAATTGAATTTCAATAAAGTGGTTTCCACCGCCGAGCGTCCCAAGCTGCGCCGAACCCTTTTGTAACGCTGAGCTTGGCACAGAAGCCGGGTCGCCGTCCATCTGACCGTTTTCTTCGATTCGTCTCAAATCTTCGGCGAATTCATCCGCATCGAAGGCTTCCCACGCTCGATGCTTGATTCGCTGCGCCAGCATCGGTACGGAGGCAACACCTTTATTGATGACGGCTTCAAGGCAGGTTTTGTCCAAGGCCAAATTGCTCTTGCCTTCACCCAGTGGAATATCGCGCGCGATGGAAGAGGCAATTTCGTCAGTGTTGATGTCACCCCTCTTGAAAGGTGTGCGTAAGAGCCGCATACCACAATTTATATCGTACCCAACAGCGGCGGGCATTATGGCCCTATCCAAACCCATAACGCAGCCGATTGGCACGCCGAAGCCAACGTGGATATCAGCGGTGGCAAGAACCTTCTTTGCCGGCGGAAGAGAGGCCGCATCGCGGAGCTGGCGGACCGCCTCAGCTTCGAGCCTGATGGCTTCAGAGGCGAAAATGGTCGCATCGGTAACCATTTGCCCACAGCGCTCCATATACAGCCGAAGCGGGTCTATACGAACAAGTTTTGGTGCAGGCTCGCTCATAAATAAACCCTCTAATAAATGCTTATGGCCTCTTACATATTATTATACTGAGTTTTTCGCTTTATGGTCAGAAACTCCTACAAAAAAGAATAAGAAAAATTGACCGCCGGAAAATGTAGAATGCCGGCGACAGAGCTCTCCGGCCCTCGCGAGAAATAAAATATTGACGCGTTCACCTTCTAATGAGATAATGACTCAGTAAAGATTGTCATTCGCCGATTAACGTGTGAAATTCAAAAATCGAAGATTAAGCTTTAAGACCACGAAAGGATAACACCGTGAAAAGTTTTCTTTACGCAAAATTCAAAAATTTGGTCCATCCCATAATATTTCTTGCCGCCTGCAGTTTAGCTGCCGCTACCGCGTGCAATACAGCTCCAGATGAACCAAATACCCCTGCCGAAAAACCCTCAGACAGCATTGCCGTCACCGTTAATGGCGTCGATATTCCCGAAAGCCTGATAGAAACGCAGGTCAACTCACAGCTAAAGAAAATGACCGCACAAATGCCACCCACCTTTCTTGAGCAATACAAAGAGCAGCTCAGACAACAGGTCTTGGAAAAAACGATTATCGAACAGTTGCTGGATGAAAAGGTAAAAGAAGAAAAAATAGCGGTCACCGATGAAGATGTAACTAACCAACTCAAGGAAATGGCCTCTCAACAAAAACCGCCCTTATCATTGGAAGATTTCGAGGCTTTGGTAGAAGCCTACGGCCAAAGTCTTGACCAGCTAAAACAGCAAATTCGAAAAGGTCTGGGCTATCAGATACTTCTGCAGGGCGAATTCGCCGGCAGAATAAACGTTACAGAGGATGATGCCAGAAAGTATTATTCTGAAAATGCAAAGCGGATAGAACAGGTCAGAGCAAGTCATATTCTTATCAAACCTGAAGCTGCCGACCCTAACACCGACCCGAACGAGGCAAAAGCCAAGGCTAAGGCCGAGGACCTCCTTAGACAAATCAGAAATGGAGCCGATTTTGCCGAGTTAGCAAAAGCCAATTCAAGTTGCCCCTCAAGTGCAAAAGGAGGTGATTTGGATTTCTTTAAGAGAGACCGAATGGTGCCGGCTTTCGCAAAAGCAGCCTTCGAATTAAAAGTCGGACAGGTCAGTGACATCGTCGAAACAAAATTCGGATACCACATAATAAAAGTGACAGACCGCAAAGACGACACTTTTGAGCGGGCAAAAGACAATTTAATGGCAACACTGAAGGCAACCAAGCAGAAGGAAATCGCCAAAGAGTATATCGAATCGCTCAAAGCCAGGGCAAATATTGTTTATCCACCGGGCAAAGAGCCGAATACATCAGCCCGCCCCCCAACAATGGCTCCCTCCAGGCCCAGACCAACTCCTCAGCCGAAAGATAAAACTGCTGAATAATGGTGTTTAGTGTCTCCGCTACGCGTTGTACGCTATTTTAAGAGTGTCGCTGGATCGAGATTGGCTGATTCTATATCTTTGAAGTATTTAACAGTACCCACTCTTAGCTCAATAACAGATTCCTCGTCACAGACAATAATGCCCTTCGGGTGTGTTTGCAGCGCGCTGACCGTCCACATATGATTCACACCCCCCTCAATGGCATGTCGTAACGCTCGGGCCTTATTATGGCCGTTAACAATAATCATCACTTCCTCTGCATCCATAACTGTCCCAACGCCGACTGTCAAAGCGGTCTTAGGAACTTTATTAATATCGCCGTCGAAAAATCGTGAATTAGCTATGATGGTGTCGTAAGTCAGAGTCATGATTCGTGTTCTTGATGACAACGATGAGCCTGGCTCATTAAATGCGATATGACCGTCAGGACCTATACCGCCGACAAAGAGCCTGACGCCGCCTACCTTTTGCATTTTTTCTTCATAGTTCGCACATTCGCCTTCGAGGTCTACCGAATTGCCGTCAAGGATGTTGACGTTTTCTTTGTTAATATCTATATGGTCGAAAAAATTCTTCCACATAAATGAATGATAGCTCTCCGGATGGTCCTCAGGTAGGTTCACATACTCATCCATATTAAAGGTAACAACATTTTTAAAAGAGACCACGCCTGCCTTATTGAGTTTTACCAACTCCTTGTACATGCCCAGCGGGGAAGAGCCTGTAGGCAGACCCAGCACAAAAGGATTAGACTCACTTGGGCCAAATCCATTTATTCTCCTTGCGACATAATTGGCTGCCCATTGGGACAACATCTCATAATTCGGCTCAATGATTACTCTCATAAACTACCCTTTACTTTTTCACCGTCGAATTCGCAGACGTCAACGAGTTTAATTCCAACTCCTTCTCAGTGTTCCCGACTATTAATCTTTTTAACGCAGTTTCTCCATCCGTCCGATAAGCTCATCGGCCAGTGCTGTCTTGCTCGCAATATGTCTCTCAATTTCAGAAACGAAAATGTTTTCTTCAAATGTCCCCCTCACAGCCTCAAAATCGGCACTTCTTATTTCTACATCACCATCAGTACCATACCCTATCCGCGCAGTGGCGGCAAATTCCTTCTTGGCATCGGCATAAAGCATGTGGTCTAGTTCCACGACGGCTGATTTCCACTTCGTTGTCAGCTCAATAATATCAACTGCGGTTATCTTGTCGATGCTTTTGCCCAAAACCTGTTGTACCACGTTTGCCGCCCAAGCCCACTCATATGCCTCGTATTCGTCATGCATCGACTGAAATGCCTCTCTCACCTGCTCCAAGGTGCTGATACTGCCATCTTCAATTTCATCGAGCATTTTTTGCACGATTTTCTCCGGAGCAAACAAGCCGGCTAGGTCTACCCATTTGCCCGCCCCGGCCTGAGCTTCCGGCGACAGGGCCGCTCGAAGCTCCTCAACGCTCTTGAACTGCTTATTTTCCAAACGCTTAATCAGACAGTTACCCAGAAATTTATCAGTACCCATTCGGTAAAACTCAACTCCCCTGTCCAACGATGTGTTCTTAATCTTGACACTGTGGTAGGTAAAGGAATCTGATGTCTCTCCAGATGTCGTTTTAAGATTCATCAGCAACTGGCGGCCATTGAGCATCTTTTGAACCGTATATGGGCTTAAAAGTTTGAAGTTTATGTGATCCAGTTTTCTCGGGCTTTTTCGTCTGTCGCGCCTCGGCCATTTGCGCGCATCACGTATCGTTCCTACGCTACGCAAATTCACACCAGGCACAAGAATGCTTTCATCTTCGTGCTCAATCAAGTAGGAAAAGGGCAAATCAGATGTATCTGAGTTTCTATAATGTCTGCCCATCACAACTGTAAACGCCCCGACCCTCGCTGGCCACAGGATATATGAATCGCTGGCAGTCTTGGAGCCTCGCTCCACCACACCCTGATGCGCCGGGCCCAGTTTGTACATATGATTACTTTGGTTCGTCCCGCTGCCCGCGTTCAAAAACGAAAACAGACCCGCAATCAGCAGTGTCGATTTGTGATGTGTTACCGTGTAGGGGCCGGCAAATATCGAACAGGCCTCACCGTGAAATCCACCGCAGTTTGCGAAAAAAACCGAATTTTCCGCTGAATACTGCTTGGCTAATACAGTACCCTGACCTACGAAGCACTTGCATATTATTGTGCCGTCGGTAATCTTAGACCCGCTGCACGCGATAAAATCTTCTGCGGAAACTCCCGGCCCAATACAAACCGGGTCCTTCGGACAGCTGTTGATTGAGCCGTTTTCCAGCCTGTTAACCCCCTCGACAACGCTTACAGGGCCTACTTTTACGTTTTTGATAATTCGACAGTTGATAAGCTTGGCACCTTTCCCCACAACGCCCATAGAGGAGCTGACAGACTTGGTGTAGTCCGCTATCATTTTTCGGAGGCTGTCAATCACTCTCGGCCGGTGCCGATAAAATGCTATTATATAAGCAGTATGAGCCGATAGTTCGTCATAAATCGGTATTTCCCTACCGCCGGCCTC
>Ga0209636_10008221_pt1 | contig 10628 bp, 9 predicted proteins | sample DeeMarSWOR152_54_FD_187464 | JGI IMG/M metagenome (GOLD analysis project Ga0209636, IMG submission 187464) | Marine sediment microbial communities from White Oak River estuary, North Carolina - WOR-1-52-54 (SPAdes) (version 2) | ecosystem: Environmental > Aquatic > Marine > Intertidal zone >... | reverse complement strand
TTTAAAAACCATGAGCCAGATAAACGTCATTACCCGCAAATGTCGTCGCTGTTATAGCTGCATTCAGATATGTCCAGCGAAGGCTATCAAGCGGGAAAAGGGAAACATTAAAATTATTCATGAGCGATGTATTTTGTGCGGCAGTTGCATTAAAGCCTGCCCACAAAGCGCACTGTTTTACACCAGTGGACTTTATCAGGTTAAAGAATTGTTAGATAATAATGAAAAAATAATAGCTATTCTGGATCCAACTTTCCCAAGTGTACTGGATGTGGGTACTCCTCGCCAACTGGTGACTGCTCTTAAAAAAGTAGGTTTCACCGAGGTCTGGGAAGGAGCATTTGGCGCAGAGCTCATCAGTCGAGAATATCGAGAACTTCTTCATCGAGAAGTTAATCAAACAATCATATCATCTTTTTGTCCGGCAATTGTTTTTTATATTCAGAAATATTTGCCACAATTAATACCCAATCTTGCTCCAATCATTTCACCAATGATTGCGATAGGTCGGGTTGCTCGACAATTAAGAGGACCGGATTGGAAAGTTATTTATATTACTGCTTGTTTAGCACAAATGGCTGAGATGAATGCGCCCGAAGTTGCGGGAGTTATTGATCAAGTCATTACTTTTCACGAAGCCAAACAGTTATTAGATGAAGCTGGAATTAATCGACTTGAGCAAGGCGAAACCCATTTTGACGGACCCAAACCTTATCTTGGAAGAATCATTCCAGTCATCGGCGGATTATACCGTTGCATGGGCGAAAATTTTGATGTATTAATGGATGAAATTAGTGTGACTGGCGGAAGGATTCGTTCGCTTCGGGCGTTGACTCAATTGGTTGCTGGACATGTTGAAGCCAAATTTTTAGACCTTGTGTTCTGTGAGGGTTGTGTCGATGGTCCTTTTGCTGATATGGAAATTTCTGTTCTGGGACGACGACAAATCGTGGCTCGCTACACCAAGGCAGAGATGGCTCGACAGAGTTCCACCGATGCTTTAGTTGAATTATCACGATTTAAAAATGTCAAGTTATCTCGTGAATTTCATAAAATGGAGCAAAATCTACCAATTCCAACTGAAGAAGAAATTCAATCAATTTTAACGGCAATGGATAAAGTACCGCCGGATCGAAACTTAGATTGTAGAGCCTGCGGTTATCCATCGTGTCGAAGTAAAGCCATCGCAGTTGCCCAGGGGCTGGCAGAGTTAGAGATGTGTTTACCTTATTTATTAGAACGAACCAGAAAAATTTATCAACAATTAAAAAAATCTCACCGCGAGTTACAAATTTCTCATCAAGAATTAGGAAATGCCCAGACTCATCTGATTCGGACTGAAAAACTGGCTTCATTAGGACAGCTTGCTGCTGGTGTGGCGCATGAAATTAACAATCCTTTAGGAACTATTACTATTTTTGCGCATCTTCTATTGAAAAATATGGCTGAAGATGATCCCGGTCGTGAAGATGTAAAAATGATTATTGATGAAGCCAATCGAACCAAAGAGATCGTTCAAGGACTTCTTAGCTTTGCGAGAGAGACGAAATTACGTCCCGGTTTAACCAACATTAATGAATTAATCGAGGACGCTTTAAGCTTGGTCATTAATCAATCACTTTTTCATAATATCAAGATTGAAAAGCAATACGCGGAAGTTCTCCCATCCACTTTTGCTGATGCTACGCAGCTGAAACAGGTTTTTCTCAATATTATACTAAATGCTGCACAGGCGATGCAAGGGCATGGTGAATTATATATTAATACAGAAAAAGATCCCATTAATCAACATATCACAATTAAAATCAGGGATACAGGACCCGGGATTCCGGATCATGTGATGAACAAATTATTCGATCCATTTTTTACAACCAAAGAAAAGGGAACGGGTCTGGGATTGGCAATTTCTTATGGCATTATCGAAAGGCACCTCGGTAAAATCAATGTTGAAACTGAAGTGGGGGTGGGAAGTACTTTTATCATTACTTTGCCTATATTAGCTGAAGAAGATAAATTAAAAAGAGAAACCAAAGTTGAAGATATAATTGTTGAAACAAAGGAGGGAGTCATAGCGTGAATAACAAAACAAAAATTCTACTGGTTGATAACGACGTTGATTTTGTTGATCTGAGCAAAGCTGTACTGGAAAATAACGGCTATGAGGTTGTTACGGCATTTTCAGGTCGTGAGGGATTAGACAAAGTCAAAGTCGAACAACCTGATCTGATTGTGCTTGACCTCATGATGGAAAAACATGATTCTGGCTTTTCATTTGCTAAGCAGATCAAAGCCGATCCGCTTTCTAAACAGATTCCAATTTTAATGCTCACTTCTGTTGCAGATGTGACCGGGTTCGGTTTCTCCCAGGAATCGGATGGGTATTGGATGAAGACAGATGATTACGCTGAGAAGCCGATTATGCCGGATGAATTGTTGAAAAAGGTGAAACAATTATTAAAAAAAGCCGATGAAAATTCCAAATGACAAATCCTAAAATCCAAATAAATTTCAATTTCCGAAAATTTAAATTCCAAACTTCTGGTATAAATTGTTTGGATCATTGAAAATTATGATTTGTAATTTATTTGTTATTTGATGTTTGTTTTTTGGGATTTAAACTGAAAATTAAATATTCAAAATTATATTATAAAAGATGAACAATGATGTAACAAAAATAATAGTTGTCGACGACGAACAAGGTCTTCGAGAGGGTTGCCGACGCATCCTTCAATCCGAAGGCTATTCCGTCGACCTGGCAGAGGATGGCAAGCAGGGATTGAAGCTGCTCCAAAAGAATTCCTACGATCTAATGCTGGTCGACCTGATGATGCCAGTAATGGGTGGATTGGAATTGATGGATGAGATCAAAAAGCTCAACATCGATATCATTATGATCGTCATTACAGGATTTGCCACCATCGAGACGGCAGTGGATGCCATGAAACGTGGCGCTTACGATTATATCCCCAAGCCATTTTCGCCCGATCAATTGCTGGCGGTGGTCAATCGTGGCTTGGAACGGCAAAAATTGCATCGACAGGCACAGCAATTGATGGAAGAGCGGGATCGGCGGTTATTAGAAATTGTTAATGAAAAATCCAAATTGCTCACCATCGTCAACTCTATGGCTGATGGGGTACTGGTAATTAATCGAGATCAGCAATTGGTGTTGTGGAATCCAACGGCAATAAAAATGTTGAACCTGCCAGGCAATCCAGAGCATGGCAAAAATATCAACCAGATTATCCCTCAGCATAATTTAATTGAAATAATTAATAAAGCCATCGATCCTGGCTCATCAAAATACACGACCATTTCAGAGGAGATCGAATTAAAAGAACCAGTGCTTCACACGTTAATGGCAAATGTCTCTGTTGTTCGGGACGAGGGTGGTGAAATGTTAGGTGTCGTCTCGATTTTGCGGGATATCACTAAATTAAAAGAGATCGATCGCATCAAATCCCAATTTGTATCTATGGTGGCTCATGAACTGCGAGCACCCTTATCGGCAATTGAAGGATTTCTGACTGCCTATCTAACAGGCGCAGCGGGCAACAATCCCGAATTTAATAAACAAATGTTAGAACGATCAAAACAACGGGCTCACTCGCTGCTCGAATTAGTCAACGATCTATTGCAGATTTCACGCATGGAATCAAAGCGTGTCGTTAGAAAAAAGGAGCTAATGGATATCACCAAAATTATCGCCAGTACCGTGGAATTATTTGAAACACAGGCGAAAGACAAGGCGATAGAGATCAAGACAAATTTGCCAGAAACCTGCCCACCCATCGAAGCCGATCGGTCAGAGATGGAACAATTGTTCTCCAATTTAGTATCTAATGCGATTAAATACAATGTCGAACAGGGTAAAGTTGAAGTTAATGTCGAACCGAAAAATGGCTGCTTAAAAATTGAAGTAACAGACACGGGAATTGGCATTGATAAAGACGATCTGTCCCAGGTTTTTGATGACTTCTTTCGAGTTTCTCGTCCTGAAACGAGATATGTGACAGGAACAGGATTGGGACTTTCTATTATCAAAAAAATTGTTGAATCCCATTTTGGCAGAATCGAAGTGAAAAGCAAATTGAATGAGGGAACGACGTTTATTGTTAAGTTCCCGTTTAAAGAAAATAAGCCGTGTGTTTAATCAGAGACAGGATAGCAGAATGCAATGGATAAATAGGATATTGATTTTTTGATATATCTATAAATTTAATTAGTCAGATTTGTCTTTTATATCCCCCTAAATCCCCCTTCAAAGGGGGACTTTCTCGAATTCCCCCCTTTGAAGGGGGGCCAGGGGGAATGTTAATATTAAATCTGACTAAGTAGAATTAAAAATCATCTAATAAATCCTGCTCTATCCTGAAAATTCTGTCAAATAAAAATCACTTCTGAATTGACTAATATCGACTAATAATTGACTAATGAAAAAAATTATTTCACTACCTGATGAAAACGAAATCGATGAAATGGAATGGCTAAAAGCAGTACCAACCAATTCTGTCTTAGGTTTTTTGAGCAAACCTGAGGAAGATATTTATTCACTCGAAGATGGGAAGTTATTTCTTTTGCAAAGCAGTGATGAAATTAACAAAAAAAGTTGACAGCTAATAGCTTTATATACTTACTTGACTAGCTTAGCTACTAACTGACTCAGGAGAGAGGAATAATCGTGAGCAACTATAAACACAACGAAATAGTAGAACGAAGACAATTAGCACCATCGCTAACGCTGTTTAAATTATACACCCCAGAAATCGCCAAACGAGTGAAAGCAGGACAGTTCGTTGTGCTTCGAGCTGATGATTACGCTGAACGAATTCCATTAACAGTGGCGGAGTATGATCGAGAGAAAGGTCTGATCACGGTCATCTTTCAAGTCGTTGGCTCTTCGACTCGAAAGTTAAATCGGTTTCAGCAAGGGGAAGCCATTTTGGATGTTGTGGGACCCCTGGGAAAAGCCAGCCATATCGATAAAATCGGAACCGTCGTTTGTATCGGCGGTGGTGTCGGCATTGCCCCAGTTCTCCCGATTGCCAAAGCACTGCATGAAGCAGGTAATGATGTTATTTCCATTATCGGAGCTCGAACCAAAGATATGTTAATTTTAGAAGACGAAATACGAGCCATCAGCGATCAGTTGTTTGTCACAACTGACGATGGAACTTATGGCAGACATGGATTTGTCACCGATGAATTGAAGCAACTGATCGAGGCAAAAACGAATATCGATGAAGTGATTGCCATCGGTCCCGTTATTATGATGAAAGCTGTTTCTGATGTCACTCGTCCTTATAAGATTAAAACTGTCGTCAGTTTGAATTCCATCATGGTCGATGGTACTGGAATGTGCGGTGGCTGCCGGGCGACAATCGGTGAGGAAACTAAATTTGTCTGTGTTGATGGTCCTGAGTTTGACGGTCATCAGGTTAAATTTGATGAACTCGTACTCCGTCAGCAGATGTATGAACGAGAAGAGCACCGAGCCTTATGGCACTATCAATGCAAGCTCTGGGAAGAAGAGGAAGCTCTGAAAAAAATCAAGGTTCGTGAGCCAATGCCGATGCAGTATCCCAAGATCAGGATTCAGAATTTCAATGAAGTGGCATTAGGTTACTCTCGTGAGCAGGCTCGTCGCGAGGCGGCACGTTGTCTCCAATGCAAGAAAAAGCCCTGTGTTGATGGTTGCCCGGTAGAAATTGATATTCCTGCTTTCATTGCGAAGATCAAAGAAGGCGACTTCATGGGCGCCATCCACAAGATAAAGGAGAAAAATAATTTGCCTGCTATCTGTGGTCGAGTTTGTCCACAGGAGGAGCAGTGTGAAAAAGTATGTGTGTTAGCAAAAAAAGGACAGCCTATCGCAATCGGTCGGTTGGAAAGATTTGCTGCTGATTATGAATTTTCTCAAGGTGACATTCGTGTGCCAGAACCGCCACCAAAAACAGGTAATCGCATTGCAGTGATCGGAGCAGGACCGGCTGGATTGACTGCGGCCGGGGATTTAGCTAAGATGGGACATGATGTTACAATATTTGAAGCTTTACACAAGGCTGGCGGCGTACTGGTCTACGGCATCCCTGAATTCCGACTGCCCAAAAGTATTGTCCAGATTGAAGTGGATTATGTTCGCAAATTAGGAGCCGAAATAAAACCGAACATGATTATCGGACAGGCAATGTCCATCGACGATCTTTTAAATAATAGTTTTGATGCAGTATTCATCGGGACTGGTGCGGGCTTACCCTATTTTCTTGGAGTTCCCGGTGAAAATTTAAACGGTGTCTACTCTGCCAATGAATTCCTCACTCGAAACAATCTTATGAAAGCGTATTTATTCCCGGAATATGACACACCGGTTCGGGTAGCCGGTCGGGTTGCAGTGGTCGGCGGCGGAAATGTTGCCATGGATGCGGCAAGAGTGGCAAAGCGGTTGGGAGCAGAACACATCTATTTAGTTTATCGCCGATCTCGAACCGAAATGCCAGCCAGGGAAGAAGAGATCGTGAATGCTGAGGAGGAAGGTATCGAATTCAGACTGCTCACCAATCCTGTAAGAATTATTAGCGATGACAAAGGCTGGGTTAAAGCTATTGAATGCATTAAAATGGAACTCGGCGAACCAGATGCATCGGGCAGAAGGAGACCGGTTCCCATCAAAGGCTCCGAATTTGTTCTCGATGTGAAAGTTGTCGTATCAGCGATTGGGCAGGGACCAAATCCCTTATTAACGAAAAGCACATCTGATCTTGAATTAACCAAATGGGGCAATATCGTCGCTGATCCTGAAACAGGTAAAACCAGTAAGAAAGGTGTTTTCGCTGGCGGGGATATTGTCACTGGGGCTGCAACGGTGATTCTAGCCATGGGGGCTGGGAAAAAAGCCGCCGTAGCGATTGATCAGTATTTGAGGGACGGAGTTTGGTGATAACTTGAATCTGGGTAGAATAAACAAAACTAATGTGATGTTTTATAGCAAAATATTACTTGACAAATATTAAAAAAATGTTTATAATAAAAACTTCATAATTATTGAATGTTCTTTTTTACACAGCAGGTTGGGCACGATTAATTGTTATTCAGGGAGTGAGATAAAATAACTTGTACACGTTGGATCTTTATATTTAGAAATAATAACTTATAAAATTTAATTGGGTAATTTATTTTATCTCACCCCCTTAATCGTAGCTTAAAAGAAAGAGATTACGAATGACCCTTGCCGAAGTGAAAGAGGTTTTACAAGCAGAACTGTTGACGAATGATGAAAATAATCTATCGCTTCAAGTTCGCTCAGCCTGTGCTTCGGATATGATGAGTGATGTGTTAGCTTTTACTGAACCTGAAGCCCTGGTTATTACAGGACTTGCCAGTCAACAGACGCTGCGAACAGTAGAGATTGCTGATGCTGTAGCAGTTGTTTTTGTTCGAGGGAAGCGTCCTGCTGCTGATATCATTTCTAGCGCCAATGAGAAAAAGATTCCTCTGATGACCACTGAATTCTGCATGTACGATGCTTGTGGGCTATTATTTAATAAGGGATTGTGTGGTGTAACCGAACAGGTAAGAAAGATATTGAGTAAAAATGGTAGCAGATAGTTCTCTAGTTCAGGAATATTCGATAAAAAGATGGGATTTCACTAAAGCAGGGGAAGCCTCATGTGAGATTAAAAATACACTGAAACAGATTGGTGTCTCGCAGGATGTGATTAGACGCGTGGCAATCGCCGCTTATGAAGCCGAGATGAATGTGGTGATGTATGCCCGACGCGGAAAAATACGGTGTGAGATTGATACAACAATAATAAAGATTACTATTGAGGATGAAGGACCTGGTATAGAAGATATTAATCTGGCGATGCAGGAAGGATTTTCAACAGCAACCCCGGAGATGAGAGAGATGGGTTTTGGAGCAGGAATGGGGCTTCCAAATATAAAAAGAAATTCGGATGTTTTTGAAATCACCTCGGTTGTGGGCAGGGGGACAAAACTAAAAATGATATTTAATCTATAATTACTCTTCGTACAGGAGATAGAATTTTACCATGCAAAAACAACGTCATTCCATTCGATTTATTGAAGAAAAATGTATCGGTTGTGTAACCTGTGTAAGAGCCTGCCCAACGAAAGCGATACGGGTTGTTAATGGCAAAGCCCATGTCAATCATGATAGATGTATCGATTGTGGTGAATGCTTTCGTCTTTGCCCCCATGATGCCATTTCTTCTGAAACAACATCTTATGCCGATCTGGAACAATTTGACTGCACCATTGCGCTTCCTTCACCTGTTTTGTATAGCCAGTTTAGTTATGATGTGATGCCCAATCAAATTCTTCTGGCATTGAAGGAGATTGGTTTTGATTATGTTTTCGACGAAGCCTGGGATTGTGAATTGACAACTGATGCCCTTCAGGAATATTTGGATACAACCGAAGGACCTTTTCCTAAAATTTCAATCACCTGTCCTGTTGTCGTTCGGTTAATCACGATGCTGTATCCTAATTTAGTTAAAAACCTGGTTAAGCTAGAAATTCCTCGAGAATCAGCAGCCAAAAAATTCCGACAAAAAGCCGTTAAGAGCCGAGAAATATCCCCCGAAAAAATTGGTGTTATCCATATTACGCCGTGTCCAGCGAAGATGATCTCAATCAACCACCCGGTGGGTCTTGAGAAATCAAACCTTGATGGTGCAATTGCCATTTCTGATATTTATGGTCGATTATTAGAAGCATTAAAGGGTCTGGAAGAGGACGTAATTCTTCAATTATCCAGCGGGATCGGCATTGCCTGGGCAATCACTGGTGGTGAAATTATGGGAATTCATCAGGAAAATTGTTTAGCCGTCTCCGGTGTTCAGGATGTCATTCGGGTATTAAATGATGTTGAGGCAGGAAAATTGAATGATATTGTCTTTCTTGAGTGTCTCATTTGCCCAGATGGCTGTATCGGAGGTTCCTTGACGGTTCAAAATCGGCATCAGGCTCGACGTAAAGTGCGAAGGCTGATTAAAATGTTTGGAGAGCACACACGTGTCAGTCGGGAAATGGTCTTGCGTTTGTATCGAGGAGGATATTTTAACCAACAAAAAGAAATTTCACCGAATCCTTTGCCACCTTTAGACCCTGACCCTGGTAAGGCGATACAAAAATTAAAACAGCGAGATGAAATATTAAAAAATCTACCAGGGAAAAATTGCTCTGCATGTGGTGCTCCTGATTGCCGAACGCTGGCTGAGGATGTTGTTTTGGGTCAGTCTTCGATTGATGATTGTGTATTTTTAACACTTGATAAATTAAAAGAAAAGGCTTGATGTGTTTAACTTTTTTATTACACAGAAATCATAAATTTTGAGTCAAGTTTTCGCTCATCGGTGGGCGAATTTTTTTATTATCGGTCTGAGGTACAGCTCCGCTAGCTACTTGCCTTATTACCTCATCCGAATTTGACTTTAAATTTATTAACTAAAATTATAATATTAGTAACTACTTATGAAACTGAGCCATATCATTGAAAAACTTGACCTAAATATCCAAACTTCTACTGCAAATCTTAATGTGGAGGTTACAGGGGGGTATATCAGCGATCTGTTGAGCGATGTGATGGCACATGCGAAAAGAGGAGACATCTGGATCACACTGCAAATCCATCAAAATACAGTTGCGGTGGCGACGCTAAAAGAGTTGGCTGGAATCATTCTCATCAATGGAAAGCAGCCTGCGCCAGAGACAGTCAAAAAAGCCGAGGAGGAAGGCGTTCCGATCCTGACCAGTGAATCCACTGCTTTCGAGCTGATTTGTGATCTGTGTAAAATGGGTATTTCTGGCAGTCGCTGATGCTAACGATTTATACTGCCGATCTCCATATTCATTCGTGTCTTTCACCCTGTGGCGATCTGGATATGTCTCCTCGGAAAATTGTCGCTGCTGCGGTTGAACAGCAATTGGATATTATCGCCATAACCGATCACAATGCTTCTGAAAATATTGTTGCGACAATAAAGGCGGCTCAGGATAAACCGCTAACCGTGTTTTCAGGGATGGAAGTAGCATCTGAAGAAGAAGCGCATTTGATCGCATTGTTTGACAAGTTTAATGCGATGGAACAGTTTCAGCAGGTTGTTTATGATAACCTGATGTCATTCGGCATTGATCAACGCACCATTGATGACCAGATGATCGTTAATGAAAGGGATGAAGTTGAGGGATTTAATGATCACCTGCTATTTGGAGCAACCTCGCTGTCATTTCAACAATTAGTTGATGAAGTGCATCGGTTAAATGGCTTAGCCATCGCATCGCATGTCGACAGGGAGAGTTTTAGCATCATCGCACAGTTGGGTTTTATTCCCGAGGGATTGCCATTGGATGCGTTGGAGATTTCGCCCAAAATGAGCAAAGATGAAGCCAGGTCATTATTTCCTGACGCCAATCGATTTCCGTTGATCAAAAGTTCCGATGCACACTATCCAAAAGATATCGGTAGGCAAAAAACTCAGTTTTTGATTGAGGAGCCGACCATCGAAGAATTAAAGTTGGCTTTTACGGATTCCCAGGGACGAAAGGTTATGGAATAGGAATGATTATTGGAAGATATTTCATTACATATCCTGGATATTGCAGAG
>Ga0209636_10008219_pt1 | contig 10630 bp, 9 predicted proteins | sample DeeMarSWOR152_54_FD_187464 | JGI IMG/M metagenome (GOLD analysis project Ga0209636, IMG submission 187464) | Marine sediment microbial communities from White Oak River estuary, North Carolina - WOR-1-52-54 (SPAdes) (version 2) | ecosystem: Environmental > Aquatic > Marine > Intertidal zone >... | reverse complement strand
AGGCTCATAGGTGTTTTCCCAAGCAGTCTTCTCTCTCTGTACTTTCTGTAACTCTTTACTTGCCCTATCCACATCACCTTCAGATCCAGAAAGCTGATCTTTAAGCTTCGCTTCCTGACCATCGATTTTTCGTAAAGCGTCCCAGTTATTCTTTAGGTTATTCAACTCCTGCTTGAAACGGATTTTCAAATCGTCGAATTTCGCTTCAACTTCAGCACATAAGACTGGAAGCTCAGCCTCTGTAGGAGTAACCTTCCTCCTCATTCTACTGAAGAGTATCCCAGAGAGAATTATAATGATGAGCCCACTGCCTACGACTATGAGTGGTATGGTATAGTCCTCTTCCCATGAAGCAGTGACGTTTTTTGGTTCATCTATCACTATTGTTACAGTTGGATTTGAATCCTCCAAGTCTCCAGTCCACTGCTTGAACCTGATTTTGCCTCCGATAGCTCCCCAGAAACCGCTCATCGGGAAGGAAGGAGAGACAGAAATCGTCACCTCTTCGCCTTTCTCATAATATTCCGCACCGCTCACCTTATCATACTCTGATTCTATGGTCAGAAGGCATTCTGTATTATAGGTGAACATGTGTTCGTCAGATGTATAACAAATCCATCCTGGTTGGTAACAGTAGTATCTTACTCCCACGGATCCGTTGATGTATTCATTCACCGTTATTTCATGGGATGTATCTACAGAAAAGGTCATAGTTTGAGTGCTATCTTCACATAAAACTCCAACAGCTAAGTCGTCTACGAATACAGCTGTATAATATGGTGAGGGTAAACCTGAGGCAGAAACCGACACATCGTATGTCAATTGAACTGGCTCTTCAACACTGACAAAGTGGGAGACATGGTTGTTTTCTAAATCGGGATCCACATACAGACCTTTAGGATCTATCATCCAATTGGCAGAATGTTCTCCTTCAACAGCGATCCATGAAGCCTCTGCAGACAGCACTTCAAGGGGTTGATTGAAGGTCAACGAGGCTATAAAGTACAGGTCACCGTCAAGATATAAGGCGACATCAACGGTCTGAGGCAGAGGATCGATTAAAGTCACTATCCCAACCGAGACTTCAAAACTAACGACTTCCCCTGCTCGTGGACTTGGGGGTGTGAACCACGCTTCCTCCACCCGCCAATCTGTGTGAAAACCCTCATCTACAACTATATCTCCACAAACGATGGTCTGCCCCATCATAATGACGATAATTGAAAAAAGAAATAAGACATTAGAGAGGCTTCTGTCGAAGGGTTTTCCCTCCAAAATAATTTTTTTCTCATTGGCTTCTAATAAACAATGTCTTTAGTCAATTAAAGAAATATTCTAAAATGGTTATAGCACCTACGAGATTCAAACCGAGAAAACGCAAGTAGAGTAAAGCATCACCAAGATGAATAATGGCAGAAAAAAGTGATGATTGACGTGCATATTCATCTCAGGGGTGACGTCACCCGAAATTAAAAACAACCCCCGCAACACCCATCTTTTTTTCGCGAAACGTTTTTCAGCAATGAGATTTTCGAATTCCTTTTCAAAAAAAAAGTCTCATAATTTCATATCACTTTTATCACGAGCACAGGATTAATAGAATCTCTCCCAATAATTATCTCTAATTTCCTTTGATTCTTTCTCGGTGAATCCTGGTAAAAGAGGATTCAATGAAAGCGGTGGATCGACTTTGATAGTAGTTTTCACTGTATTCCAATTAAGTCTAAAATTTGGAATGTCTTTCTCCCATGCGTTTTCAATTTCTTCTTTTATTAAATAACTTTCTTCCTTTAGCCATTCAATCATCCTTTTTCTATTAGATTTGAATCTCTCAATGCTTCTCAGGTCGCGGCAATATAGGTCACATCTTCCTCCTTCATGGTTTGTTATTATTTTCCATAGAATTTTCCATTCGGATGGTCTTCTGTTTCCCCTTAAACCACGGCAAACATTTGAGTGTCTGATTTTAAACAATCTATATGCTTGTTGACTATCTGGTGAATACTTTGGATTATTTGTTAGTTTTATGAACATGTTCTTTGTCATCGTTATCCCCGCTTCATAATTGGAACAGAAAATGAGATGGAAAAGTTGATTTTGTTTTGGACTGAATGGTAGGGGGAGCACATACCTGAACCATTTGTAAAGTCTCCTTTTATACTGCTCAATCAATCCATTTTGCTTTAATTTGGCATTAGGTTGAGATAAAATGTCGTTCCGCCAATTGTTATCACCAAAAAAATTATCTGCTTCTTGTACTGTTTCTTGCTCTTCAATAATCCATGTACTTTTTTTCGAACTATCTGGCAAAGCTACAAAGTCGTCCCTTCCTAAAAACCAGTCAGAAGTGAATACAAAGATTAGGAACTCTGTACCTGTTTGATAATATTTTGCCATTCTATTGGATGCAACTTGTTCTATAGATTCCCATTTCACACTTCGAAGAGGATCAAAAAAATATATTGTATTACCAAGTTCGATTTCACTAATTTTTTTCAGAGCTGTATCCAGATTTGTATTTAGTAGATATATATTAGAAGTATTTTCTTGAATAGAGCCTTCTGCATTTTCTATGGAAACAGAAGGCCAACGTCGTTTGATAACCTTCTTCAAATGGAAATAGCAGTCAGAATTATTCTCTATTAAAACAATCTTCAACTTTTCCGTGTGTGGAGTGTTAACCTTCAGATCAAGAGCATGACCAGCAGAACCTAAGACTGTCTCTCCAGTATCATCAATATAAATCTCTCCTGTTGCAGCATTTAATTCAACTATAGCTGTATTGAGGGAATACTGTCTTCTTGGACCTCCAGATGTGATTTTCCACCAAAAGGGATAGTACCTCCCAATTGTTTCTGACTTGACTTTTGTTCCAGTCAGACCACTAAGGCAGATAGCATCATCCTTGAACTCTAACATTTAATGACAACTACTCTAACTCAGAGGTTTAATGGATAACTGCGAATGTTCTTCCTCTATTCTCTCTATTTTTTCTCTAAGAGTTTTACATTCAACTTCGGTAAATTCTCTCAATTCTTCAATTAGTTTAGCAGTCTTAGAAAGAGATGGTTCTACGAGTCCACAGTTATAGTTGTCATAGCCCACAGAGACAATTCTGGGATCTATATCTTTCATCCATTGAATGAATATTTTCAAGTCAAAATTGACTATGGGTTCAATCGAAATATGTTTGTTATTCCATCTTAATCTACTCATAGCAAGGTATCGCTTTTCTACTGATGGAGCTCCAGAAGAATTGTAATCTCTATTAGTTTCAATAGTTGAAGATAGAATAGATTTAGGTGGAATTACATCTAAAAAATTGAAATATCTTAGTGGATTTTTTGTTTCGAAGAAAAAGGTCGCATCTAGGTTTTTCCTGCAAGTCTCTAATACTTTCTTAATCCAGCTGTCTGGAACCCAGTCACCCCACATATCCCCCATACTAGTGACAAAGACTATAGCTTCAGAATTGAATCTTTTTTCCAACTCTTTAGATATGAGTTTCGGTCTGTCAAATCCTTCAAGATATCTATCACTTTGACCCATGCCATTAATTCGCTTCGACATCCTTGAAGCCCAACAACCATCATTATAACAATGATACTTACAGCCCACTATTGGATTCCAAGTTCTTATTGGATAATCGTTGTCTAAATGGAACATTCTAGATTTTCTATCATTTTTTTCTTCCAGAATTTTTCCCTTCCAGATTTCATTACATAACTATTATCAGGGTAGAAAAGAACTTGTTTACTAGTTAATGCACATTTATCATATTTAGTCTTCGGTAACTTCTACAATATTAGCGCTTAAACAAAAGGCACAGTATATCTCTTCCATTCGTTGTTCCCACATTTCCTCCGCACTCATAATATTCCCATGTAGCTCCATTCAAATCCCTTGGTCTGATCTTTTAGATGCTCCATTCTTCTCACTCTTCTAAGTTTTCTCATTTTTCTCACTGTGTTGGATTGCCTTAAAACAGGGCGGTTTCACCTAATGAAAGTTATTTCAACAGGAAATGGTCTTATCTATGACTTCATTTAATGTCGTCAGACAAAAGAATTTTTTTCAGGACAAAAGACAAAATGATTATACATACTATAAATGTTAAGTAGCTTGTTTAGACTAGACGAGTACAAATATGAGAAGAGAATATCAAAAAGATAGGGATACGCAACTAAATAGAAAAGGGAGGAAGTGATAGAAGATATGGTTGAGGAGTATGTTATTGCGCATCTCTCCGATCTTCACGTTGGAGAAGACGGGTTCAGAAGCGAATCTGTGAAAAGGTGCATCGAAGAGGTAAACAATCTGCGCCCAAACCTTACAATAGTGACTGGTGATCTGACTCACAATGGTCTTAACGAGGAGTTTGAGAAGGCAAAAGAGTTAATCGATATGTTTGAAGACCAGCCCATCATCATCATGGGTAACCATGATGCAAGAAACGTTGGATACAAGACTTTTGAAGAATACTTTGGAAAGCGAATGGTTAGATATGAAGACGATCAAATCTTCCTATTAGGAATAGACAGCACACAGCCTGATATCGACGAAGGCCACATTGGCCGCATCTTCCAGGAGAACATTCACAATATACTCTCTCAAATCCCAGAGAACAAGACCAAGATATTCGCGTTGCACCATCACCTGGTTCCCGTTCCAAACGCGGGACGCGAGAGAGACATCGTGACAGACGCAGGAGATGTCTTGAATATGCTTATCGAAGACGATGTTAGTGTCGTTCTCTGTGGTCACCGGCATGTTCCCTGGGTCTGGAACGTAGAGGGATTGATCATAGCTCATGCCGGAACCTTAGGATCACCAAGGTTAGTTGGAATGCCAAACAACAGTTACCTCATCACAAGGATTCGAGAGAACTCGCTTCAAGTCTCTTTGAAGATACTTGGTGAGAGTGAAAAACCAATTAAGACGGTAAAATACGGGTCTTTAGAATAAGCTACTAATCCACTATAGCACTAGAACTTCTGTACTCTTTGTGGATATTTTGATCTCGATCAGCTGTACCATTCGCCTATGAAATAGATCTTTGAGCCATCACTCGAGAAGATTGGGGTATAGCAGAGGAAGTTAGCTGGAAAGTAGCTGGGTGTCACGTTTCGATTATCTGTTCCATCCGCATTCATCAGGTAAATATCATAAACGCCAGTCTCTCCAGTGGCACCGACAAGATAAGCAATTCTATCTCCCTCTCGGGACCATGTTGCAAAACCCTGGGTGAACCCAGTGCTGGTTAAAGCTGTCTCTCTTGTTCCGTCAACGTTTACGATGTAGATGTTATAGTTGCCATGAGTAGTCTCATCGTCTTCGAGTCTTTCGAAGATGATTTTCGTTCCATCAGGGCTCAATCGCGGATCATAGTCTCCAAAAGGCAGAACAGCATCTCCCCACTCCCCTGCCCGTGGTGGAGATGTTACTTGGATCGGTTCTGTTCCGTCAGCGTTCATGATCCAGATCTGACTGTTCCTTGTGAACACTATTTTTTCTCCCACCCAGTCGATGTCTCCATCATGAAAGCCAGAGTCATATAGAACCTCCACATTACTGCCATCAGCCTCCATTAAGTATATGTCCAGAGTTGTATTACGCATGGTAAGAAAAGCAAGTTTGGATCCGTCGGGAGACCATGCTGGATAGACATCGAGAAACTCATTCCAAGTTAATCTCTTGAAGTTACTTCCATCCACGTCAACTGTGCAAATCTCCTCGCACAGGTTTATCAGGGTCCCCTCGCTCACACATTCATCGCTAGTATCTTGTATTTCCTGATTCAAGGCAAAAATATCGCCTTCACTGTTTAGCCGCAACCCATTGATCTTCAGGGATGTGCTAAAGAGCAGTTCTACATTACCAGTATCTAATGTTAATGCGTATATGCCCCATCTTTCTTCATGAAGCACCGTGTCATCACTGGAAGGAGGCACTCTTAGAAACACTGAAGCGAAAACTAAGGAAGACGCAACAATTGCGAAGAATATGACGAGGATCGCCCTTTTATCAACCAAAACATCATCAACTTAGAAAGTACCTTATTGATCTAAGATAAAAGATTGCATGGAAAATTGATCATGATAATCGATGGGTATTAAAGAATGAAGAGATAACACGTGATAGAATTCGGTGGGAATGGAGCATTAGATAAGGAAATGTTGAGTGAGATAACTGATCTTATCTTTATCGGGGACAGCTCAGATGTACAATATGAAGAAGAGCTTTTGAGTAGGGGAGTCTCTGTGGTCTTCAACGTAGCAAGTGAGGTAGATGGATATTACAAGAAATTACGCTACTATAAGTACCCCTTCACGGAATGCCTTACAGATAGGAAGAAACTGAATGAACTCTTGGAGAATATTCGATACGAACTGAAGCGCAACAGAAGGGTAGTTGTTCACTGCTATGCGGGCATAGATCGAGCACCTGCGATAGTCACGTGTTACCTTATTTTGAGCGGTATGGAAAAGGCTAAGGCGTGGCAACTAGTAAAGAAGAATCGACCGATGGCTTGCTATCATGGAAGCTGGATTAACCAATTAATCAGCCAATAATAGAATAATACAAGAATTTTATTCTAATTTTCAGGTTTAATTTAATTCAGTTTCAGCTCAAAAGAACAGTTTAATGACGATGAATCCGATGATGTCTATTGCTAAGACAATAAAGAAGGCAATCATTGTCCAATACAAGAAGGCGATGCCTAAAAAGGCGCCACCAAGAGAACCCACATTCAAAAAAACAATAGATATCACCAACATCGCTGCTGGTATTATCCACAGTGACAATAATATTTTATGAGCTAGCCTCATTCCAACAATACCCCACTAATAATCTTCTACTCCTTCTTCTTCATTCAATAATGCATCAATACAATATAATTAAATCATGCTGAATATTTTATAGATCAGAACTATGCCTTTAGTATTTTTTGTAAAAATGAGGTAATTATATTGGTCAAGTTTAGGGAAATAGAAAAGATAAAGGAAAAATTAGATTTTGAAAAGATGGATGGTAAGATACCTACCATAGCTCAAGACGTTAAGTCTAAAGAAGTCTTAATGCTCGCATACATGAATGAAAATGCATTAGACAAGACCTTGAAGACGGGCTTGATGCACTATTGGAGTAGAAGTCGAGATCGTTTATGGCGGAAGGGGGAGGAGTCAGGTAACATTCAACGCGTTAAGGAGGGTTATTTTGACTGTGATGGAGACGCTTTACTCTTCAAGGTCGAGCAAAAAGGAAACTGCTGTCACACCGGGAAGTACTCCTGTTTCTTCAACCGTATCACAAAGAAAGAGCAAACTGTAAGGGACGGATCCGCAATAATCGAGGAAGTCTTCAATGTAATACTGGACCGGAAGAGCGCCCCTAAGAAGAAGTCTTACGTGTCATCTCTCTTCGCCAAGGGTGAAGACGCGATTCTCAGGAAGGTAACTGAGGAGACAACTGAACTGGTCCTAGCTTCTAAGGAAGGCGCGAAAAAAGAGATAGTTCATGAGGCTGCTGATCTTTTCTTTCACATGATGGTTCTCCTAGCGTATAAAAATGTGGATTTACTGGATGTCTTCGATGAGCTCAAGAAGAGAAGAAGATGAAAAACAGCTCAGCAATGTCATCAACAGCTTCAGATCAAGAACAACTGGGGATCGGGAAACCTCAGGTTAATCCCTTCATGAAGAGGGGAAAATCTCTTGTAAGCAAGGTTTCAAGGATCAGCGACCTCAAAGAGAGCATTTCAGCTTCTGTTGAGGCTCTGGGGGGATTCGAGAGAATTATTGACGAAGGTGAAAAAATCCTTGTGAAACCGAACTTCAACACTGCTGATCCTCCACCCGCGTCGAGTGATCCAGATTTTGTCAAAGCTGTCATCGAGCTGCTGTATGAACATGGCGCTGGAAAGGTGATTCTTGGCGAGTCTTCAACCTTCTCCGGGTGTACGAGGAGAGTCTTTGAGGAGACTGGGATGACGGATAAAGCTGGAGATGCTGAAATCGTCTTCTTCGAAGAAGGAGAATACCGGAAGATTACGACAGGGGGACGGTTCTTGAAGAAGGTAAGTATACCCGATTCATCGTTGAAGATCGATAAGCTTGTGAATGTCTCCTGCATCAAGACCCACCAGTACGCGACATTCACTCTGAGCCTCAAGAATGCTGTTGGCTTCATGAAGCGCAATGAGAGACTAATCTCCCTTCACACCAGAAGACTTGAGGAGAAGATAGCGGATCTAAACCTAATTGTCCATCCAGTAGTTACGATAATGGATGGAAGAAAATGCTTCATCTCTGGCGGTCCAGCGTGCGGAGAGCTTCGGGAGCCAGGTGTAATCCTCGCTTCCGGAGATAGAGTGGCAATCGACGTCGAAGCCATAAAGATCATGCAAGGCTACAAAGGATCCAGCCTAACAAGAGACCCGTGGAGATACAAACAGGTTACTCAAGCTGTTCAACTAGGATTAGGCTCCAGAAACGAAGAGGAATACACTGTAATCGAGTAGGAATCAATACTTCGCTTGAACGTGAGAGGCACCATCGGATCCCCTGCTTACCATTATTATGTTCGCTGCCTCCTCCTCGCATATATCGTGGTGCGTGACCAGAATAGTCTGAGAGAGCAGCCTCGAGGTCTCTCCGAGGTACTCAGCCATCTGAGGCAGGTTATCAGCGTCCACGCCGTACGTTGGCTCATCCAAGATTAAAAGACATCTGAAACGCAGTGTCTCGAGGAGAGCAAGCCTAACCGCCAACGCAAGTATAGTCTGGTGGCCTCCTCCATCCCTCATCGCAGGAATGTGCTCAGCTAGGTTCTTCGGATGAACTTGAACTACATAGCTTTCAGGGTCTATCCTCACAGAATCGTAGTCATGTTGATCCGTCATCCTCTCATAGTAGTATAAAGCTCTGTGCTCAATCTCCTTCAGCACATCTCTCCGCCTCGTCTCGATCGCCTTCTCGAATCGTTCAGCAAGCCGCCCCGCAAGCTCAGCAGACGCAAGCCTGCTCTCTAACATACTCAGCCTCTGTTCTTTACTCTTCAGATCCTCATTCTTCGTTTTCTGTTGTTCAATCTTCTCTTCGAGCCTCTTCTTCTCTCTCACACACTCCTCCTTCACCACTTTCAGGCGATCGGGATCGAGAGGGAGACGCTGCGCTACTTTTATCTTCAATTCAGAATCGTCACACTTGAATGGAAGACTCAACATGGCAAGGTCTTTCGAAAGTGCTTCCTTCAACGCCTCCAGCTGTGATTCCATCCTTTCTATGTCTCTTAACGAGTTTTGAACTGAACTCTCAAGCCCCGTAATATTCGTTAATCGATTTTGGTCTCGGATGACCTCGGAGCTTATTTTCTGGAACTGCAAGTCCAACGCATCATACTGCTTCTTCCATTCTTCTTCTGTGCCTTGGAAAGACTGAAGCTTGTGCCTCTTATCCGAGAGTATGCCTTGAAGCTTCTCCTCCTTCAAATCTTGACCACAAGTGGGACAGGTTGACACGCCCTTCTTTAGTAAATCTTCATGTTTCTCTATCTCCTCCAAGAGAGCCTTCCTCTTCCCCATCCATACACTCCACTCATTATGCGTCTTCCTCTCCTTATCATTCAGCTCTTGTGCTTGCTTCTGAGCTTCCTCCATTTCTCTTTTTACTGTGTTAATCAGGTTTTTCAGTTCTTCGTGGGACTCCACCTCTGCTTGGGCTAGTCTGTCTTTGACTCTCCGATTCTCGTTCGCCAGATTTGTTTCGAGTCTTTCTCTTTCTTTTATGTTCGATAATAGGTTGAGGAACTCTGTGGACTCAGCTTTCGCGACTTGCTCGCTGAGTTTCTCAAAGTCGCTTCTCAACTCCTCGATCTCCTTTCTTAAACTCTCCAAGTCTTCTCGTAGCCGCGGTATTAGGGCGTCCTTTAGGGTCTGTAGTTCTGTTTGGACGTCTTTTCCATCGGATTTCTCAAAGACACGTCTAACCTCATCCATTTGCTCTTTCAACTCTCTGATGACCGTGAGACGCAGAATCAGATCTATATCCTCTCTCCTCGGTTCAAGAATATCCTGTAGACTTCCCTGGCTCACGTAGACCAGGTTGATGAACTTCTTTAATGAAGCCCCAATATTCTTGGTGACCCTCCGCCGCAGATCCTCATCACTCTCCACCTGCACTTCTTCCCCGTTAAGTGAAAGCTGCAACTTTGTTGTCTTGTAACCTCCCTTCTTATCGAGTCTTCCACTTCTATAGACCTCGACAGATGAGCCAGTTACGGGATTCTTGAACTTAACGTAGACGCTCATCTCACGTTGGCCAATCAGCCTCGAGACGAGCAGGTTCTTGTTGACCCCTGGAACCTGACCATAAAGCGCGAATAGCAGCGCATTGAGCAGTGTGGACTTACCTGCTGAGTTTCTGCCCTTTATGAGGTTCAAACCATTTGTAAATTTAACAGAACCCTTTCTGTATCCTTCAAAGTTCTTCACCCTCAGCTCTTCGATTACAGCACTCATCTCTTCACTCTCTCCTCGATAAGCATCATCCACTTATCTGTGAAGCGCTGTCTATCTGATGGCATTAATAGTCCGGTTCTTTGACTCGCTTTCTCTTCTAAAGCCATCTCG
>Ga0209636_10008218_pt1 | contig 10632 bp, 9 predicted proteins | sample DeeMarSWOR152_54_FD_187464 | JGI IMG/M metagenome (GOLD analysis project Ga0209636, IMG submission 187464) | Marine sediment microbial communities from White Oak River estuary, North Carolina - WOR-1-52-54 (SPAdes) (version 2) | ecosystem: Environmental > Aquatic > Marine > Intertidal zone >... | reverse complement strand
CATCGAGGCGAACCATTCCCTCATGTTCCATGAAAAAGCTAGTGTTGCCAGCATTGAGGGGAATCCGGTCCGGTCAGATATAGATGAGGCTGGTGGCCTTGTAGGAATTCCTCTTGTCATCAATGTGGTCCTGAATGCTTCCAACCGGGTGGTGAAACTCCTAGCCGGTGAACCTGTGGCGGTTTTTCAGGAAGGAGCCAAGACATGCGCCGCCGTTTACGGTGTGGCTATTCAGGAGAAGTTTGATATCGCCGTGGCATCCTGTGGAGGATATCCTAAGGACATTAACCTCTACCAAGCCCAGAAGGGTCTGGCCCATGCGGCACAAGCTGTTAAGCCAGGAGGAAAGATTCTCTTAATGGCGGCCTGCCCGCAAGGGGTCGGGAGTGAAGTCTATTACGAGTATGTATTAAGGTTTCCCACTCCGGAGGCAGCGCTTGAGGGTTTTAGACGTACGGGTTTCAAGATGGGAGCTCACAAGGCCTTTCTGTTTGGCAAAACCCTGGTCAGCTTTGAGGTAGCCATAGCATCAGATATTCAACCGGAGATTCTCTCAAAATGCCACTTGAAGGCCTGTGATCCTCAGGAAACCATTGAGAAATGGGTAGGGAACTTTTCCGGCATCCCGACAGTGGCGGTGATACCCAATGCCAGTACGACCTATTTTTATACGGAATAGTCATTTCATAGCGGTATTGCTGAAAAGAAACGACAATGTCTGAAAAATCGAAGAATCCTAAGGGATCACTTGATGTTGACATCTCAGACCTCGATTCTGACGGCATCCCTTACGGAGGGCGGAGAAGACTGTTTGAGCCTCTTATCACTTCGTGATAAAAGAAAAAGAAAAACGAACGGAAGGAGGTGGTTGATAAAAAAGGATCTTCAGGGTTTTTCTTGTTGAATGCGGGATTTTCATCTGGAAACTAGGTGCGCGCTACAAACAGGGATTCTGTCCTCAGCAAGAGGTCTCCCTCCTCACCAAAGGGTGAGTGTCTATTTCGAGTTTACCTTCCCCAAAAGGATCAAGGAGGTGAATCCAAAATGAAAAGACTGAAATTATTGGTTACATTGGCAAGCTTGGGTGCTTTATGTCTAGCCATGGCTCCCGTATCTCTGAGAGCAGAAACTGTGAGCCTTACCCTCTGGCACCAGGAGCAACCCCCGAGAAGGGTAAAACGGTACCAAGAGGTATTTGACAGCTTCATGAAAGAATATCCCAATATCAAAGTCACTCAACACGTTCAGACATGGGGAGAGGCTTACACAAAAACTATGGCGGCTATCCGGGCCCGAAAGGCTCCAGACCTTCTCTTCGGTATACCAGAGTTCACAGTTAATATCAAAAGGAGCCGTGCAGTCCAACCAGTTGACGAGATCGTAGAGTTACTTAAGGGAAAATACAACATATACAATGCAACGCTACAGCCGTACCATTATGAAGGACACTTCTGGTCTGTTCCGCTATATGGGATGAACCACCTTTTGTACTATCGAAAGAGCGTTTTTGAGGCAGGGGGTATGGACCCTGAGGCTCCACCAAAGACATGGACAGAGCTTTTGAGCGCTATTGATCGTCTGAGAGGCGCCGGCGTTGTACAATACGGGATTGGCGTCCCGGTGAGCAAATCCCTTGCCGGGGACCAGTTCATGTACAGTTTGCTGGTCACCAACAAGGCGGAACATCTATTTGGAGAAAGGAAGGATGAGATAATATTCGATAACCCAAGAACCGTAGATACCTACAAGTTCTGGAAGAAGCTCTATGATACAGCTCCCCCTGGAGGTCTAAGCTGGCAGTGGGTCGAGCCTCAGCTCGCTCTGGTTAACAGACAAACCGCATTCGGGATCATCCTTGGGGGATTCCTGGGCCATTGGGAGGAGCAGGCCAAAGAGAAAGTTGAGGATCTTGGAGCAGGGTTCGTCCCAAGACCAGAGGATGGTCAACCCGGAACGATCTACTATTCAAACGGGGTAATGCTTCTTACAAAAGACAAGAAAAAGAGGGAGGCTGCCAAAACCCTCATCGAGTATCTCTACCGTCCCGAGGTGATGGGCTACTTCTTAAACGCTCAGCCCGGGTTGTTCCTTCCGGTGACAGAAGAAGCCGCTAAGGCAAACAGTTTCTGGGAGGACCCCATGGTAAAGAAATATGCCCATATCATAAAGCGAGAGATTGAACAGTCAAAGTATGGAAAACTCTACGGCTTTACACGTGACGAGGTAAACCCAAATATCGGAAGAATCGCGGGACAGTATCTCTTGGCCCAAGTGGGACAAAAGATGGTTATTGATGGGCTTTCTGCCGAAGATGCGGTGAAATGGGGAGCAGAAAAGATGAGAGAGGCGATAAAGTAAAAAGCTAGCCTCACCGGTACCTGGGGTGGAGTGGGTTCCCACTCCACCCCATGGATTAATAGGGGAAATGATAGATAAGGTAAAGACAAAAATACAGCAAGATCCTCTATTTGGATATCTATTAATCGCACCAATCTTTATTTGGATTGCTGTAACCCTCTTCTACCCTCTGCTTAGAGCTATTTACGATAGCTTCATGAACATCGAGTTTATGGGTGAAGAGGGTAATTTTGTGGGCTTTCACAACTACGTTCGTCTGATCCATGATAGTGAGTTCCGAGGGTCCTTCATACGCACCCTGATATGGACCGGAGTAAATGTATTTTTCCAGGTCTTCGTTGCCTTTTTTGCCTCGGTGATCCTGGACTTGGAATTCAAAGGGAAAAGATTTATGAGGATTTGGATCCTTCTCCCCTGGATCATTCCCGTGATCGTTCTGGCCACCATATGGAGGTGGATGCTTGACCCCTCCCTTGGCATTGTCAACTATGTTCTTCGGGTTACTGCTACGATATCCTCCCCCATTCCGTTCCTTGGATCGACTGACTATGCTATGATCACCGCTATACTGGTTAATACATGGAGATGGTTCCCCTTCTATGCGGTGATGATCCTGGCAGCATTGCAGATCATCCCCACCGAGCTCTACGAGGCAGCAAAGATCGATGGTGCCTCTTTTTTCCAGCAGTTTCAGCATATAACCCTTCCAAGCATCATGCCTGTCTTGGTCACCGTAATCCTTATATGCTCACTCTGGGCTGCAAACGTATTCGACATGCTATGGCTTCTTACCATGGGAGGACCGGGAACGAGCACCCAGACATTTCCCATTTATATCTATCAGAAGGGATTCCAGGAATATAAACTAAGTCAGGCAGCCGCCGCAGCTGTGTTTATGTTCTTGTTCCTTTTGATATATGGAACGATCTACCTGAGAAACGTTACTATGGAAACAGAATGAATAGTATTGGAAAGTCATCTGTAAGTATTGTAAAATACTTTTCTGTTATTCTGCTCTTACTTGTAATCATCTCACCAGTATACTGGATTTTTGTGTCCTCCCTGAAGCCCACTCCGGAACTCCTCCAAGTCCCCCCAACCCTGATACCTCGTTCACTGACTTTGGAGCACTATTATGAGCTTCTTAAAGACACAAACTTCATCACATATTTCTTAAATAGCATCTATGTGGCGATGGGAAGTTCCCTTCTAGTAGTCATACTTACATCTCTTGCCGGATACAGCGTCTACCGTTGTCGATATAAAGGGAGGCATCTTTTTTTCTGCATGCTTTTAGCGATCTATATTTTCCCCAGGGTACTCCTCTTACTCTCTCTTTATCCACTGTTCGCCGGGATGGCTCTGGTGGATAATCTACTGAGTCTTGTCATCACATATGTGGGAATCACAGCCCCCCTTAATGTTTGGATAATGCGCGCCTTTTTTACCTCGGTACCAACGGAACTGGAGGATGCAGCTCTGGTTGATGGAGCAAGCAGAATTCAGATCCTATTTAAGATTTTCTTCCCCCTTGCTGCTCCAGGAATTGGAGCGGTTGCCATTAATTCCTTTTTGATGTCCTATGCCGAGTACCTCTTCGCTTCAATCCTCATTGTTAGCGACCAGTATAAAACGCTCCCTGTTGGAATGGCTCAATTTCTCCAGCAGTATGAGATCAACTGGGGAGCGATCGCGGCAGGAAGCGTTCTCATTATCATTCCTCCGCTAATTGGATTTGCATTTGTTGGTAGGTACTTTATCAAGGGTATAACGGCAGGAGCAATAAGGTAAGAAGGCTGGCATATGGTGAACCCCATCGTACCTAGCCCAATCAATCCCAGTTTCATAAAGCACCTCCTTTGCCCATTGTGGCACTTAATTCTTTACGCGCTGTGGCAGTTGTGGAGCAGGAACCTACAAAGGTATGTTCTTCAAGCCAAAATCGTTTCTCTTCGTTCGGCTACGCTCTAAGGCGCTCACCCCCCCGTCTGGACAAAAGCCAATTGATGATTACCTGACTATCAAGAGAAGCACAGTACGTCAACGAGATTTCTCTGGGGCCTGCATAGTTGCCGCGATGGCTTTGGCACGTGGTCCGCACTTCTGTGCCATCTGACAATTTCGCTTGACAAACAAAGGCTTATCCGTTACGGTAGATTGCATAAAAATGTTTTCTTATCCATTACTTAACATGTATCTTCAATGTTTCCGGTGTCAATAAGAAAAGGGCACCATGAAAAGACGATTTGTTATGTTGTTAATTGTTGTCTTAGGGGTCTGTCTTGTCTTTTCCACGAGCAGTCCGGCGGCCGCGGACTATCCAAAAAAGCCGATAACCATCCTCTATCCCTGGAACCCTGGAGGGACAGCTGAAATTGATGCAAGAGCCGCTGCATCGTTCTTGGAAGCTGAATTCGGGGTGTGTAGGTTGGTCACGAATAAGATCGGTGGGACGGGTACTGCTGCCACTAACCAATGAGACTAACCTGGGATGTTGGAGTGTCGCCGAATTCAGGAGGCCTGATTTGAAGATCACGGACGTGAAAACCCTCGTACTGGAGTACCCTCTCTCGAAACCCGTAGAAATGTCTTTCGGGAAGATGTTCAGCCGGATCAACACGTTGATCGAGGTCGAAACTGATGGCGGGGTTTTCGGACTTGGTGAAACCTGGACGAACTTCCCTCCTTGGGCGGCCGATGAGAGGGTGCTCACGGTCGAAAAGGGCCTGAAGCCCATTCTCATCGGAGAAGACCCTTTGAATATCTCAGCCCTTTGGGAAAAAATGTATCACGCGCTCATGAACTCGCACGGGGGTAAGCAATGGGGGGCCAGGGGTCCCATAATGCAGGCCATCAGCGGAGTTGACATAGCCCTGTGGGATATTATGGGTCAGCAATTAGACGTCCCGATCTATAGGCTACTCGGCGGTCAAGTGGCGACTAAGATTCCGGCATACGCCAGCGGACTTGGCCCGCAAAACTACGAAGATTACGTCGAAGCTAGCCTCAAGACGGGCTTTTCCGCTTTCAAACTGAAAGTCGGCTTCGGACTTGATTCAGACCTGAACAACATTAAAATGATGCGCACCCTGATAGGCGAGAGCAGCATACTGGCGATCGATGCCAACCAACGTTGGCGTGATGCATCGGAGGCTCTTTCACACCTCAGGCATTACGTCGATTTCAACATCCATTTTATCGAAGAACCAGTTCCGGCGGACCAACTCCTTGACTTAAAGAGAGTAAGGCAAAGCGGCATGGCCTCCGTAGCTGGGGGTGAAAACACTTACGGTCGCCATGGTTTCAAAGATGTGCTGGTTAATGAAGCCTTGAATATCCTCCAACCGGATATCAGTAAAACCGGCGGTTTCTCGGAGTGTTACCCGATTTGTCGAATTGCTGACGCGTGGGGCCTTGGGTATGCTCCCCACATGTTCGGGACGGCGGTGGGGGAAGCCGCCTCACTGCACGTTCTGGCCTCTATCCCGCATGGATTGTTCATGGAGGTGGACGCCAATCCTAACCCCCTACGGACAGACCTTTTGTCTTCCTCATCCTTCCGGTTTGAAGACGGTAGCTTTCTTCTGACCAGCGATAGGCCAGGGCTCGGTATTACCCTGAACATGGAAGTCGTAAAAGAATATCAAAGAAGGCCACGGTAGTCCAAGACTCGGCCCGTCGATACAACTTAACCTAGTGAGAACTCTAATCACCTCGCTATTCGTTGTTCAACCGTGCCTTCCGTCCAAGATAGCCACCGTGGTGGCGTAAACCAAAATCGTGCTTGGCAAAGCCCTTGAGCTCCATCAGTACCAAAGCGAGTGCATCTCCAATCGCCAGCATGACTGCCATGCTGGCCGAAGGGGTGAGGCCAATGGGGCATGGTTCTTCTACCACTCCCATGTCAATAACGATGTCACTAAGATCACGGAGGTGAGAATCTGGATGCGAAGCGATTCCGATCACGGTCTTGAGCCCGAGGTGCCGACTAAGTTCGAGCGTCTCCAGCACTTCGCGAGTTTTTCCGCTCGTCGAGAACGCGACGATGCAATCGTCCTTCATGATGCTTTCAGTTTGGGATCGGGCTCCCCACGGCACTGATTCAGTATTGAAAGGGAAAAACCGGGCAAAGTCAACAGATCTTCGAGATTGGGATCCCCGTAGAAGTCCAAAATCCGCGTAGCCAAAGAGGAGGCTTCGGCATGTGGGGCTTGCTTTCCATTGACATAGAGGCCTGTTGGAACCTATACTACGCCATCGTTGGTAACTTCAGGAAGGGAAGTGAGGGGCTCGCAAGGACAAGACAAACAAGAGCTCACCTCACTCCCTTCTTTGGAGGCTGTGAATAAGGGCCTAAGAGAATGGGTCTAGAGGTTGACTACACGTTATGACATGAGTCTAGAAAGGAGATCACATCATGCCATTTGGATACAACGGAAAGGTATTGCGGATCGATTTGAGCACGAAAAAGATAGATGTAGAATCGCCCTCCGAAGCCTTTTATAGAAAGCATATGGGGGGAGGTTGTCTGTCCCTTGCTTATCTGCTTCGAGAGCTCAAACCCGGAACTGATCCATTGGGCCCGGAGAACGTCCTGGTCTTCGCATCGAGCGTCCTTTCCGGAATACCCATGTCTGGGATGGCAAGGTACACCGTTGCCGCCCGTTCTCCGCTTACAGGAGGATTCGGAGAGTCTGAAGCTGCGGGTTACTGGGGGCCAGAACTTAAACATGCAGGTTTCGATGCCATCGTTATTAAGGGGAAGGCCAAAAAACCAGTCTATATTTGGATACATAACGGCGAGGTGGAAATTAAGGATGCCTCTGACCTCTGGGGGACTGACACGGGCACAGCCCAAGAGCGCATTCGAAAAGCACTCGGCGACAATCTCATCCGGGTAGCCCTGATCGGCCAGGCGGGAGAGAATTTAGTGCGCTATGCCTGCGTGGTGAACAACCTGGGGCATGTCAACGGGAGAACAGGCATGGGTGCGGTGATGGGATCCAAAAACCTGAAAGGGATCGCAGTGCGGGGAACCCAAAAGCTTGAAATTGCAGATCCTGACGGAGTTCGCACAATCAGCCAATCCCTTTCGGAGGCCATCAAGACGCATCCAAACGAACAGACATATCAAAAGCTGGGAACTCCAAGCGGTATCCTTCCCCTGAACAAGCAGGGGATCCTGCCCACACGAAACTTCAGTCGTAGTCAGTTCGGGGGGGCTGAGAAAATCTCGGGAGAAACCATGGAGGAAACCATTTCCATTGGCAACGGAACTTGCTATGCCTGTACAGTTCGCTGTAAGCGCAAGGTCAGCTGCAAAGGACGATACGAAGTCTCCCCTGAATATGGTGGCCCTGAGTATGAAGCCATCGCCTCCCTTGGGTCGTGTCTCGACATCGACGACCTGGAAGCCATCGCCAAGGGACATGAACTCTGTAACCGATACTCCCTCGACACGATCTCGACCGGAATGTCCATCGCCTTTGCCATGGAATGCTTTGAGAACAGTCTTCTCACAGGCGAGGCTACAGAAGGTTTGGAGCTCAGGTTCGGCAACGCTGAGGCCATGGTCGAAATGATCGAGCGGATAGCCTTTCGGAGAGGGGTGGGGGACCTTTTGGCAGAAGGGGTCAAGCGGGCCGCTGAAAAACTGGGAGAACCTGCCCCAAAATATGCCCTTCACGTCAAAGGTCAAGAGGTTCCCCTGCACGATCCTCGGGGGAAGTTTGGAGTGGGACTGGGCTATGCCGTCTCACCAACGGGTGCTGATCACCTGGAGGCCACACATGATCCCCAGTTTCAACAAACCACCCCGGCCCTTGAGTCTCTGGCACCCTTAGGCATCTTGGAGCCCGTTCCAGCCCTGGATGCAGGCCCCCAAAAGATCCGCCTTTTCAGACACGCCCAGCTCATCTGGAATCTGTGGAATTCCCTGGGTATCTGTTATTTCGTCGCCGAGCCACCGTGGGCTCTTTCTCTGGATGAGGTGGTGAAAACGGCTCGGTGCGTGACAGGGTGGAAGACGAGCCTCTTTGAACTCATGCAACTATCCGATCGGTCGATGGCTATGGCCCGTATCTTCAACCTGCGAGAGGGGTTTGGCCGCGAGGACGATACGTGGCCTGAGAGATTCTTTGAACCCCTTCCAGATGGTCCAAACAAGGGACAGACCTTCACCAAGGAGGACCTTGAAAAGGACAAGGATCTCTACTACGAGATGATGGGATGGGACAAGGAGAATGGAAAACCGACAAAGGGAAAGCTGATCGAGCTCGACCTCGAGTGGCTTGTGGAATAAGTTGAAGGCGGTTGACAAGATGTCCTGTCTGAATTAAAATCGCATTCGGCATCGGATCGTATGACCAGGCATCTGCTTCCTGACCAGCAAAATGAACCTGCTGACAGGTCAAAGCCTTAATGCTCTGGCTGTTAGGGTCTGGTTCAAGAAATCGACCAGTCTCATTGCGCTCCTCATCCTCTTCACCTTGTGCTCGCTGGCATCCCCATACTTCTTTGCAGTTACTAACTTCCAGAATATCCTAAGGCAGACGGCGATCAATGGATTCCTGGCCCTTGGGCTCACCATGGTGATTCTCGTGGGAGGAATCGATCTTTCCCTCGGGGGGATCCTTGGATTGGTGGCAATTGTAGGTGCCTTGATGTTAAAAGGGGGATCAGGACTGATTCCCGTAGTTATTACAGGTGTCATCATTGGGATGGGCGTTGGGGCCTTGAATGGGCTTCTCATCACCGGCTTTGGCATAGAACCCTTTGTCATTACCCTGGGGATGCAGTTTGTCCTTCGAGGCTTATGCTTTTCACTGACCGAAGGCAGAACCGTTTTCGTTGAAATGCCCTTCAGTTTTGACTTTATCGCCAACGGAGATATAGGTTCAATACCCTTTCCCACGATCCTACTGGCTACCGCTTATCTCCTAAGCTATTTGATGATGCGCTTTACCGTCTTCGGACGATACCTCTACGCTGTGGGTGGAAATGAGGAGGTGGTGCGTCTTGCAGGAATAAATAACAGGTTGGTAAAAGTGGCGGTTTATACAATCTGTGGGGCAACTGCCGCTATGGCAGGCATTATCAATCTCTCCCGTATCAATGTGGGGGACCCACAGGCAGGTGAAGGGATCATCCTTTTCATCATCGGGGCGGTGATCATAGGGGGAAACAAATTCATCGGTGGCCTTGGTGGGGTCGGGTACACCATCATTGGACTCCTGATCATTGGGTTCATATCAAACATCATCATCCTCATGGGTCTTGGATACTACATCCAACTCATAGCAGAGGGTTCGATCATTATTGTTGCAGTCCTCATGCAGAAGGAACGGAAGTCGTAGTCGGTGAAGCCTCAAAGGACAATAGCGAACCAGGGGGATCAATGACACCCATCGTCCAGATGAAGGGCATAAGCAAACACTTCGGTGGGGTGGAAGCCCTCAGAGACGTAGATCTCGCCCTCTACGAGGGTGAGGTTCTAGGTCTGGTTGGGGACAACGGGGCAGGAAAGTCGACCCTAGTAAACATCCTGTCTGGCGCCATCCTTTCCGATTCTGGCGAGATTCTCTTTCGAGGCGAAAAAGTATACATCAAACACCCGAGGGACGCCAAAAGGCTGGGGATCGAAACCATTTATCAGAGTCTCGCCCTTATCGACAATCTTGATGTTCCGGCGAATGTATTTATCGGCAGAGAGATAAAGAGGGGGAGCCTCGGCCGAATCTTCAGGATTATGAATCGAGGGGAGATGGAGAAGAAGACGAGGGAACTTCTTGATCGGCTGAAGATAGGCATCGAATCGATCCGTGAACGGGTCGGCAACCTCTCAGGGGGGCAGCGTCAATCCGTGGCTATTGGAAGAGCCATCTTCTTCAATGCAAAGGTGCTTATTATGGATGAGCCAACCGCAGCGCTGGGAGTGGAGGAAACTGAGAAAGTCCACAACCTGGTGCGGCACCTTCGAGACAGAGGATTGGCAATCATCGTAATCAGTCACAACATGAACGATATCTTTGAGATTTCGGACAAGATCATGGTCCTCAAGACAGGAAAACTGGTTGGGGTTCGGAAAAAGGCAGAGACCTCCATGGATGAAATCCTCAGGATGATCATCTTTGGAGAGCCGAGCCCCGAACCGGAGCAAAGCCAAGGGTCTGGGAATGTCTAGAGAGTAGCGGCAAGGGGGTTTTCTCGCAAACATGGAGAAAGAATCGAATAGTAGAAATATGGTATCCCAGGCCCTCCTTCGGAAAACCGTTG
>Ga0209636_10008217_pt1 | contig 10633 bp, 7 predicted proteins | sample DeeMarSWOR152_54_FD_187464 | JGI IMG/M metagenome (GOLD analysis project Ga0209636, IMG submission 187464) | Marine sediment microbial communities from White Oak River estuary, North Carolina - WOR-1-52-54 (SPAdes) (version 2) | ecosystem: Environmental > Aquatic > Marine > Intertidal zone >... | reverse complement strand
TCCAGAAAGAAGTCAAGCTCAGGAGGGCGGACCTCTCCACGGAGATTGTTAAGATAATCAAGGGAGAGAAGCGGCACGTCAACCTGGAGGAGGCCAAGGTGATCGTTGCCGGCGGCAGAGGTCTCGGGAGTCCAGAGAAATTTGCGCTCATCGAGGAATTGGCTTCACTTTTGGGAGGAGAGGTGGGTGCCTCCAGGGCCTCCGTGGATTCCGGATGGATAGATTCGTCCCATCAAGTCGGTCAGACGGGGAAGACCGTCAGACCGAGATTGTATATCGCCTGTGGAATCTCCGGTGCGATACAGCACCTGGCGGGGATGGAGCGTTCTGAAACAATCGTATCGATAAACAAGGACGCCGACGCTCCGATTCACAAGATCGCTGACTTCTCCATAGTGGCGGACCTACACAAGGTGCTTCCTGTTCTCGTCGAGGAACTCAAGGCCGAGGGAAAGGGACCGTCCGCTTGAGTCAACGGAAGAGCCGGAGAGGCCGCGCAGCCGAGCCCGACTTACAGAGGAGCTTTGGATGAGCCGTTCTGTTGTGGCAGTGCTCAAGACCCAGCCGGACACGGTGGTTCAGGACTTCGGCAGGCTGATGGACCTCGCCCGTTACAGGGACTTTGTCTCCGCGGACGCGGAGGTCTGTCTTAAGATCAACATTTCCTGGCATCAATATTTCCCCGGCTGTTCGACGAGTCCGTGGCAGCTGGAGGGAGTCACCACAAAGCTACTCTCGGACGGTTATGATAAGTCCAAACTCGTTCCCACTCACAACAGCACCGTCGTTGTGGACCCCCACGTGGGAGAGATCAACAACAGGCTGGAACCCATCCTTCGCAGGAACGGCCTTAAGCCCATTTTCTTGAACGAGCCGCCCACTCGGTGGGTTCGCTACGAGCCGAAAGAGCCGATGCTGGCCCTCGACAAAGTGTTTCCCGAGGGTATCCAGATCCCGGAGGTGCTGATAGGGCAGAGCATCATACACCTGCCCACGATGAAGACGCACGTCTTCACCACCATTACAGGCGCCATGAAGAATGCTTTCGGGGGTCTCTTGCAGGAGCGGCGCCACTGGACGCACGGCGTGATTCACGAGACACTGGTGGACTTACTGGTCATCCAGAAGGAGATTCACAGGGGAGTATTCGCCGTCATGGACGGCACCATCGCAGGGGACGGGCCCGGCCCGAGGGCCATGAGGCCGCACGTTAAGAACTACATCCTGGCCAGTGGTGATTCCGTGGCCATCGACGCCGTGGCAGCAAAGATGATGGGGTTTGACCCTCTGTCTCTCAAGTTCATTCGCCTGGCGCACGAGAAGGGCCTGGGTTGCGGCGACCCCAGAGAGATAGAGATAGCGGGGGAAGACATAAGCAGCGTAAACTTCCAATTCTGCGGTGACGAAGACACTTTCGCGAGCCGCGGTCAGAAGATGATCTACCACGGTCCTCTCAAGCCCTTCGAGAATCTTTTGCTCAGGAGCCCGCTCGTTCCCTGGTCCTACGCTGCCTCGCGGCTTTACCACGACGTTTACTGGTATCCGTGCGTGGGAAAGAAGCGGGTGAACGAGTTCATGAAGACGGAGTGGGGTAAGCTCTTCAGCAAATACTGAGTGCTTCGCGGCACGCCAGAACTTCCCGTCTCGGTCCTAGCTCTCGCCCCGCTTCTCGCAAAGCTCCACCAGAACACCGCACATGGAAGACGGACGGATGAAAGCCACCAAGTCTCCGTGAGCGCCTTTTGACGGCGCCGGTTCCACCAGCTTAACGCCTGCCTTCCTGAGTCTCGACAGAGCTTTCTCCATGTCTGACACTTCAAAAGCTATGTGGTGAAAACCCTCTCCGTTTTTCTCCAGGAATTTGGCGACCGGGCCCTCGCCCTCCAGGGGCTCGAGAAGCTCGACGTTCGTGCCCGCTATCTTTAGAAAGGTGAGTCTGAGCCCCCGCTCTTTTAAAACAACGGTCTCGACGAGGGTCGCGTCCAGAAGCTCTCGCATCAACTCAGCGGCCCTCTCGCTGTCTCTCACGGCAATTCCCACGTGAGCGACCCGGCGAAACAGGGACGCGGCACTGGATTCATCACTCAAGGCTCAGTCCTTTCTCTCGTACTGACCCCATTCAGCACGGAAAACGCCGCATATCTCTCCCAGAGTGGCCCTGGCCTTCACGGCGGAGAGAACAAGCGGGAAGAGATTCACCTTTCCCCGAGCCGCCTTCTTAAGAGCGGCCAGGGCGCTCTTCCATTCGTCCCCTCGGCCGGCTCTGAGAGAGCGAAGCCTTTCGCGCTGGTTCTCTTCTATCTCGGGGGACGGAGAGAACCTGGCAGGGGTCGATTCTTCGTCAACGAGGTATTCGTTTACGCCTACAACGGTTACATCCTTTGCTTCAACCATTTTCTGATATCTATAGGCGCTCTCGTGTATCTCCTCCTGCATGAAACCTCTTTCGATGGCCCTCACCGCACCTCCTATGTCGTCGATCTTCTTAAGATATTCCTCCACCTTCTCCTGGATGCGGTCCGTCAGATGTTCCACGAAGTATGAACCTCCGACAGGGTCCACGACGCTGGCAACACCGGACTCTTGAGCCACGAGCTGCTGAGTTCTCAAGGCAACGCGCACCGAAGCTTCGGAGGGAAGATTGAGGGCCTCGTCGTAGGAATTGGTATGTAAGGACTGCGTCCCGCCCAGAACCGCGGCAAGAGCCTGGAGGGCAACTCTCACAACGTTGTTCTCCGGTTGCTGGGCAGTGAGAGTCGAGCCCGCTGTCTGCGTGTGAAAGCGCAGTCGCATCGAGGCGGGTTCGACGGCCCCGAACCTCTCTTTCATTATCTTAGCCCAGAGCCTGCGGGCGGCCCTGAACTTGGCGATTTCCTCGAAGAAGTTGGAATGAGAATTAAAGAAAAACGAAATCCGCGGCGCGAACTCATCCACTTTGAGCCCGCGCTCGATCGCCGCCTCAACGTACGCGATGGCGTTTGCGAACGTAAAGGCCACCTCTTGCACTGCCGTAGAGCCGGCCTCCCTTATGTGATAGCCGCTCACGCTTATCGTGTTCCAGGTCGGAAGCTCGTCTCTGCAGTATGCAAAGACGTCAGTGGTGAGCCTCATGGACTCGGCAGGAGGGAATATGTAAGTACCTCTGGCGACGTACTCTTTTAAAATGTCGTTCTGTACGGTTCCGGCAAGAGAAGACCTGGAGACGCCTGCTTCTTCAGCCACGGCGATGTACATGGCGAGGAGAATCATGGCCGTTGCGTTTATGGTCATGGATGTGCTGACCTTGTCCAGCGGAATCGCCTCAAACAATACCTCCATGTCCTCCACCGAATCGACGGCCACGCCGACCCTCCCGACTTCACCTTTCGAGAGAGGCTGGTCCGAGTCGTAACCCATCTGCGTGGGCAGGTCGAAGGCCACACTCAGGCCGGTCTGACCGGCGTCAAGGAGATAGCGGAATCTTCTGTTCGTGTCTTCTGCGGAACCGAAGCCGGCGTACTGCCGCATGGTCCAGAGACGTCCTCTGTACATCGTGGGCTGTGTTCCCCGCGTAAAGGGGATCTCACCCGGAAAGCCGAGCTTTTCGAAGTAGTCGGAGAAGGGAGCGTCAAGAGGCGTGTAGAGTTCGTGGACGGGGATTCTGCTCTGCGTCTCAAACCCGGGCCTTCTTTCTTTGAGCGAAGAGAGGGTCTCCTTCCACTTCTCAGACTCGGAAAGAAGACTCCTCTTTTTCTCTTCGTCCATGAAAGATAAGTCCTCGGGTGCGTTACGCCTTTACGGTTCTATGACGAGAAGCACGCGGTCTGGGTCCACCGCGTCCTGTTCTTTGACAAGGATGTTCTTCACGGTCCCAGCGGACTGCGCACTGAGTTCGTTCTGCATTTTCATGGCTTCTATGACGACGAGAGGCTCTCCCTCTTGAACCTTTTGCCCCTCTTTCACGCATATCTGCACCACGAGTCCGGGCATCGGAGCTTTGAGCTCGTAGGCGCCTCGCACTGGGCCGGCCTCTGCAGAAGTGGCCGCCTTCGCCCACAGCTCTTCGGTGACGGAGACGCGGTAGGACTCTCCATGAATCGAGACGTTTATCACTTCGCCGTCCGGCCTGACGTCGGCCTCGTAAGACTCTCCGGCTATCAGCATAGAGTAGATGGAACCGTCTGCGAGCTTCCTGGCGTCGACTCTGTGTTTCTTCCCGTTTAAGCTGACAAGGTAGAGGCCGTTCTGGAGTTCCACCTCCACCTCGTATTGCTTGTTATCAATCCAGGCGATGTACTTCATGAGGGCTTCTCAATCTCCCGTAGAGCTTCCACGCGCTTGGCTTGGTCTTCTCTTTGTTGGCCGCGGGCACGACGATCTTTCTTTCTCTTTCGAAAACATCGAGCGTCGCCGCTATGATGGCTGCCTTCAGCAACCCGGCCTTCTCACCAGGCGGCGAGGCCGGAAAACTGGCGTCTATGAAATCAGCGTGTATGTCTCCCTTCTCGAACTCCCTCTGCCGCATTATCCACTTGTGGAAGGGGATGGTCGTTGCTATCCCGTCGATGAGATATTCGCTGAGAGCACTCCGCGTGCGCTCTATGGCCTCGTTTCTGTTGCTTCCCCAGACTATCAGCTTGGCCAGAAGGGGATCGTAGTAAACCGGAACGTCGCACCCTTGAAATATCCCTGCGTCGTTTCTTATGCCCGGTCCCTGCGGCAGTCTAAGCCGGACTATCTTCCCTGCTGAAGGGAGGAAAGAATTGTAGGGGTCCTCCGCGTAGATGCGGCACTCGATCGCGTGCCCCCTTGGCGAAATCTCTTCCTGTTTGAAGGAAAGCTTCTTTCCAGAAGCAATGCGGAGCTGTTCTTTGACGATGTCGATTCCCGTCACCAGCTCCGTAACCGGGTGCTCCACCTGAAGGCGCGTGTTCATCTCCAGGAAGTAGTAATTTCGTTTCTCGTCGACGATGAACTCCACGGTTCCCGCGTTTGTGTAGCCGACCGCCTGTGCAACTCGCACCGCTGCCTCGCCCATCTCTTTTCTGAGTTCGGGAGTGACTATGACAGACGGGGTCTCTTCGACGACCTTCTGGTGTCTTCTCTGGATGGAGCACTCTCTCTCACCGAGGTAGATGCAATTGCCGTGTTCGTCTGCCAGAATCTGTATCTCGATGTGCCTGGGTTTGGAGATGTATTTTTCAATGTAGATCTCGTCGCTTCCGAACGCGGCCTTCGACTCTCCCTGAGTAAGCCTGAGGGCGCTCTCCAGTTCTTTTTCTTTTCTCACTGTTCTCATGCCCTTGCCGCCTCCACCAGCAGCCGCCTTAAGCATGATGGGATAGCCTAGCTTTTTGGCGGCGGCCTTGGCTTGGCTGGGCTTCCCCGTGGGGCGGGTCGTACCAGGAATGATGGGGACCTTTGCAGACACGGCGGTCTTACGGGAGACGAGCTTGTTTCCCATCGTCTCTATGGCACGGCTGGAGGGTCCTATGAAAACGAGCTTCTGGGCCTTACATCTGGCGGGGAAGTCCTTGTTTTCGGCCAGGAAGCCGTAGCCCGGGTGGACCGCTTGGGCCTTCACTTTCTTTGCCAGGGAAATGATGGCGTCCAGCCTGAGGTAGCTTTCCTCGCTGGGGGCAGGTCCAATGCGGTAGGCCTCGTCGGCGAGTCTTACGTGGAGAGAATCCCTGTCAGCGTCGGAATATATGGCGATTGAGGTAATGCCGGTTTCTTTAAGTGCCCTGATGAGCCTGACGGCTATCTCGCCTCGGTTGGCGATGAGAACTCGCTTAAACATGGCATTTCTCCTCGCCCAACTATAGCACCGGAGTGCGGGGTTTTCAAGGTGCGGTGTGTGGGGTGCGCACGTTCATTCGTCGGTCTTGTAGTCACCGTAACAGGACCAGTTTTTCCGTGCCACCCACCTGACTCCCGTTCACCAGAAGTCGTGCAAGATATATCCCTGGCCTCACCTCCTTTCCTCTCTCATTCCTCCCGTCCCACAACGCCTGCCCCTCCACTCCCTCCACAGCAATCCTCCTCACCACCCTACCCGACACGTCCGTCACCTCCACCTCTATCCCTGACTCCCTTCCACCATAGTAGCCGAAAAGAAACTCGCCAGCAGATGGATTCGGCCGCACTCGCAGCAAACCTCTTCTGACAGCTCCCCTACATGTCCTCACAAGAACCGGGCCTGCCTCCTCACAAGTCCCAAATGAGCCAGTTGGAGCCACGACTTCCAACCAATATCTGTACCTCCTGCCGGGTTCAGCGGTTGTGTCATGGAAATTACTCACACCACGGAGCGGTTCCGGGGTGAGTAGCTCCCTCTCGCCTGCCTTCTCAGGTCCCCCGCACTCTCCTCCGTCAGATCTGTAGATATTGAAGTAGACCAGACCTGGGCAATCCCACTCAAGCAGAACAGTTTGATCTTCCCAACATCCATCGAAAGCTCGGACCCAATCCTCATCCAGAAAGTCATCTGAGTACCGGGCAAAGATCTCAACATCTTTGCAGCGCGGGCTGCTGCATCTTTCCCAGACCACCCAAACTCTCCCGTCAGCACCTACGCTTACGTCCGGCCATCCATCCACGGCCACGAGCTCACTGTCAGGCTCGGTCACCAACTCCTCCGCGCTCCACCAACAACCTGCCCAACGACTCACATACACGTCTCCTCTGTAAGAGTCGTCGTGATCCGCCCTAGGCCATACGACAACCGGTCCTCCGTCCACCGTTCCACTTATCATAGGGCGATAGTCCCACTCGGTTGGAGTGCCAAGGGGTCCCGGAAGGGGCCCGCTCAGCTGCCACGTCTCACCATCCCAGAAGCCGGCATCAATGTTGGATGTGCTGTCAAAATACACAATCCAGGGACCCTCGCCTCCGCTGAAGCATATCTTGGGACCATACCCCCTCATAGAAAGAACCGACTCACTCCACTCTGCCTCGTCACGGTGTATACAGTGAAGGGTGAAGGCACCATTACTTTCCCTCCACACCACCCATGGGACATGAGAGTCAGAAAGCGTTATGTCAGGGTACTTGTCCTCAATTGCCGGTTCGTCTATGTGCTCCAACTGGGACCAAACTCCCTCCTCGCGACTACGGAAAAACAGGTCCTTGTCATACGAACCATTCCGCTTCACATACGTACTTATGACCACCCAAGCCAATGAGGTATCCGCACACGCTATCTCATATGTCTGCCCCTCTCCTCCTCCCACGAAGAGCGTTTCCGGCTCAGTCCAACCCGATTCCCTCCAACGTGACACCAACACGTCCCAATAGAGTGATGAACCGCCCCGATGACGTTCCCACACGACCCAGGGGATCCCATCCTTTCCTATGCACGTCTCGGGCCATGAGTCACTCTGCATGTTATCCTCGTGCACTCTCTCCTCAGGAGTCCAGTCGGTGCCGGTCCAACGGGAGAATAGGATCTCGAAGTCTCCCTGGTCCGAGTCGATGCCCATCCAGAAAACCCAGGCAGAGCCTGTACTGTCAGCAACCACCACTGGATCCCAATCGGCCGACGTGTCATTCACGTTGACCTGCATTTCAGGGCTCCATGTCGCTGCGAAAACCGGGGAAGGGGAGGGGAGGTGGAAGAGGAGCAGCGTGAGAGGAAGGAAGAGGAGAAGAACCAGATGCAATAAGCGAGGGCAAGTCCTGGGTGCACCAGTCACGATCCGCCCTATCCTTGCTGCGATTTGACCTGACAGCGGATTCTCAGACACTGCGCAGGGTCGTGGTACACTGTCTGCGGTCGTCACCGCAGGGCCGATTGCGCTGTGGTTTGGCCTGCGGTTTACCCTTAGGCTGTGATTTCCGTTGGCCCTGGGGTGCGAACCGAGGCTGGGGTTCCGGTCTGGTCTGTCGTTCACGCTTAGGCTCTGGATGCCGTTTGGTGTACGGTTCGGTCTGTGGCCTGCTCCGTGGCCAGGTCCGCCGCTCAAGCGAGCAGCATCAGGTGATGTAAAGCGGAGTAATTTCATTTGAGCAGCACCATCTTGCGGCCGGCGGCGAAGTCTCCTGCCTCCAGCCGGTAGAAGTACACCCCGCTGGGCAGCTCCGCACCGTCGTCCGCTCTGCCATCCCAGAGCTCGCTGTGTGTCCCTGGCTCACGGTGAGCATTTACGAGCGTGCGGACAAGGCGTCCGCCGATGTCGAATACTCTCAGGGTCACCGCCGCTGCCTGTGGGATCTCGTAGCGTATCGTGCAGACTGGGTTGAACGGGTTGGGATAGCTCTGAGAGAGCCTTTGTGCCGCTGGCGCGAGCTCGGCATGGACAGGGCCGTGAACGTGACACTCATCCGCACGTTCTTCCACTATCCAGTAGTCATAACACACCCCTACCTTTACACTACTGTCCGTGTACTCGACCTGGCCAGAGCTAACGACAGGCTCCACCGTCAAACACTCTGCACCCTCAGGCAACACTGCACCAACGTTCCCACAGTCTGCTGGCACCGTCTTCACCTCAGAAACTGTATCACCACGGACTGCATCAGAGCGATAGACCCTGAATCTGCCCGTGTAGTTCGCCGTCCATCTCAAAACAACAACCGCGTCCTTCACGACCGCCCCTAAATCACTCAGACCGTAAACCGGCGTGACGTCATCAGAATACCTGCACAAGATGTCATAGTCGTATGGATAGGACGTCTGACACCTCATCCAACACACCCACGCTCTCCCGTCCCAACCGACGGCCGAACTAGGATATACATCTTCGGCAAGATAGACACTGTCTGGCGTGGATACACAAGCCTGTTCCCTCCAACCATAGGCAGTCCACTTGGACTCATAGACATCTTTCTCATCTCCCACTTGGTAGCGGCCACCCCACCAGACGACAAGAGGCCCTGAACCAGGCACGCTCCTTATCACAGCATTGCCGTTACCTATACCCTCTCCTCCCACACTGTTGACCTCCCCAAGTTGTCGCCAACCACCGGCCTCCCACCTGGCGGACATGATGTGCTGACCACTATATCCGGTGTCACCGCGGTTCCAGACAACCCACGCCGCATCATCATCGTCAACCGCAACCCAAGGAAGCCTCGATCCCCCGGAATCAGCCGCAACATGCACGACCTCTCCCCATCCACTCTCATCCCGCACACAGGACTGAACCACAAACTTATCCAAAGAGTCACTCTGCCAGACCGTCCACAACCGGCCCTCACTGTCCAGATCAGCCCTGACAGCTCCCTCATGACCTACCACAATCTCTATCTGCTCCACATCTCCCCAAACACCCTCCACCCTGACCCTGGCAAATATGTCCTTGTGTGTGGGTGGCTCCGTTGTCCTCGTACTCCACAGCACCCACACCAGAGTCGTGTCTGTTGCCACAATGTCGTACTCGTCATATCTGCCCCCACCCACAAACACCGTCTCAGGCGCGCTCCAAGCATCTCCCAACCAATGACTCACGAGGAAGTCATACGCTCCCAGACCGGAGTTCCAGCCTGCCCACAGACACCAGGGAACACCGTCATCCTTACCAGCACAGAGCTCAGGAAACCGGTCGGCAACTGTATTGGGGGGATTGACCGTGCCCTGAGGGCCCCATGTGCCCTGTTCGCAATACCGGAAGCAGACCTCTTCATCCAGCTCAACAGGGTCAACTTCCATCCACACAACCCACGCTCTGCCCGTTGTATCGACTGCCATCTCAGGAGACCAGTCGTTATGGTCGTCATCGATGTTGACCTGTTGCTCGGGGGTCCAGGTGGCTCCGAGAGCCGAACCAACACAGCAAACCGCTAGAGATGACAGAAGAGCTAGGATTAAACCACCGACCGTCCCACTAACATGCGCGTCAGGCTTCAACATAGATCTCCTCTGAACAAAAAAGAGCGCACTTCGCTTAAGGAAATGCGCCTATGGCCTGAATCGAGTCATGTTCGTGTCGCCTGCCTAACCTGGCCGAATATACGCGCCAGCAGTTTCTATTATACTCCTGTGACGCGGCATCGTCAAGGGTCCGTGGCGAACAATCGCCGCGCATTGCATTTGAAGCGGCGCATTCCGTGCTTGACCGGCCGAGGTCGCGGGATTAGTTTTAACCGCAGACTGAAGCCAACAATTGAAGCCCATACAGGAGGTACACGACATGGCAAATGAAGCGCGAATAACGGAGCTTCGACGCCGGAAGAAAAAGGCCAAGGAGGGTGGGGGACCCGAGAGAGTAAAGAAGCTTCAGGCATCCGGACGGCTTACCGCCAGAGAATCCATCGAGCTTTTGCTGGACAGGGGCACGTTTGAGGAGCTGGGTGGTTTCGTCACACACAGGTGCAGCGACTTCGGCATGCAGAAGAAGAGAATTACGGGTGACGGGGTCGTGGCCGGCTACGGATACATCAACGGGCGGCTCACCTATGTCTTTGCACAGGATTTTACGGTCTTCGGAGGCACGCTGAGCGAAGAGAACGCAAAAAAGATATGTAACATCATGGACCTTGCGATGATGAACGGCGCCCCCATTGTCGGCGTCAACGATTCGGGAGGGGCCAGAATCCAGGAGGGCGTGGCAAGCCTGGGCGGGTACGCGGAGATATTCCTGCGCAACACCCTCGCCTCAGGTGTCATCCCACAGATTTCGGCCGTCTTCGGGCCCTGTGCAGGAGGGGCGGTCTA
>Ga0209636_10008216_pt1 | contig 10633 bp, 2 predicted proteins | sample DeeMarSWOR152_54_FD_187464 | JGI IMG/M metagenome (GOLD analysis project Ga0209636, IMG submission 187464) | Marine sediment microbial communities from White Oak River estuary, North Carolina - WOR-1-52-54 (SPAdes) (version 2) | ecosystem: Environmental > Aquatic > Marine > Intertidal zone >... | reverse complement strand
ATCGATGTATTTGAGAATTATTATAGTAGATATGTGCAAGAAATTATCGATCAGGTGAGAAAAACCGGCAATTCTACTGTTAATGAAAAAAAGTTTGAGATACAGTATACCATCACCCTAAAACCTGGTGTTGTTCCCGAAGGTGAAATCGTCCGGTGCTGGCTGCCTTATCCCAGGATTCATGGGCAACGCCAGCCGGAAGTAACACTGGTTTCAGTTAATACGGGAAATTACCAGGTTGCTCCTGACAGAACACCACAACGGACAATCTACCTGGAAAAAACAGTGCATAAAGACAGTACAACAATTTTCCAGGTTATATTTAATGTAAAAACAGCTGCCCAGTGGTTTGATGTCCATCCGGAAAAGATCCTTCCCTATGATACAACCAGCCGTATCTATCAGGAATATACGCAGGAACGCCCACCTCATATTAATTTCTCCGATAACATAAAGAAATTATCACAACAGATTGTTGGTAAAGAGAAAAATCCCGTTTTGATCGTAAGGAAAATATACCAATGGATCGATGAAAATATTCCCTGGGCCAGTGCACTGGAATATTCAACAGTTAAATGCATTCCTGAATACGTGCTTGAAAACAGACATGGTGATTGCGGTATGCAGTCACTGTTATTCATTACTCTCCTCCGCTATAATGGCATTCCGGCAAAATGGCAATCAGGATGGTACATGTTTCCTGTTAAGACAAATATGCATGACTGGGCTGAAGTGTATTATGAAGGTGTTGGATGGGTTCCGGTTGATCAATCTTTTGGATTGGTCGAATCTGATGATGAAAACATCAAATGGTTCTATACACAGGGAATTGATCCCTTCAGATTGATCATCAATGATGATTATGGCAGGGAATTATATCCTCCCAAAGAGTTCCTTCGAAGCGAGACTGTGGATTTTCAGAGAGGTGAGGTTGAATGGTCAGGAGGAAATTTATATTTCGACCAATGGGATTATTTTATAAAGCTACTCTATTAAAATAATGTGTAAATCAAAATCCAGGGCTATTTTATTTTTAAATATGTTATTGGAATGATGGAATAGTTGGTATATTGGCATATTGGTGTATTGGTATATTGGTGTATTGGTGTATTAGTGGGTGTGGGTATTGGGGTGAGAGTATTGAGGTGAGAGTATGGGGGTGAGAGTATGGGGGTGAGAGTATTGGAGTGTGGGTGTTGGTGAGAGGGTTTATTATAGAGGAATGGAATAATGGAATCACAAATAATCCTTAGCCTCAAGTTTTGTTGCGTGAGGGAAAGAATGACATCCTTGAAAAAGAAGATTATAGAAAAAAACAAATCTAATCCATTAAGGATGATTTTTTCAACTGTCAGGCAAATCTTCCTTTAACCTGAAACCCACTAATATACAACTATTTTAGTGATTTCTTTGCCTGTTTTTAGTAGATATATACCCTTGCCGTATTTGCTTAAATTGATATTCTCCTCAAGAATCCCTGTTGTTTTTATAAATCTTGTATAAATCAGTTTCCCTTGAATATTGAAGATCTCAATCAGAATATCTCCTTCATACCCGTAAGATTCAAGTTTAAAAGTACCATGATTTGGATTGGGATAAATATGAAGTTTGTTTCCGGAATTTGCATTTATTTCAAAAACTGAAACCGGTATCAAGGTTGCCGTATCTGATCCCGTGCAACCATGCAGACTGACCTCAACCCAGTATATCCCGTAATCTTCTGCGCTCAGTTTCTGTCCGGTACTTCCATCCTGCCACTGGTATGAATCAAAACCCGGTCCTGCATCGAGGATAAAAGGAAACGTTGTGACCTCTACAAATTGTTCACCGAGATCAACTTCGGGATACCCAAAAATCATAACACTGATCTTTACTGTGTCATTTGCCCTGTTTATATCTGATTCCATATCCACAAAAATTCCTGAAGCAAAAGCACCTGTATAGGGTTCACTGAAAGGTTCTGTATGTTGATGGGAAACAAATCCTGCAGGGGGCAGTTCTTCTGTTAAAATCAGGAATAGTTGGATGAGCGGTTCCCCGGGCAAAATTAATCCGAGAAAAAGGGTATCATCAACATGATAAGTTTTACCCCCTGCATTTGTAATTGTCAGTGATAATTCGATCGGATCAGGTGGTTCACAGGCATCAGATAAATTCGTTACACATGCCAGGGAGAGGTCCTCACCATAGACAATACCGGTAATGCTTCCATTCTTTGTTAATGCATTCGGAGAACCCTCATTTAACATAATATGATCAATGTTTATATTAACAGATTCCATCACTGTAAATTCTTCTGTTAATTGAAATCTGATAAAAAACAATATGCCGGAAGTATTAAACCCGGTTGCACTGGCTGCAGCCAGGTGAACAATACTGTCCTGAAAATTAGTAGCCACCGTCCATCCTTCCGTTATGGTCCCGGTGGTTACAATTTCCAGTCCTTCCAGTTCAGGCATTTGATAATTAATATCAGCCTCAATTGAAGAAACTTCCAATCCTGAAGCTATATCAGTAATATAAACAGGCATATCGATAGTCTCTCTTAATTCCCCGGTTGTATCAGGCAATGAGATCAGGGCATCATAAACAAAAATTGTATCTGAAATACCTGATGCTCCAATTATATCTGACACAGTTACAAATACAATTCCTCCCATATTTGCAGTCAGAACTCCTGCCCCATCAATTGAGGCAATTGCCGGAGCAGAGGTACTCCACGTATATGGTTCGACTCCGCCGCCTGCAACAAATGTTTCTGTTTCACCAGCAAGAAGTGTTACTGTTGATGGAGTCACTGTAAGATCAGGCAGGGGTTTAATGATGAAATATCCCTTTTCAGGCCGGGCATATATGTCTTCATTAAATATTGCTTCGGCAAAATCCAGGTAAGTCCCGCCATTATTATGACTGACCATATAACTTATATACACCAGGGGGCCACTGCCAGTTAAAGGATCGGTTGTAGCAAAGGATATGCTTACTTCCCCCGGCACACTGGTATTGAAGGTCAGATTGTTGCATGATTCCAGCAGGGTACCATTCTTGTTTACTTCTTTGGCATAAAGAATGATATTGGTATTGAAGCTGAGTGTGACCAATCCTGATACGATTCCTAATTCATCAACATTAGAAGCATATATGGGGATTTCAATGATATTGCCCTGCCATCCGGTGGTGTCAGGTACAGATAAGGTTAATCCTCTTACTTCAATGAAATTGTTTGTTGTATCAATGATACCGGTGGCATCTTCGGCCACAACCTTGGTAAAACCCCGTTTCATTGCTGTAAAAAGGCCTGAGCTATTAACAGAACCAACACTATCAATTGTGACTGACCACTGATAGGGAGGTATCCCGCTTTGAACATTGAACTGCAACTGGTCACCTGATGTAAGAAGTCCTTCGTTTGGAGTTACTGTAATAACCGGTTTAGGTTTGATACTTATATACCCATTATCAAGACTTACATCTGGTTCTCCCTCATTCAGCAAATTGTATTCCTCACCTGTAAAATTAAGGTTTGAACTACCAGATTTAAAACATTTAAACCTGATCAGGATTAATTTTCCTTTGCCGGAAAGGGGAACAGCACTGGCTGCCGAAATCGTTATTTTACCCGGAACATTAGCTTTAAATTGCACCTGGTCCCAGTCTGAACTGATGGTGCCGGTAGTTGATGCTTCCAACGCTTCCAGGTAAACTGAATTGAAACTGATTTCAAGCTGATATGATATAACATTCATCCCTGTTAAATCATTATCAACATATACCGGAATATCCAGGATATCTCCTTCAACAGCTGTGGTATCAGGGAGCCTTAACCCCACTGTCTGGCCGTATACTTTCATCCCGGTACTGGCAGCCAGGATAATGATAATAAATTGAATTATTTTATTCATGATAGATTATTTACATTTTCCGGTTAATTCAGATCTGTTAACCCGTAAAACCAAATTTTCCCCGATCCGGGATAAACAACATTTCATCCATTTTTCATTTGATATACATGACTTTATGGACGGAAATGAAATCACCGGCCGTCATTTTAATAAAATACAGTCCTTCCCTGATTGTACCGCTTTCATCAATTTCAGGATACCATTGAACGGTATAATAACCCATATTTTCATGTTCATTAACCAGGGTTCTTATTTTCTGCCCTGCCTGATTATAAACTTCGATAACGATATGCTGGTTATTCGCCGGCACCTGATAATGAATTGTAAGTATACTGCTGAATGGATTTGGGAATATATTTTTTAAAGCAAATTCTACAGGTTGTTCAGGATTCAGTATATCTGTCACTCCTGTAATAAATATATTTCCTGCTTCAGTTTCCGCACTGAAATTACATTCATCTGCCATGAACCGGGCAATTTCAACAGGGGTATTAATACTCCCCTGAATTGTGGCATTCACTTTGAAAATTATCTTCCCAACGACCCCGGATTCGGTTACGGGATATGCTCCAGCCATAGCCAGTTTTATTTCACCGGTCTCATTATCGGATTTCGAGAAGGCCATCATATCCTCAACGGATTTTGTCAGTTTCAGATCTGTTACAGATAGTACATTGGGATCGAATTTCAGGAAAATTTCCATTGCTGATACTCCGGTTATATTTTCTGCGATCATGTTAATTGAAAATTCTTTCGTGCCATCGACAGTGATGTCTTCAATCTTCAGGAATGGTATCTTCATGAGCATTTCACTTTTCAGCCCTGAAGCAGTGAAAGATTGAATTTTACCACTGACATATTGCAGGATTAATGAGGCATCCCATGATGATATGGTTCCGTCTTCACTCACATCAGCAACCTGCTCCTGAGTCTCATTTAATACATAGGTGCCAACAATTGATTTCAGGATAAGGGAAGCATCATAGGCCTGAACCTTGCCATTCAGGCTTACATCACCCATGACAGGATTTTGTGAGACAGATCGGAATGGTAAGTAATTCACCTTATCGGAAATTTTATCCCCGGTTCCGTCAGGATTGGAGGAATGGGTCGGCCCTGTGCTGCTCCCCCACCAGCAATAAAGCGCATTAATATCAAAAGATTTATTTACGTTATTAACACCATAATCTGTATTATTATAGATGTCGCAGGTATCTATTACCGGATTGGAAGCACCGAGTGCCCGTACACCGTTTTTGTTCAAAGTGATGACTGAGTGTGAGATGGTTGGGCTGGCTGCATCAGTGGTTATGGCCGCTTCATTGGTGTACCAGCCTGCATACCGTATTATACAATACCTTAATTTACAGAGTGCATCCAGTGACTGGTCTTCAAACATGATCCCTTTCCAGTTGTACTGGTTACCCGGAACAGTGGCTGTAGTGTCAGCATTCGTGTCACCACCATAAAAGTCATCCCGTATATGTGTGAAAACAATTATGCTATCAGGTGTTGCACCTCCAAGTGCAAGCAATCCCCTTTTGACAGTTAAGCTAGCTCCCTGATTAAACTTCAATATCACACCAGGCTCAACAGTCAATACAACACTTGTCCCGATTGTATAGTTTCCGCTGAAGAAATAGGGTATGCTGTCGATACCTGCAAACAATTTGTTTGTAAGTGTAACATCCTGCACTAGTTCTTCACTTAATACTCCTATAGCTCTGTAGGTTGTACCCGATATCTGGTTGCCGGACGTAACACTTGGATAAGATACGAGCGAGATGAGCAGTGGTGAGTATACCAGGTCATTAAAAAAGTTATTTGTTACCTGTGGATTCGAAACGCCGTTCAGGATTAAACCGTAATTACAATATTTAAACGAACAATTATCAATTGACGGAGATGCTTGCCGCAGGTTAATACCGGCATTTTTGTACCGGAACACCGTATGGTTGATACTGCTTGCATCATTACTGATATCAGCAAAATCGAGGCAGAATGTTGAGCCCTGAAGTACTGGGGTTGATTCTGCGCCATCTCCATTGGTATCTTCAGGATTGCCATACCCATCATCATATTCATGAGTAAAAACAACCGGATTCAATGCTGTGCCGTTTATGATTATGCCACCATCGATATCAAAACAATCAATATAATTATAGAACTTGAAAACGATTCCTGCAGGAATAGTAATCGTTGTTCCGGAATTAACCTTGAGGGTATTATAAACGTAATATGTTATATTGTTGTATCCGGCAAAGTTTCTTATTGGTATGGTTGCATCAAGTGAATAATTTTCCTGTGCAACGCCAATTGCGATGATACCCAGATTGGAAGTATGATTGTTTGAAAACACCGGATTTGCAAACATGCTCATGGTTACCGGTGTCTGGTTAACATTGTGTATCTCACAATTAGAAATAAAGGGATCTGCACTCCCAAATATTCCCAATGCCGATGTATGGGCATGTTCAATCCTGCAGTTTGTAATATTAACAGAAGCATCGAATACCCTTACCGTTCCAAAATCTGTCCTGTCAGGATAGCCAGACTGGTCACGCCCGCCATAATTTAAAATACAACTATCCAACACATTTAAATGATCCAGTGCGGAACTATTAAAGACAATACACCACCAGTCACCTCTTTCAGGTGTGCTCTCATTTCCATCATCATTGGTATCACCTCCCTTCGAATCATCTTTCAGTGAAGTGAAAACAATACTTTCCCCTTTGGTTTGTAATGAAGTATCAGCATCAGCAACAAGGGCACCATCTACATTGATGCGGCTATAGTAATTAAGGAATTTAATCACCACGCCAGGTTTGATAGTGAGTGTGGCATCCTGGCTGATGGTAAGCTGATCAATGATATATGCAATATTGTATATCCCTCCAACATCCCTTTTGATTAAAGTAGCATCGGAGGAGAGTGTGCCTTCAAGTATCCTGATACCATTACTACCATTACCATTGGACTGAAGGATCATGCCGGAAAATGAAAAGACCGGATTGGATTTCAATGACATTCCAATTGGATCCTGTTTGCAATTTTTTATCTCCACATTCGTAGTACATACAGGTGATGCAGTGCCTTCACACCGGATACCGTAATAATACCCATCACTTAACAGGGTATTGGATACCTCACCACCTGCATCGGTAAAAGTCAGTGTACCAAATTGATAATATCCTCCAAACATAATCCGGCAAAAATCAATCATATTGTAGGAATCATCGGAAGTTTCCTGAAACTTGATGGTTTCCCAGTCTCCGGCTTTTGGTGAAGTTGCATCTCCATCATTTTCTGTATCCTGAGGATTTCCATAATTGTCATCCGCCAGTGATGTAAAAATGATGGAATCATTTACATTGCCCTGTGCTTTGAAACCTCCATCTACATAAATTCCGGAATTTTTGGTGCATTTGATGACCACTCCGGGATCGACGTCTACATAAGTTCCTGAATTAATTGTCAGGTCTTCCAGGAGCATGTAAGCAATATTGTTATAATCTGCCACATCTCTCTTTTTTATGGTTCCATCAAAACCGAGATTTTCACCGATTATACCCAGAGCAGTCCATCCGGTATTCGTAAAGGTATTCCCGCTAAAAGTCGGATCAGCAGATACAGACAGGGCAATTGGAGTTTTTGTACTGTTCACAAATTCATTATTCTGAACTTCAGGATCAGAAGCTTGAAATACGTATAATCCGTAGTTCATATCTTTTATAATACAATTAGTAATTGTTGGATTTGCATTAACAGTTGTGATGGCACCCTGTGAAATATATCTTGTATTATAATAGACCGAGGGCATACTGGCATATTTTATCTGACAGAAATTCAGTTTACATGTTGCATCATTACTGGTCCCCTCAAACACGATCCCTCCCCAGTTACCAATGGCAGGTGTTGATTGCGTACCATCCTTGTTTGTATCTTCCGGATTCCCATGGTTATCGTCCATTGCTGAAGTTATAGTTATCATCCCTGCAGCATTTACTCCATCAGCAATAAGGGTTCCCTGCACAATGATCCTGTGGTTGATATTGAAACCCTTTATAACGATACCGGGCTTGATAGTAAGACTAAAGGCTTCAGGAATAGTCAATGTTCCCAGTAACAGATAAGTAACATTAGGAATTCCGGTAACATTACGCTGAATCAATACTGCATTATCAGACAATGTCCCATGAAGCAGCCCGATAGCATCATATTCGTTATCGGAAAAAGAGAAAGTATTGTTTTCAAAGACAGGGTTGGCATCGAATGACATGGCCAGCGGTACAAGGACACTTGAACCTATTGTATTGTAGCGGAAGTTAGGGTTGGATACACCCTGAAAAATTGCTCCAATATAGTTATTATACATCTCACAACTATCGATAGTCGGACTGGCATGTTCCATTGTTATCCCTCCAATACCACTTATTCCGCTGACTCCGCTGATACTTCCTGATCCGCCAAAGGATACAATACAGCGAACCATTTTGCATTCCGCATCTTCACTTGAAGGTTTGAATCTTACGGCCCCCCATGATTTAGGAGCAGGAAAGGTAGCTGTACCATCATTATTGGTATCCCCGCCAAGGTTATCATCCTTAACAGAAGTAAAATAAATATGTTCACCGGCTCCCGCAACAGCAACCAGCGTCCCATTTATAATCAGGTCAGACTGAAGCTTTAATATATTTTTGGATGCAATTTCAAGTGTTCCACCGGCATTGACAGTATAGTTAAATGGAAAGACATAGGGTATGGTAACTGTGTCAAGTTTCAGATAATTACTGTTGGAATACATTGGCATATATACCGCATCATGAGTATTATCGGCAAGAGTATTGCCCTGGTTAAATATCACTGACCCCGGACCATAATAAGCTATTGGCCAGTCGCAGGCCGAAATAGCAGTGTTTGATAGTGATAATTCACCTGTAGTATACACCATAATGCCATAGTTTTTTGAATTTGAAACCTGGCAATTGTTCATAAAAGAGACAATTCCATTGTATACATAAACATTGCCTTGATGCGTTGGAAAGGACGTACCTCCTCCATATTCTATGGTGCAACCATTGAATGTCGCACTCCCGGCATAGGAAGCATTTCCAACCTGGATAAAATTCCAGTCACCTTTTTGTTTGGTAACCTGGTTTGAAGTAAAAGTCGTTTCCGTAGCATTCAATACTCCATATAAATACAAGGCCGTATTACTTGTAAATTTCACCTCAACTTCATTTTCTGTCGTCAGCGTAACCCCACTATTAACTATAACATTGGCGTCAACGATATAGGGGCTTCCCGCCAAATTCCATATTGTGTTAGAGGTAATGTATCCTGAAACATGCGTTTGGGAATACATTAGATGAATTCCTGTGATGCATGTTATCACTGTTAGTAGAACCAGCTTTTTCATGATCTGTTTAATTAAGATTATCATTAATTTAATATTTGACTTAACATATGGTTATTCGATTGATTTCCTTGTAATAACTCCTGAGTGATCGAATAATAAAATAGGACATAATATATGTCATATTGAAATTCCCGGGTTTCCATTGAGTTAATTAGTGGACAATGCAGTGTTATCTAGTGAAAAATATTTACCCACTCATTATTGCAGAAATATGCTATTGAAAAAAAGAATCCCTGTTCAGAAAAAATCAACAGGATCCGACTTGAAAAAATCAGGTCTTGATATTGGTTTTCAAGATACCTAAAATTAATTGAATTAAAAAATTTTTAGTCAAATCAGTGTATCTCAGTATTGAAGGGAAAGTTTGGATTATCTACCCTTGATAATTTCATTAATTTATCCATTGTTTCTATTATTTCCGGATACATTGAAGACAGGTCATTTTCTTCAAGGGGATCTTTATCCAAATCGAATAATAATATGGGACCATCCGGATCCTCCATTACATTCAGTCTTATTGCCTTCCAATTATCTTTTCTGACCGCCTGTTTACCTTTCTGTTCATGAAATTCCCAGTAAAGATAATCGTGCTGCTCCTGGGTTACCTTATCCAGCAATGTTGGCAGGAACGAAATGCCATCAATATTCTGTGGAGATGAAATACCGGTTATCTCAGCAACCGTGGGTAAAAAGTCCTCAAAAGCAGAAATATGATCAGAAATTGTTCCGGGTTTGATTTTCCCCGGCCAGCAGACAATAAATGGGGACCGGATGCCTCCTTCATACAGATCGCGCTTGTGCCCTTTTAACCCTCCTGAAGAGTTGAAGAAAACATTATCGTGCCCCCCTTCCAAATGTGTTCCATTATCACTGGCAAACATGATAATGGTATTTTCAAGCAGGCCCAATTCTTCCAGCTTTTCGATGATCTGGCCAATATAAATATCGAGCCTGGTTACCATAGCAGCAAAGACAGCTTTAGGTTGTTCCTGGGAACAATAACCGGCCGGATTAAAATCTTCAACACCATAGTCCTGACCCTGGTAAGGTATCTCTTCAAACCTGCCTGCAAATTTTCTGATGATTGAGTCTTCCGGCACAATCAGTTCAGCATGAGGAATAATAGTGGCATAATAGAGGAAAAATGGATTGTTTTGATTGTCTTCAATAAACTTCAGAGCTCTCTGATGGATGGTATCCGGAGCATACGTGTCAGTATGAATATGATCATTGCCCGGGAGCGTTATCACTGAATCATTATCTCTTAAGTTTTCAGGATAATAGCGGTGTGCCAGTCCCTGGTTATCAT
>Ga0209636_10008215_pt1 | contig 10636 bp, 8 predicted proteins | sample DeeMarSWOR152_54_FD_187464 | JGI IMG/M metagenome (GOLD analysis project Ga0209636, IMG submission 187464) | Marine sediment microbial communities from White Oak River estuary, North Carolina - WOR-1-52-54 (SPAdes) (version 2) | ecosystem: Environmental > Aquatic > Marine > Intertidal zone >... | reverse complement strand
TTACAGGAACAAGGGAACCATGTTCTGGACTGTACTTTTCCCAGTTTTATTGATGCTGCTTTTCGGCTTTATCTTCGGTCAGCAAGATGAGGTGAATTATACTCTGCCAGTTCAAGACAAAGATGGTGGGATGTGGTCTGCGAATCTAACAGAAATCTTGGATAACACCGATATATTCGATGTGAAGTTCGTGGATAATGACGTTGATCCCAAAGATTACATGGAAGAGCATGACGAAAATGTCCTATTGATAATTCCAGAAGGTTATTCTGAAAGTATTAATCGAACCTTTATACCAAACAGCACAGACCAGACAGTGAATTTAACAATAATGTATGATCCCACTTCCTCCTCCACCCAAACCAAGATACAGATAATAGATTCAATTATCCAGGGCTTGAATAAGGAAATATTGAACATTAAAATCCAGAGCATATCCCCTGATTTTCAGGGAACTAATGATACCATTGTAATCAAAGGTGAGACAATAATCTCAGAGGAATTTAATTTCATAGATTTCTTTGCACCCGGGATAATTGCCATGTCAGTTATGGCAACAAGCCTTTTCGGTACCGTGACCATAAATACTGAATTGCGCCAAAAAGGGGTGTTGAGAAAGCTGGCAACAACACCTCTCACAAGGGCAGAGTGGCTTCTCTCCAATATATTTTACCAATTGGTTATGGCCTTGATTTCTGCCGCTGCAATACTTCTAGTGGGTATGGCAATTTTTGACCTTAAGTTTCAGTTGAATATTTTTCTACCATTATTTGTGCTATTGAACGTTTTTTCCTTTTCTGGGATCGGGATGCTCATCACGAAGTACGTCAAGGATGCTGAGGCTGCAAACGCTGCTGCAAACGCCGTAATGTTCCCGATGATGTTTCTCGCAGGAACGTTCTTTCCACTTGAGATGATGCCCGATTTTCTCCAAAAGATAGCCTTGGTTCTACCTCTTTATTATGTGAATGAAGGTTTAAGAGATGCGATGGTGCACCAGAACTTTGGCTCTGCCTTGATAAATGCAACTGTAATCGGTGTATTTGGTATTATAGTATTTATTCTTGGGGTATTTTTGACTTCTTGGCAGGAAGAGTAAAATTTAAAAAATCTCAAATCTCGCCTCGCCAAAAAGGATGAGACGCGATCAACTTCTTTTTCTGGTTATCCCAGGAGTAGAGTTCTTCAAATTTGGCTCTGCCTTTTCTACCTTTCTGTTCAGCCTCTTCTCGATTTTCATGGAAGTGCTTTATTGCCTTGGAGATACTTTCAATATCCATAGGGCTCACTGCTATTCCGCAATCTGACTCTTTTACAACGATACTCTTCATATTTGGAAAATCACTCACTATCATGGGCACTGACACAGCCATGTAATCAAACAGCTTGTTTGGAATCCTTGATCTCTGCATTGCCCCCAGATCCTGGATCAAAGCAGTTCCAACATCAAAGGTTGCGCTATACCTCAAAAGGTCCTGGCTTTTTACCCTTCCTGTGAGCACGACCCTGTCTTGAACACCTTTTTCTGCTATGTATCTCTTTACGTTCTTAAGGTCTTCTTCTTGGCCGCCTCCCCCAACAATGAGAAATTTGAAGTTATCAGGTAATAACTTCAAAACATCAATAACCTGCTGGGTTCCGTTTTTAAGGCTCACACTCCCTGCAAAACCTATTATAAAATCGTTGGTGCCAAAGCCAAGCTGTTTTCTAATTTCTTTGATCCCAGCATTGGAGATAGGAGGTACAACATCTAAGCTCTTAGAATTATACAGTGTTGTTGCCGAAAAGCCCATATTTTTGAATTTGTGCGTTAATTCATCAGAATAGGTATAGCTAAACGTCACATGCCTAAGCAACCTCTTCTCCAAGATAGCGAAGCATTTAGCTTCAAATTTATTGTTCTCGGCAACCATTAAAGGCCAATCCTCATGTGAGTCGTAGAAAAGAGGTGATTTTAGGATTTTTTTGGCCTTAACACATGCATATAACATTTCAAGATCGTGACATATCACTGCATTGGGTTTCAACTCAGTTATTTTTTTAGCAACCAGTTTACTGATTTTTAGGTAAGTTCCAATCCTCTTCAAGAACGATTTTTTTGGGGGTTGTAAAAAGAATCTGTTCACTTTTATACCATTTCTTACCTCAGTCGATGGAAGGTCCATATCTCCCTTAATCCAGGACACAACAGATATTTCGAAATCATGCTCCTTTAGAACATCGATCTCCTTCATTGCTCTTATTATTGGCCAGGGCGTAAATATATCCGTATGCAGGACAAAGCACACCTTTTTCATATTTTGGCTCCTCCCAAACGCGATAATTTAATTATGGGAATGAGCGCACGATACTCAGCTGACAAGTGAATCACCTACATTGAATCCTTTTTTTATTAAAAATTGTCCAAAGTGAATCGGTACTTTATCTCCTAGATGGCATTTTTCAAGGGCCATCTTTGAATCACCAGTGGCCAACACAACTGAGGATTCTGTCAAAGCCAGAATCGTTCCTGGATTTTCTTTACTTGACTCGGGAATTACTTTTAGAGGTGGTATCGGGTATATTTTTTGACCCATTACCATTATGAAAGCCCCTAATTTTCGCGGGTGATGAAAAGCACGGCAAATTCTTTCTATGTTATCTGACGATTCCGAAAAATCTATTTTATTGCTGAGACTTCCTTTATCCCCATATGTTGTCATCTCAAGATCCTGCTTTTCTCCAAATGGCAAAGGGTAGCCGATTAAGGGCAGGAAGTATTTAACAAAGAGTTTTCTACCTGCCTCATCGGCCTTTTTGACCAAAGAATAACCGTCCTCATTATCACTTAATTCAAATCCCACCTTCCCAATGATGTTACCAGTATCTATCCCAGGGGTCATGTGATGGAGGATAACATTGTATTGGGAAGCCCTATAATATATTGCACGCTCATCTATTGATCCGCCTCGAAGAGGCCATCCTCTATGTATATTGAGAGCTCCTCTTTTCGGTATGTTAAGAACCTCTGATTTGAATATCTTTGGAAACTGAACCGTGATAAAAATGGTGGGGTTTAACTCAGTCAGTTTTTTTACAAAAATAGGATCGTTCACATCATTGGATGGGGGTGATGTCCAAGGAACGCCTGCATTCTCTGCCAATGACTCCAAGGTATCAGGATCACCATGATCATCATCTGAAATCACTGTCATAACGATCTCATGTTGAGTGTCACGAATGAATTTTATCAGTTCTTTATAACAAAGATGGGTGATATTATAGTTCTTGTTTCTTCCAAAAAACACTATTTTGTCCTTCATAAAAATGCATCCTTGATGTACATTTCAAGTGTCTTTTTGTCATCAGGTCTGATTTCAAGGTCATTTATCTTGTTGGGTTCAAAGAATCTCATTTCTTGACCTTCCTTTAAGGTTAGAGCTTCCAGATCCTTGTCTATTTCACCCACAAAGGCGTACTCCCTTTTTTTATTGTGCACAAATTCTCTAAACAGTCCAAAATTGACCAAGTCAAAGTTGATCTCCTCCTTGATTTCCCTTTTAATAGCTTCGTAGGAATTCTCGTTCTTATTGACACTACCACCAAACAATGCCCAGACACCTGGGTAAGGAATCGTGGGTTTATCATCCCTTAAATGAAGTAATAACTTTCTATCCTTAGAAATCAGTATCGAACTCACGCCCTCTTTCTCTGGGCTTTCAAGACTTGTCTTGAGACGAACATAATCATCTATATCCTTTGGTTCTGAGAAATCGTATCTTTTACCTTTCATAAGATACACCAAAAAAGGCTTTTTCGCGAAAATCTCATATAAAAAATCAGGAAATTCATGCTCTTTTTTTAAACCATTAAAATCTGGGAGATAATCCAGTGCATCAATAGAGAAGAAAGTGATTCCTGTGGAATACATGGGCATACCACCACCTAGACCTACTTTAGCATTATCAAACAGGTTGGGCGCCAGATTTCTCAGTTTGCCTGTAAGAAATATTGAGCGGCTCTTTTGTTGTGTAGGGGTGACTGTGACTGGTTGAAGTACCTTAGGACTATATTCGAAAAAAAGTTTCTTTGCTTGCTTGAGATCGTTGATATCAGTATAGATATTATCTGGACAAAAAAGGACAAAATTATGGTTCAAATGATTCGAAGACACGGCAATGGTATGGGCTAAACCTTTCTGCTTTTTTTGGTCAACAAATTCAATAGGAATCCCGAAGTCATGATTACCAATGAAATCCCGCACCTTTTCTTTTAGATACCCGGTTACAATAATTATCTTTTCAACGCCAATGATTTTCAAATCTTCTATCGCCCTTTCAAGTAGGGTTTTACCTTGGATTTTTATGAGTGACTTGGGCATTGAATCTGTTAGGGGGCGCATTCTAAGACCTTTACCTGCAGAGGGTATCAATCCAATAAGCTCATCTGGATTACATTCTGATGTCAATTCTCAAGCCCTCCGATATTTTTTCAGATTCAACTATTGAACCTCTTTTTTCTTCAACTATTCCCATGAACATGATTCTGAACAGAAACGGTTATATATAAGGCTAACCCCATGACAAAATAGATACTCGAGATTATGGGTTGGATATTTTAAAAATCTTATCATTAAATCTCTTGAGCCTAAATTTTTTTTATGTCGTTCTTAAATCACAACCTTTTTAAAACCCTTTTTAATTACTCCATGCCCATGGTAGACATGAATTTCTTCTTCAATCCCAAATCCATTGCCGTAATAGGCGCATCCTCTAAACCTGGTAAAATAGGCTTTCAAGTTCTAAAAAGCTTAATTGATGCAGGATATAAACATCCCATTTACCCGATCAATATAAATACAAAGGATATTCTCGGCTTCAAAACGTATAAAAATATAATAGATGTGCCAAACAAAGTTGATCTGGTGCTATATGCACTTCCTGCAAAGTACGCACCAAACGCCGTCGAAGAATGCGGAAAAAAGCATGTAAAGGGAATGGTGATCATATCTGGTGGTTTCAAGGAATTAAATGGGGAAGGGGCAGAGCTTGAAAGAAAAACAGTGGAGAATGCAAAGAAGCACGGAATCAGAATAATAGGTCCGAACTGTATTGGTATTCTGAATCCAAAAAATAATGTGGACACGTTCTTCCAACCTAGATACGCGATGTCAAGACCAAAGAAAGGGAATGTAAGCGTACTAACCCAGTCTGGAACATTTGGTTTGAGTATGCTCGAATTGTTGGCAAAAGAGGATTTGGGTATAAGCAGATTCATAAGCTACGGCAATAGGGCTGACGTTGATGAATTGGAAATGCTAAGATATCTTGAAAAGGATAAGGAAACAAAGATAGTTGCACTTTATGTGGAAAGTCTTGATGATGGTAGGGAATTTGTAAAGCTAGCTAAAAAGTTCGTCTTGAAAAAACCTATAATTGTTCTGAAAGGCGGAAGAACAAAAAAAGGTGCCCAGGCAGCAAAAAGTCATACAGGCTCGTTGGCAGGAAACGACGCTGCTTTCATAGGAGCAATGAAACAATCCGGTGTAATATTGGTGGACGATATAGATGAGCTTGTGGATGTTGTCAAGATCCTTTTGATGCAACCGCTTCCAAAGGGAAACAAAGTGGCCATGGTAACAAATGGAGTGGGTCCGTGTGTTGTTGCAACAGATGAAATAGAACTTTCAAAATATCTTAATCTGGCGAACTTAAATGAAAAAAGTATCAAGAAGTTGAAAGAATATCTCCCGGAATTCTGTGTATTTTCAAATCCTCTTGATATCACAGGAAGCGCTACTGCAGAGTGGTACAAACATTCCCTTGATATCTTGAAGAAGGATAATGGTGTAGATATTTTGATGCCGTTTTTCGTTTTCCAGGACGCACCCCTATCGGAAACAATCCGAAAACTTCATAAGATCATGAAGGAGGAAAACGACTTAAAAAAACCTATAGTATGCGTTGCCTTGGGATGGGAATTTACAAGAAGACAGATTGAAACTCTCCAAAAAAACAAGATACCATGCATACCCACACCAAAGAGGGCTGTAAAAGCATTAAACAAAGTTGCATGGTATTCAGAATACCTTAGGAAAAAATCCTAGGATCTGTTCTTTAATTTAAATTGCCTTACTTTAACTTTACTTTGGCTTAAGACTTCTTTTGCAAGGGAATCTATGTAGTCATCATCGTATATTATTTCCGAAATATTGGCATTGATAAGTAACTTTGCGCAAACTACGCATGGATGATTGGTTGTGTAAATTTTTCCATCCTTTATGCTCGTACCAAAAACAGCAGCCTGGATTATGGCGTTCTGCTCTGCATGCACACCCCTACACAATTCATGTCTCTCTCCTGTTGGAATATCCTTATCTTCCCTTAAACAGCCAACCTCTTCACAGTGAGGAAGCCCCTTTGGAGCTCCATTGTAGCCTGTTGAAAGCACTCTCTTGTCCTTTACTATAACTGCTCCAACCTTTCTTCGCAAGCAGGTGGATCTTGTTGAAGCAAGATATGCCATTTTCATGAAGTATTCATCCAAGCTAGGCCTCTTGTTCTTTGCCATGGCTTCACCAAAATTTTAATCTTGAAAGTGTTAAAAGCTTATTTGTGTTTTGCTACTCCTAAAAAAAGAAACAGAATATCCTAATCCTCTATCTCCTTTTTCAGGGTTACACCCAACCTCCTTATACCCTCATTTAATTTGTCATCTGATGAGTGGGAGAAGTTCAATCTCATGTGGTTCTTACCGCTTCCATCAGGATAGAATGCCGAGCCTATAACAAAGGCAACATTATCCTCTTTTATTGCCCTCATCAATATCAGCTTTGAATCCATATGTTCAGGCATTGTAACCCAGGAAAACATCCCTCCCTCAGGTTTGGTCCATGTCACGCCTTCTGGGAAATGCTCATCCATTGCCGTTAGCATTATGTCCCTCTTCTTCTTGTACATGGCCTTTATTTTCTCTATATGTGTTTCCAGGTATCCCCTCTTTAAAAATTCGTAGGCTATGAACTGTGAGAATGTAGTTGAACACAGATCTGCTGATTGCTTTGCAATCGCAAATTTCCTTGATAGATCTTTAGGTGCGAGCATCCAAGCAACCCTAAGGCCAGGTGAAAGTAGTTTGGACATCGTACCAAGGAAAATCACCCTTCCCTCATAATCAAAGTATTTAACTGGTTTTACCTCTTGACCCTCAAAACGCAACCTGCTGTAAGGATCATCCTCCAGTACTAAAACATCGTATTCTGTGGCCAATTCCAGCATCTCCTCCCTTCGCTTTTCTGTCATGGTGACTCCAGCGGGATTTTGGAATGTAGGCACAACGTAAATCAACTTTGGTTTTATACCTTTTGTTTTCAACTCAGCGAGCTTTTCAGAAAGAGATTCTATTACCAAACCTTCATCATCCTGCGCAACGGTATCCATTTTAGCCTGGAAAGCTCTAAAGGCCCCAATTCCCCCTACATAAGAAGGGGCTGTTGTTAATACCAAATCACCTGGGTTCAATAAGACCATGGAAATTAAGGTAAGAGCTTGTTGGGAGCCAGTGGTGACTATTAAATTATCAACCTCACCATCCACATGAAAACTGCTTTTCATGTAATCCACAAGGGCTCCTCTCAATTGCCTAATACCCTCTGTAGCTGAGTACTGTAAAGCGATATGTGAATCGTTCTTAAGGATATCCTTGCATATCTCAGATATTTGCTCTGCTGGAAAGGCTTTGGTATTGGGTAAACCTCCTGCCAAGGAGATTATTTCAGGGCGCTGAGTTAGTTCAAGAAGTTCCCTGATATCAGAGGCCTTCATGCCCAATGCTCTCTCTGCGAAGAACCTGTTCATTTCTCGTTCCACTATATCACCAAAGGGTTATAGGGTAAGAGATATTTATAGTTCATTTAGAAAATCTAAAATAATTGGAAACCTATAGGGAATCACTGTTTATACTTTTATCCATATTTCGATAATTGTTTGGTTAAATAAAATTCATAGGTAAATATTTGATAAATAGAAAGAGAAAAAAGGTAAGGGATAGATATGCAGAAAAAATTACTTAAAAAAGGTAAGGTGAAGGAGGTTTACGACCTAGGAATAGACAAATTAGAATTCATGTTCACGGATCAGATCTCTGTGTTCGACAAGGTGATCCCAACCCAGGTTCCCCATAAAGGTGAGACCTTGTGTAAAACAAGTGCACACTGGTTTGAGGTTGCAGAGTCCATGGGAATCCTCACTCATTTTGAAAAGCTATCGGGTCCGAATCTGATGCAGGTGAAAAAGGTGGATGTTATTAAGGATTACTCGAAATTAACTCCAGAAACAAAAAATTATCTTATCCCCTTGGAATTCATTTGCAGGCATTATGTTGCAGGTTCACTTTTGGACAGGCTGAAAAGCGGTGAGATTAAACCAGAGGAGGTGGGATTTCCTGCGGGCCATATCCCAGAATACGGAGAAAAGCTCCCTGAGCCTTTTTTCGAGACCACAACCAAGCTCGAGGAATTTGATAGAAAGCTGAGTATAGAACAAGCAATGGACATTGCTGGTTTAACAAAAGAAGAATTTCAAGAGGTAAAGAACACTGTTCTTAGGATCGATGAAAGACTAGGCTCCGATGTCCTAAAAAGAGGACTGATTCATGTCGACGGTAAAAAGGAGTTTGCCTTTGACAATGAAAGGAACCTTATGCTCATCGACACATTTGGAACTGCGGATGAGGACCGGTTTTGGGATTCCTCAAGTTATGATGAAGGAAAGTTCGTTGAGATGAGCAAGGAGTTTGTTCGGCAGCATTACAGGAGCATAAGTTACCTTGATGTTTTGGAGAAGGCAAGGAAAAAGGGAGAGACCGAGCCTGATATTCCGGCACTACCTGATGATGTTACCCCAAAGGTTAGCGAGCTGTACATAAAACTATTTGAGAGATTGACTGGAGATAAATTTAGATAGACTTTAAAATTTCTTTGAGGTATACCCCAGCACACTCTCGAAAACCGCTTTTCCATCCCCAACCCAGTCATGTGTGTTTTCCCTCATCCAATCAGGATGTGTATACCTGTAAAACACCCTCTCAGGATGGGGCATCATGCCAAAAACATTACCTGTCTGATTGCAGATTCCTGCTATGTTGTATAAAGAGCCATTTGGATTCCAAGGATAACCTGAGTACTCTCCTTTATCATCCACAAATCTGAATACTATTTGATCGTTATCTATCAACAGGTTAAGCAATTCATCCTCCTTTTCCTTAGGAAATAAAAACTGTCCTTCTGCATGGGCACAAGGAGTAAGGATCACCTTATCCTTCGGTAGCTTCTGAGTAAACACACACTTGCCCAAGTTCTCGTGCTTCAATAATGCGGGTCTACATTCGAATCTATCAGATGCATTTGTGGCAAGCACTGCCTCGGGATGTGCACTCATAATTCCTTCAAAGGCTGGTAAAAGGCCCAGCTCCACAAGAACCTGAAAGCCGTTGCATATTCCGCCGATTGCATAACCTTCTTTTACAAACTCAATCAGTTGATCCTTTAATTTGCTTTTCATCCTGGCCGCGAAAATGGCTCCTGCCCTGATATAATCACCTGAAGAAAAGCCGCCAGGTATCATTAGAATTTGATAATCCGAGAGCTTTTTTCTTTCCTCTTTCCGAATATCTGATGAGGTCAACTGCTTTAAATGAACCATCTCGGGTTGAGCTCCCAATCTTTTAAAGGAATCATAAGTTTCCTGTTCGCAGTTTGTTCCTTCTATCCGCAAAATGCAGACCTTGATATCCTCTATCCTCACCGGATCATCCCCGAAAAACCTAACCCATCAATTTCCAAAGAGCCTCACCCCATGAGCTTTTTATTTCCTTCACATCCAAATCTATCAAGGGCTTTTTATTGTCAATCACCTTTAATCGAGAGCCTTTGACCTGCCCGATTTTGAGAAACGGAACATCTATAGTTTCCTCGAACTTATTTTCACATCCTGATTTTACCTCCACAAGCCACCGAGAATTGGATTCAGAAAAAAGTTTTATGGCCCCTCGAAGCTGACCAACCTCAGAGATATCTATTTCAGCTCCAGTGTCGCCTCCTATACACATCTCGGAGATGCAAACCCCAAGGCCACCATCTGAAAGATCATGGCATGCTGCAACCAACTCGTAATCAATAACCTTTAGAATTGAATCAAGACTTTTCTTTAACATATTAAAATCCACTTTTGGGACATTGGCACTTTTTCCACCAAACAAATTCAAATATGCTGAGCCTCCCATTTCCTCTTTTGTTTCCCCAATAAGATATATCGGATCTCCTTCCTTTTTAAAATCAACTGTAACGCATTTTCTTATATCGTTTACAATTCCTACCCCTAATATCGTGGGTGTCGGAGGAACTGCACTTGTTCCTGATTCATTGTAAAAGCTCACGTTACCCGAGACGTAAGGAATGCCAATTGATTTTGCACAATCACCTAGACCCCTTGCTGCCTCATAGAAATCCCCCAGTTGATTTGGCTTCTCAGGATTGCCGAAATTTAAACAGTCTGCAAATGAATGGGGTCTTGCTCCCACTGCAACAAGGTTCCTGCAGGTCTCATCTATAATGGAACATGCACCCCAATAGGGATCTATCTCCATAATGGAAGGGTTC